>ENA-ORBV01005579-ORBV01005579.1-microbial-mat-metagenome-genome-assembly--contig:-NODE-5579-length-23015-cov-6.560380_pt1 | contig 23015 bp, 13 predicted proteins | sample MGYA00237777_ERZ505514 | MGnify/ENA primary metagenome ERZ505514 (study PRJEB26160, sample SAMN06269048) | microbial mat metagenome | isolation source: Oligotrophic lake microbial mat | place... | reverse complement strand
CTGAATTGTAAAATCACTTCAAAGTCTAAAATGGCTCGGCGTCTCTCGGCGTGTTGGTTAGGCACGTCCGGGTGGCGTTGCGGGTCTGTCTGTCGTCCGTGATGCAGCCGACAAGAACACCCTTTGGAAACGTCCTTGTGACCAAAAGACCAAGATCCCTTCGTTGTCAAAGAGCGGCTCGCTTGGCAAAAGAAGACCCCATGTGCATGGCTTCTTTGCAAAGTCAACAAACGGTGCACAAGTTGACGGATGAGTTTCATGTGGGATGTTGTCCAATCTTGAGGCATCACTTTCAGTGAAGCTTCGATTGCCATGACAATGAGAATCTGTTGATTGATCATTGTGTCACCAAACTCATGCCAAACCATGTTCAGGTTGATCTTCATGTGTGGTTGTTCTTCTCCGCAACTTCCTGATCATGGGGGTTTGCTTGAGAAGTGCCCCCTTCTTCTTGTCAATTTGGATCTTGTGACAGGCGAGCTCTTCCAATGTCTCGTTGCCACAACCTTGACCCATGCCTCATCAGTCATGTGCACTCAGGGAAACATGAGAACTTGAGATCCAGGCGGGCAACGACTTGACTGTTTTGGTGATCCACCGGAGAACCCTTTGCCAAGAAAGCACAGGGAACTTGAGCACCGGATGCCAACCCAATTCACAAGCTGACAATGGATGTTCAAATGGGTCTCATCTTTTTTGCTTTTGGCCACAAGAACTCTCATCGATCAATCCACGTTTGCTGTTGGACAGGTCTCCGAGTCGTCCAGATTCCCGAAGACCTGATCCTTCACCTTCATGTGTTCCTCGTGCAGACAATTCAAGCATGCGTGATTGCCAAGAGCACTCTTCCACTGCTGTGCCAACACAACAGTTGTTCAACCAAAATCTGAGCCCGCTTGGTTGTGACAGATTGCGTCTTGATTGTGCAACCACAGTTCTTGACACCTTTCAACCATTGCATGCAACCCAAACAGTCAAAATGATTCTCGGCTGCTTTGCAGTCGAAGATTTGAGTCAGCTCCCTGACCAATTGGATGGCATCGCTGTGTGTCATGCCATTGTTGGCCTCGTCCGTGTGACATGTTGTGCTGGAGAGCAATTCGACTTCATTTTCCATTTTCATTGAGAAGTTCACTGCAGTCCCCCCTTGAAGTTGTGAAGATCATGTCACATGTGGGGTGTTCGACTGGCATGTTCTTTTCTTTGGCAATGTCCTGAAAAAGCTTGACGTGCCAAGAGTGTCAATGTTGGAATGACCAAATCATTGGAAACACCCATGATCTCGTTGGTCACTTGGCAATGTCAATGAGAACAACTGTCTTGAATTTGCATGAGCATTCTCTCCAACCTTCTTCTTCTCAGTGTTTGCAGCGATGGAATGGTTTGGTCCATTGGAAAGGGTGACCCCATCCTGATGGCAGCTGACCATCCCCAGGCTGCTTTTCCGAAGTGTCTGTCAATCCGACCATTCGTTCTTGCTGCCATCTGCTTCTGGCGGGTCTTGAATGTCAACAATTTGGAAAAAATTGTTCATGCTCCACAGTCAAAATGAAAGTGACAAAGTGTCAGATCAGATGGCGGAATTGTCAACTCAGCGTGCCTCAATGCTGTCAAAACCAGATTTGGTGATGCAAGGAATCCGACACCAGTCAAATGACACAAGATGACAACCATTTTGTCATCTGTGCATCATTGCGCCATGCTGCTCAATTTGACTCAGTTCCGCTTTCTTCATGTTTCTTGTGTGATTTCATGGGTTGAGAAGCCATGAGCAAATGATTGCTTGCCTGTTCTTGTTTGACTTTGCTCCTGTTCTTTTTGGCTCCATCTGGCTGTTCTTTCAGTTTGACATTCTGTTTCGCTTGGTTTTTGTGTTTTTCTTTGTGATCCCGGGTGCCTCCAGTTGCAAATGCCTTGCAGCAAGAATTTCTTCAAATGAACGAGACAAGAGCTCCACAGCATTTCAGTGTGAGCAGCAATTCTGTCTTGTGCAGCAGCGAAGGAAAAAAGAAATCTGGTCAAAATTGCCCTTTTCTTGTTGCAGAACAATCAAAGGATTGGAGTTGCCAGTCATTCTCAAAGAGCTGTGTGCCATTGTTTTCGAGTGCATCAGCTTGTGACAAGCAATGCAAACAAACAACTCCATAGATGGCTCACCATTTTGATTTGTTTCAGCAAGACCTCCTAAAAAAAAGGCAATCAATGAATCAGAAATGGAATGAGAACATGTTGCAAGCTAAGAACAGGTTGCAAGCAAACAAAAAAGGCCAAATGAGCAGGGAGGGACACAAAAGATTAGTTTTTGGTCACTCAGAAACAACAAGCAGCAAATCAGAACAATTGAAAACATCTGTTTTCCAATTGAATTTTCTTTGTTTCCATTAATTTTTCAGCGCTGAAATTGGGATGACAACTGCCAAAAGTTAGCCAGTTGGGCATCTGAAACAGGAAATGACAAAAACCAACATTTGTCAATGTGAGTTTCAGAGTGCGTCCATCACTGCTCCTTGGACATTGCTGGGAGTGAGAGAATCCAACCATGCCCATTCTTTGCATTTGTCAGTTTCAATGAATTGGGTGACCATCACTTCAATGAAGCCCAAAAGCTTGTCAAACTTGGCGAGAAATCTGATTCACAGGGCAAACACTTTGCAACCCAATTCCATGACACAAATCCATCCTCAATCAACAAAAGTGGAGAAACAACCTGCAGCATCATCTGGCAACACAACCCAATCAGTGTGGTCAAAAGGTTCACTGCCAAAAACTGCGCCCTGTGTGCTGAAGAGAGAATTTCAATTCTTAAACAATCCAGATCCAACCCACAACTTCTTATCAACTCTGACAATGAAATCAACGGTGCTTGTGGACACTCGCCCCGTTTTCCACATGCATGCAAAGCAGACCACCCCCAGCACTGATGACAAAAGACACACCCCAACACACAAAGATGCCGAAGATTTTGATAGGTGCAATGTTTGCCTCGCTGATGTCCAACCAGAAGCACTGTGAGGACCGACAAAAACAAATTGTTTTTTGATTAGAAAGCATTTCCAACAATTGACCACAAGTCAGTCATTCTTTGCTGTTCAGCATGACCATCAAATGTTGGCATGTCATGCCAAAACTCAGATGCAATTGCCGACCATCAAGAACTTAAAATGTGTCCACAAACAGAAGCAATGACTGGAAGGGCATGACAAAACAATGATTGTCATTCCTGTGATGGCAGGAAGGGAGTCATGTTGCTGTTCATTGTGTGGAGCTCAATGATCCAATGAAGCCCCATCACAAGAAAAGTTCACATCACAATTTCCTGCTGCAAAGATGAGTGCAAACACTGGAACACACACAACCCCCACTTGGATCAAAGCCATTTGCGATTGGACCACCCATCTGTTGGCATGGACAAAACAATTCCTCTTCAGAATTGTCAATCCACAAAGACAACCAAACCACAAGGACAATTTGAACATTCATCATCTGCAACCTACAAACTGAATCTGTTGAGCTCTGAGAGGCGCGCACATGCCACAATTGCAGTGCAGAATGGATGATGACCAACATGTGCACAATCAAATCTTCTGTCACAACAGAATTTTTGGGCAGAAGCTGTTGGTGTTTTGCCCCCATGAATCTGGTCCCACACCTTTCTGTTGCCCCTGAAGCAAGGGCATGCCTCCCAAGACTGCAAACAAAAAAACTGACCTTCACGTGACTCCACAATGAAACTTGTGCTCTTCTTCTTGAAAAGCAGAGTGCCCAGGTCAAAGGACTGGCAAGTCTGTCAGCACAAGCATGTCTTTGCAGCCATTTCTGACGAAACCATCCGTGCCTCCAGATCCATGACATGAGGCTCCACAAGGAAAAAAATGGGCTGGAAACACAATCAGGACAGGAAAAGGACAACAGTGGCAACTGGACAGAGAAAATCATTTGTCAAGCAGAAGTCACAGAAAGAGCAGAACAGTTGCTTGCATGACAAAGTGGAATTGTGAGTCCTCTCAGACAAAGAAGAAAGCTTCACATGACAAACCATTGCACCAAACAAAGACAATTTGACCCCCAAACTGCTGATCAACTGAAGACCACAAGAATCCTCACTTTGAAGGAAATTTCCACACCATGCTGCTGGCAGTTCCAGCCACCAACTGCAAACTGGCCTTTCCAAATGCTGGCTGCTTGGGGATCAAAAGAATCCCAATGTCAATGAAGCAGACTGCAGGCATGTCAAAAACAATGATGAAGTTTTCCATCTCTAAGAAAACCTTGAGAACTGAGGAATCCCTTGCAAGAACTCCACAATGGTGTCAACACATGCTGAAAATTTTCCACCAAGACTAAAACTGGCAAGAAAAGTTGTCTGCCACTTCTCAAACGCCTGCCAGAAGAATGTCAAATCAACATTGGATGCTGCCTGGATAGCACGGAGACAACGGAATTGCACTGTTGCATGACAATTGAGGCTTTCCCATGATGACAACACAGAGTGGAGAAACAAATTCCAAACTCAGCAAGCAGACTGGCAGCAACCTGCAATTCACATCAAGAAGAGAAATGCCAATGTGCAGATCAACCCAAACCCATCAATTGAAGCAGATGACTGCTTTTCATGTTTTGACACCAAACTTGTTTGGACAGACAATGGAGACCCAAGCTCAGAAGCACATCTCAAACTGAACCAACAACTGAAGCATCTGAATGAAAATGGCATCCACACCAAAACATGTTTCAAAGCAATCCCTTCAGGGGTCTGTGAACGACTGTCAGAACCTCAGTCGCATCTGACCTTGGTCGGCGACCTTTTTGGTCGTGGTCGCAACCGTTTTCCGGCAATTTGGGTGGTCGCGGTCAATTGTTGCCATTTGCACAACCAAAAGGTGCTAAAATTTTGTGATCTTTCAAATCCGGGTCCTTTTGGAGGTCATTTGTGCGCGCTCCATCCACGCATGCCAAAAAGTGCACACTTGTCCCAAACCCTGACCAACTGACTGTCTTCCGAAACCCTGAACCATGACGAACTGACAAACTGACAAACTGACTGAACAAAACATTAGCAGTTCATGACATGTTTGTGAAAATCAAGTCAGTTTGCTAGCAATCACTAGGAAAAAATGGTCAGAATGTGACCAAAAAGGTCATGCTTGATTGGCAATTGCCTGGAAATGACTTGGTCACTGCAGCACAAAAGCCAAATGTTTGCTTGATGAAAAAATGACCTCTTTTTCGGTTGTGGTCGCGACCAAAATGGTGGTGAAAAAACAAACAGGGAAGGTCGTCTGGAGGTCGCAAAAACAGACAGTGACTTTTTTGGTCGTGGTCGCGACCAATTTGGGCCAAAAAAGTTGGTCGTGACTTTTTTGCAACTGCAGTGAGGTCTGAACTGGCAACAATCAAGGACACAAACAAAAACCCGCCACTGGATGAACATGATCTGCCGACAAGACTTCAGGGCTTTGCAACGCGTGTTTCTCATCCCCCAAAAGGCCCCAAGACTGACTGAATGACTGCAACACAATCAAGAAGTCACAACCATTTCCTTGACATGCTGAAGATGAATCCAACACCAAACAAACAGACAGAGAAAAAATCCATTTCTGCATTGGATGTTCTGGCCTCTGGTCCAAACTCATCCACCTAATCATGAAAAACATGAAAGACAAGTTCAATCCCCATTGGTTGAGATTGTCCATCCTGTCACGTGCTCACCAACCTCAGAGAGATCTTCCAAGTTGCCAACCCCATTTGGGCATCACATGCGTCAAACAAGCTGTTTGGTTGCAGGTCAAGACTAGGCATGAACTGCCTTTTTGCAGCAACAAGTTCAAAAAGAAGTGCACAAACATGGTTGGAAATTTCACAGGTTGACAAATGTCAAACAAGATTTCAAAGATCCTGCAAAATTCAAATTTGAAAAGGACCTTTTTGCGTGAACAAAAAACCAAAATGGTTCTGATTCCAGAGAGGCAGACAGCGCAGCATGACAATGAATCCTTTGAAAGCAAGGAAAAGAAAACTGTGACAACAGATTGAACAACACCTTTTGTTGATTTTCCGGTTTCTTGTTTTGTGATTCCCCACAAACAAACTTTGGAAGCACCACAATGCTGAAGGTATTTTTCAGCAAATGATCACAAGTTTCAGTTGCACTTGCACAGGCGCTGATTGAAAACATTTGCTTCCAAATGTCATTCTGGAATGATTGGGGCCACCATTGTTTGCAGTGGAGGAGTTTGAGCATGCAAACCCACTCTCTGATGAATTTCTGACAGCAATTTTTTTTGATCGTGTCTCACAGATGGACAACTTCTGCTCTTGATTGCCATGACTTTGACTGTTTGATCGCTGACAGCTTCATCGATTTGTCCGCAACTGAATGGTGCCATTGTCTTGCATGCCAATCCTTGCACTTCCAAGGCTTTGGTTGATCCCATGCATCTGGTCGAACCTTAATTATCTCAACCAATTGCGAGCACATGCACTTGTTGTTGTTCCTCGAGACTGCAGGCCTGATGTTGCTCAACAGTTTCTTGACACCAACACATTTGCATGCCGTTGACAACAACTGTTTCAGTTTGGCTTGAGTGCCTTCTTTTGGGTTAGGCAAGGGGATGTTGACACCTCACTCAGTTCTTCAATTGTTCATTTTGGCAATGGTTGCACTAGCAATTCTTTTGGCTTTGCCTTGGCCTGCAGTTGAATGGCAGCAGTGAACCCCAACTCTAACTAAACACCAAAGGTTTGTTTGTTTTCGAACATCAGTTAAGATTCCAAGTTCCTTGTGAAGAATTCGATCCACACCGGTTGTCGTCATCAGTCACAACAATTCTGCACTGTAGCCTTCTCATGACACAGTGACTGATCGAGTGAAGCTATTAGATTTCTTATCGAAGATTATTATTTCAGACAAGCAGCTTCTATTACAGTATACCAGTACTATCTTGGACTACTAGCTAGGCCAACAGCATCAGCATCAGCATCAGCCTCAGCATCAGCTTCCTTCTCTGCAACAACAGCTACCACCATAGCTTGCTAAAATTCGCCAATTCAAGTCAAGATTTGTTCAAGTATTCCGCAATCGAAAATGACGAAAACTATGTTCCTTTTCTTTGCGTCGATGTTTCTCGTCGCTTTCACTGCTACCCCTACAAATGCCTTTTCGGTACCCTCTCATCAGTTGTCGAGCAAGTGCAAGAGCAGCGTGATCACGTTAAGATCTAGTAAAGGAGAGGACGACTTTCCCAAAGAAGGACAAGACGAATACACTGGATCTGTGGACTGGGACAACGAATGGAAGAAAGTTGTCGAGAAGGAACGAAGTGGACAGAAACTGGAACGACCAGGAGATGGCTATTACAAGTCAGACGCGGAACTCGCCGCCATTCGTGCTGCCAAAAAGGCGCAGACAGAAGTCGAAAAGATCTCCAACAAATTGCCTTCGGTTCCCAGCTTTGACATGGGCTCTTTGACGGGTGACTGGAAGGTGTGTCGCTTGGAGTTTTAAATATTTGTTCTTTCTTGTATTTTTCTCACCTGCACCTACTCGTTGTACAACCTTTTCACTTTAGTTTTGGATTGGAATCTTGGTCATTATTAGCATCGGTTCTGCAGTGTTATCGGCCCAACCAAGTTATACTCCTGTTGCTGGTGGAGATTCCTATTACATATAAGAAAGTTCAGTTGTGCCAAGTACACGCCCATGAAAATCAATGGGTAGGGTGCCAAAGAAAGATTACAGCTCACTCTGTAGATCACTCTGTAGATCACTCTGTAGATCACTCTGCAGGTCGTTCGGCCGTTGAGAGCAAAAAAAGACAACAATTATCACTACACCCAGACATGCATAATCTGAGTTTCAATGCCGACGACTTGACAATTTTATTAGGCCAACTCGGAAACCATACAAGTACAAAACAAGAACATAATACCTAATTTGATAGTTTCTGATTTTTCTGAGCCTCTTTGGTGAAACGAAACAATCATCCTTGTAGTATTTGTATGCAAATGTAGAATGGCGAGCAGAGACTTACCTTTGCAGCAGCAACATGTGAAGTATAACCAGAAAGTCCAACGGACCACATACTTACTGCCAGAAGTAGATTTGAATGTGGACATCCATGTCTTTCTAAAACGTACCCAGCTTTGCCGCCGTTTCCAATCACTGTTTCAAAGCTGCAGTACATATATATTATTTTACATATATGATTGACGTATTTCATCTTTCAAAAAAATGCCCATGGCTTGACAACAGATCACCTTCAAAAAACCAACCATCCTTGGATATGCCACCGCATATCCAGGGTGAGAATTTTTCTAAAATACTATATCAGTTTATTGGTGCGCCGGGGAGTTACGACAACTATGCACTGTAGTAAACAATGATGTCTACAAAAAACCAAATACATCTTACTCAAAAAGTATAAGAAAGAACTTGGCGCTGCACTATTGAACAGTTTCAGTTTCATCGCTAGATCTCTGTTCAAAATCGCACCCGATCCATTGTAATGTCTACTAGTACCCACTTCCATAAAGTATCCTTGGTCAAAGCCCCTTCTTGCATGTCGATATTGTTTGAGCCTCTCTTCTCTTTCAGGATCCTGAAGTTCAAATTCCAATCTCAGAGCCCTTCAATAAATTGCCTCAACCCTTAGCGAACGGAAAATGAATTAAATTGACCCCCCACAAAATTCGAATAAATTAAATTTTAAAAATAATTGTTTTAAACTAATTCCGTGCCACTTTTCTAAATTCCTTTTCCTTCTCTAAATATTACCTTTTGACTCGCCTAGTCCTTCTTGCTGTCACTGCCAAAAGAAGGCAATTTATCAGTCAATTCTTTGGGCAACTTGTCCGTCAAATCCTTGGCCGAAAAAGAAGGCCACGTGAAATCAGGAGCATCCAACCATGGCTCCATATTGTAGAGAGCAAGATAGGTAAAACCACCTGCCAAAACACCCAGTGTCACTCCTGGAATCTTTCCTCGTCGCAAGGCCGTAATGCTGCCTACCGTAACAGTGGCGCCTGCGACATAGTAGGGTCCAAATTCATGACGACGTTCGTACGCCACGCGGGTTTGTGTGGCCACTTGCGTACAAATATCTTCCGTGTGCGCAATCGCCGTAGAAACGGGTTGTTGGACACTCTTGGTGGCGGTTTGCAGTTGGGCCAAGGCTGCGTTCGTGCCTTGCACGAGGCTGTGAATGCCCTTGGAAAGGCCTTGACGAAACGAGGACATGTCCACATCTGTAGGGATCGAAGGCATGGAAAAGGACTTGTCTTCACTACCACTTGTTGTAGAAGCTGCGGAGTTTGTGTTTTTATTGTCGTCGGAACTCATCTTGATCTTGTAGAGTAGTACTTTTAGATAGTCTAGTAGTAACAGTTGTAGTAGTAGTTATAGGTGGCGGTCCGGTTCTGAGTCTCGATACAGCAAGTAGAGGAATGCTAATGTCGTCAATGCCCTTGCAACGATAGCTGCTACCGGTAACAACGGTCGACGAAAGATACACTTGTTGCCGTACGACTCACTCACCAATAAAATTGGATCGTTGAATTCTACTACGAGTACAGTAGTACGCAACCAACCCTTACTGGTACTTTTATTACTGTGGAGTTCACACCACCAATAACAATAAAGGCTTCGGAGTCATGTGCATTCTGCATAAGAAGAAAAAAAGACGAGAATTGGAAATTTGATCCTGCACATCCGGGCTCCCATCTCTTGTCATGCCATTTCCCCATTTTGCATCATGACAAACACTCTGTTGTATCCTCCAGCATTACCTGGAAGTAGATGCTAGTCGCACCCATCCACTTTATGTGTATTAAAATGTGCTGGAACAGAGTTGCACATTGTTTTGCACAGCAATGCACAATCTTTGTGAAGAAACAAAAATGCATGCAAAAGTCAGCATTCACCTTCAAAGCACCTTGTTTTGGCTTAACTCTTGCAACAAATGTCAGAAAACTACAGTTCTGCCATGTCCATGTCTCTGACAAATCATGTTCAAGTGAATGCAAACACACCAACTCAATTTTGGGCATCAAATGGGCACGACCATGGGATGCAGATTGGAGATGCCTTGTCACAACATCCATGTGCTTGAAACATGCAGTTCAATTTCAATGATCTGGCATGTGAGGGTCTATGATGGACTCAGCAATGTCACCAATCTGAAGAAACACTTTCATTCTTTGAAAAGTGTTTTTCTTTGCAGATTGTGTTTGTTGTCAAAGTTGACATTTTGCACAAACAAGCATTTTGTGTGTTTCAAGATTGCAGTGCAAAGTGCATGTTCCATCACAAATTTGGGTGTTTTTACAAGTCACATGTGATTTTGTTGCATCAGAAGGGACAATCATCACAACACCTCAGTTGCAACATCTGGGGTGCTCCTTCTTGACAATTGCTGAAACCATTTGTTTCCTTAAAAAAAGAAGCAAACATCTCTTTTGGTCTCATGAAGGAAGCAGAAGCATAGAACATTTTAAAAAACTAATCAAAGCAAACACCTCAGTGATTCAGTGTGCAAGCAAAAGCATAAAACTCTGCCCACCAGTGTCCACTGATGGAACGTCCAGTCCGTGCTTTTGCTCAACGGAAAGTTTGCTCACCAATGGATGCACCACAAAGTGGTGCAGGAACTTGGCAGCTTGCCATGCCTGGCAAGCTGGGGTCAACCAGCAGCCCAGCTGCTCCAAGGTTCCCACCAGGGTTCAATCCTTAGTGATTCAGTGCACAATTATGAGCACGGTAGTTTGAGGAAAGTTTTCAGGAAGTTGCGTGACCCCAGTGCATGTTGCACAAGACAAACACATGAAAACTGGCGGAAAACCTGCTTCATGTTTTTGGTCTGTCCTGTGATTTCATTTCTGCACCGTGTCTTTCACACACACACCATTGACGTGAAAAATAATCATGTAAGGGGAAAATGGCTAAACCTTTAAAATTTACCACCCATGCTCCCTCGAAACAATCATCCAATTGCATGCAATTTTTAGCACGGTTGTGATCCATCATTTGGGACAGACAGAAGCCAATGTTAAACTAGGCATCACTGTCATCAGTTCTAGGACATGCCCCCCAAATAATGTTTACTGCATTACTGTGGGAATTTCATTTGTCCTTTTTTTCACATCTGCAAACCTTTCTCAAACTAGCTAGCTAGCAGCTCTCATTTTTGTCAAGGTTTTCTTTCCTTTTGTTCTGTAGCACACTTGCTCCACTATGATGACCGAGACATTGAGAGGTGACCATGATGATAACGACACGGAATCTCATCTCATCATACCTTACCGTTCTATGCAACAATAACGGTACCAAAGTAATTGATACTGGTAGCTAGCTACAATACTACTAGTAGCGAGTTCTCACTAGCTAGTCTTGGGGTTCCCTACACCCTTGATTTACCTCCAAGCTGCTCGCTCGCTAGTTGCCAGCAGCTTGTGAAACCTTCTACTAGTATCAGTTACCATTGCCATCGATCGATATCGGCAAGGGAAGGGAAGAACACTCCTTGAAGCACCGACTGTTATAGAGCAGTACAGTGCTCTTGCCTTTTCTACGCTTGACGTCTCGTGATGTGCCTCCTTTGCATCTGCCTTGTCAACAGTTGATGGGGTGGCCTGCTAAAGTAGTACTGGTACTGTTTGATAGAGAGGAAAGAAGAAGAACAATACACTTATTATTTCCCTGAAGCGAGTGAATACTAGGATTTGGATTGATTATTGAATCATTCTTCGCTTGATCTCGTCCTGAAAAAGACGCTCTCGCGCCTGGAATCCTCGCGGAGCAAGCATTTTGACAGACGACAGCCATGTCTACTACCGAGAACGAAGACCTTGACAAGTCAGATGCAGGAGCAGACATTCCAGAAAAGGCGGTAGCTGCTCGAGATGAAGCTGAAGATATCGTCAAGAAGACTGAAAGGGGTAATCTGGAAGAGGACAAGTATGTACAAGGAAAATCGGTTCAAGAGGAGTCCAAGGATGGCATTTCGAATCAAGGAGAAGTTGCGAAGGGCGAGTCGCTAGGAAAGGAAATGGAAACAACTTCAGGCAAGGAAACAACGGAAAGCGAAGACCAACCAGGCAAGGAAAAGAGTATACAGCAAGTTCAACCAGTGCGTAAAGGAGGGCGTATAAAGGTAACTGCCGAGAACAATGACAAGGTAGACAACGACAACAACCCAGACCTGGAAAACGTAGCTCAACAATACCTTGAAGAGAGCGAAGAGAATGATCCCACCGAGAAGAGCAGCGAAGACCACGAGGAGAAGGTACTAGTAGAGCAACAAAAACCACTCAAGAAGGTAGAGAAGCAGTCGGAAAAGAAAAAGCCCGAGAAGGAAACAACCGAAGAGAACATGAACGACAATTCAGTCGAACACAAGGAAAAATTGGAGCAACAAAAAACACCTGAAACATCAGTAGAGCCGTTGGAAAAGAAACTGCTTGAATTGGATGCGACTGATAAGAACAAGCAAGACACAGACGACAAGCCAGCCCACCAGGAAAAGCCAGTCCAGCTAGGAGAGGTGCAGCGGGAAAAGAAAAAGCCAGAAACAGAAACCACTGCAAAGGAGGGGCCATCCACCGACAACAACCTCGAGCACGAAAAAGCAGAGAAGGAAAAACCCAAGAAAAAATCCAAATCTTCTTCGCCTTCTGCTGATGCCGTGGATGGTACCTCGCTCCATGTTGATAAAGAAGTCGCGGCAAAAGATACTTCGTCCACTACAGCAGACGACTCAGGCACTGCTTCGACCACAGAGGACACGGAAACGTCTAGAGAAGAAACCACCAAAAGCGAAGAAGACGGAGAAGAAGGCAGCAACGAGGAATCCAAATCCTCATCCACTACTTCTAGTAGCAAGGAAAATGACGATAAATCTGCCAAGAAAAAGTCCAAGAAAAAAAAGTCGAAAAAGAAAAAAACGAATGACGAGGACCATTCGGAGAGATCGGGAAGCTCTTATTATGGATACGATAGTGATTCCTCTCTTTCTAGCAGTGGATCCGAGTTGAGTCTATTAGCAGAAAATGTCCGCAGCAAAAAGGTACGCAAAAATATGGCCAAGGAGGCCTCCCGAAGTTCCTTGTTGGATACTATTGCGATGCCCAGAGGAAGTCTTCGACAACGCAGCAGCATGTTCAACAGTGACGATGAAGATGACAGTACCAATAATGACGATGACGAAGATTTGGAGTTCATCATGGATTTGACTGTTTTGACTGCTTCTTCTTCGCAAAGCCATATCAGTTATAACAATTCGCAACACCAGAGGATTCCCTCTTCAAAACCCCTGCCTCGACGAGTCAAATCTGTGGGAGACTCCGACATCAATATTTCAAATCTCAAGCTCTATCAGCAAGACAAAGATCGAGCCAAATCGAAAGAGAAGAGCAAGGAGAAGGAGAAGGAGAAGAGCAAAGACAAGGAGAAGGAGAAGAATAAGGACAAGGAAAAAGACAAGAAGGAAAAACGAAAAAAGGACAAGGAAAAGCAAGCAGACGGTGATGTTGCTGCGTGGTGGGAGAGCGGTGATATTACCGTGGACGCACTCGACAATTCAAGCAACAGTCATAACAAACCCAAAAAGTCGGCCAAGAAAGAAAAGAAAGACAAACAACGAGAAAGTCTTCTCGGATCCGACAATGTCAACTCCGTTGATGTCGGCGAAGCTGATCTAATGGATAACTCAAATGATCACAAGCCGAAAAAGTCCTCCAAAAAGGATAAACACAAAAGTGCCGATGCCATTGACGACTCTGCCCCTTCGCTGGACGCCAGCTCAAATAGCAACAAGCCAAAGAAAAGTTCAAAAAAGGAAAAGAAAGAGAAACCGGCAGTCGATGATGCGTCCGAGACGGTGATCGTTGATGGAGGTAAGATGGAAGACCAATCCCTTCTTGGAGATTATGACGATGAACGTGATGACTACCATGATAGTATTGTCGAAAACAGCTCGTCACCCAAAAGTGCCACCAAGGATAGGGTGAAGGGGTCGGGGATATTGCTTGACAGTGGCTCCGACTCGGACGAAGAGGGAGGAGTTTTCATTGACGACAACCCGGACGATGACTACAACAGTGACCATAACAAAAACAGCCACAGGAACAGCAAGAAGGAAAAAGAAAAACGGTTGTTGACAGATGATTTCAAGCAGCGGTCGTCGAAAATGGATAAACCAATGTCGTCGTGGAGTGACGACGAGGACGAGCAGGTTGTCGCTGTTGACGTTTTGGGAAAGATAAAAGCCAAGAAAGACTCGGAAAAGCGTGAAGAAGGTACCGATGACGACGTCAAAAGAAGATCTAGAAGCAAATCAACTGATAGATCGTCTCCTGGTAGCGATGGGATCAAGAAAAGGTCGAAAAAAGAAAGGTCCGATGACAAGCCCAAGAAGGCCAAGGACTCTAGTGAATCGGAGGCAACCGAGCGGACGAAGAAGTGGACGAAGGACCAAGATACCGATGGAGAAGCGGAAGAGACGGAGCAAACCGACCAGCCTAAGAAGGTCAAGAAAAACAAAGACGCTGAGACTGATGTGAACGAGGCCAAGCAGATCGACCAGACAAAAAAGACAAAGAAAATCAAAGACACCGACACAGAAGCGGGAGAAACGGAGCATACTGATCCACCAAAGAAGGAGAAGAAAGGCAAGAAGACAACAAAAGACGATGAAGCTGGGATGAGTGAAGCAACGAAAAAGGCGAAGAAACAGAAAGACGAATCGACCGATGACAACGGCCCAGGTAACCCAGATTCTGGGCATAAGGCAATGAAATCCTCGCGGGCAAATTCATCTTCTCCCTCGAAAAATAGAATCCCAGATGATGACGTGGATCCAAGCAAGTCCTCAAAGAAGAAAACTAAAGAGAAGAGAGACAAGCGAGAGATAAAGGCCAGGCGGGACTCCTTTGAGGAAATACCGGAACCTGAGCCTAGTCCTAGAAAGCAGTCCGATGAAGTGTTGACAGATAACCCTCCTCGCCATTCATCTGCTGATGTCTACATCTGGAGCGAAAGCCCAAGGGCACCGAAAGGCGGATTGGAGCAAGTGAAGGCTGAAGAGGTGTACGACTGGGAGAAATCAAGCCCGAAGAAGCAACCAAAAAGTCCCAAGAAATCTCCCCCCAAGAAGAGCAACAATAAGCTGGATGTTCCCGCTCTTCCTTCTTTATCACCAGTGCTGGCCAACAACGAGGCGAAAGAGCTTGTCGCGAGCAAAATGAAAAACTTGAAAAACAAGATTACAAAACTAGATATCGGCATCGATTCGGGAGCAGCTCCTGGTGGAGGTAGTGTCGAGGAAATTGACGCTGTTGTAGCGTATGCTACATCAATCTTTGAAACGTTTCTACGAGATCCAAAACAATATACAGACGATGCAATCGATGCGCTCCTCCAGGAATTTCCCCATTCCTCGTCAATAGTATTTGAGTTGAAGGCCCCGTCGCTGCATACCGGCGCGGACGACAAAGTTCATTTGTATCCTCTGGCGGTCCTCTGTGCTTTGGGTGCGTCACGCAAGACCATTTCGGTTTGTCACGAATTGCATCCGGAGTCAATTCGCGCTATTGACAAAAGGATTGGGACACCGCTTCACTATGCTGTCTCCTTCGGAATACTATCGGCGGCGTCTCGGGCTGAATCAATGATTGAAGTGATCAAGTATCTACTCGAGGAGGAACCAGTCCTGGTGGAGTCGCAGTCGAATTATTTATGTCAAACTGTTCTGCATCAGACTATTTCGTCAATATTCTCCTCGCCAAAAAGCTCCGACGACGAACATCTAACGGCTCTTGCCAGTGTTACTGTATCGCTGCTATTGGAGAAAGAACCACTACTTGCGACGCTCCCAGACATTGGGAATAGGCTACCACTTCATTTGGCAGCTATGTGCGTGGTTCCTAAAGGCATTATGCAGCGCATTCTGAAGGAGAACCCTGGTGCTCTGACTTTGAGATGCAAAGCCAAGGGTTTCACGCCTCTGCATTATTCTGTTGAAGTGTTCGGTAAAGCTATGAAACAGTGTTTTGACGATCATGGGGGAAAGGGCGACAAGAACGAGACCAGCGACACTTCGACAGTCCTGAACATGCATCTTGAAAAGCTACAGCGGTATGCCATCAATATTCAAACTCTTTTGAAAGCTGGCCCTCATGCCGCCGAAATCCAAGACCACAACGGCAATTTTCCGTTGCACGTGTTTCTTTCTTCGTGTGAAGGCAATGGATCTGATCCAGACGTTCTCGGGTTTACTTCTGACGTTTTTGTGGGTGTGCTTCAAACCATTATTGCAGCCAATCCGGAGGGTGTTGACATTCCCGACAGCAGCGAAATGACACCGCTCATGGTCGCCGAGAAACGACGGGCGAGTGAAGCTGTTTTGGATGCGTTGAAGCGGTCATGAAGCAATGCAATGATCTACAGTACAGACGAATCCAAAATCTGCTACTTGCTACGTATTACAGTACTGCTATTGGAGCACCGACTTCTAGTTTCGTCGCTCTTCTGTGTTGGGGACAAGCGTCGGCGGTTGGATGACGGGTGGGTGTTCCTCCCCTACCAGACCGTCTAGGCCAGCGACTGCTACCCTGACTAGCTACTAGTACTAGTAACAGCTGCTTCTATTATTTTACTTTACCTTCTCCGAGTTTGGTGTTGCGAGTTGTTCCAATCGCTGACGACCTCTCTGCCTGTTGGTTCAACGAGTGTTCTAGCAGCTCCCGATGCCCAGTGGTTGCCGGTAAATAAGGTTGCCGGATTACTACCGCAAAAGCAATACGAAACAAGGAACCATCTATACTAGCTACTAGCTAGCTAATAGCTACTAACTAAAGAATGATCCATAGAAGTATCGATCACCTACGACTTGCTAGCTAGTCTACTAGCTAGACTTAGTGGTCGCTATTCTGTGCCAGAAGAGTTCGAGTTCAACTGCCTATTTAGCTAGCTAGACTTAATTCTAGCTAACATTACTAGTCTGCTCCTTGGCTGCCTCCACAAGGACAGTTGCCAAATTGAATTTCTAGGTGCTACTCGTTTTTTATTCGTAAAGATCCAAGATACTTCTCTGATTAGTTGTTCCTTGTTACGTTGTGAGGTCGGCCTTCCTAGCTAGCTACTAGCCCAATGTCCCTTTTAATAGCAGCTCCGCAATCGATGTCTCCTTTGGTGGTTGAAATTCTCCATGACTTTGTCAATGATACATCACCTCTAATCTATTTATGTGTTTTGATCAGATAGTGGCATCAAGGAGTCTTGAGAATACTTAATGTTCGCTAATTTTACTAGAGGTGATCTAAAATGACTCTCTTGCTGGCTTTGGTCAATGCCGGTAATAGATAGCAGCACCAAAACGTACTACAGTGAATCTCTATCCGCTATTGTACTGTGGTTCAAAGAAGCTCCTCACTTTTTGCCTCAAAAATCTCCACCCATCAACGCAACTTCCAGAGTAACAGTGGAACATAAGGAAGCAAACTTCTCTCATTCTCCTTCATTCTCCATCTTTCATTTCTTACTAGTAACATCACTACCGCCACCACAACCACCATGGGCCAATGTCAATCAGCTACCAAGCATGTGCTAGCGTCTAGATCGCTGGTAAGTAGTGTAGTTAGCTAGCTGCTTGTTCATCTAGCTAGTAGTGAGCTAGACTACTAGTAGTCTCTTCTAATCTCAGTTCATCTCACTGCCCTCTCTTCCATTCCTCCTCCTTCTTCTCTTCATGTAGAAACACGACCCTTACACAAGTCCCGTAGCAACGGAAAAACAAGACCATAAGCACAATGCCTCTTTTTCTACCAGTGCCAGTACGGCTAATAACTCGTACAGTACCTACTTGGATCTGTCCAGTTCTGCCTTAATTGGAGCAACTAGCTCTCCTCGTCGATCTTCCTTGGAAGCAGAGAAAAGCATACTACCAATTCTAGAATCAGAAGCAGAAGAGGAGGTATGCTTTACCACAGACAGCCAAGAACTGGAGCTCAGAATACAAGCAGTAACTCAGGCAGAGCAAGGAGAGCTGCTGACACCAGATGCTGCAGCCTCAGATACAGGTTCCGCCTTGTTTGCTCTAGACACCTTGGAAGCTGTCAAAGAAGAAGGCTCAGAACAACCTTCCGTTGAAGAAAGCCAAACTCCAGTAGAAGCAACTCCTGAAAGTCACACAGTGGCCGCCCCTCTTACTCTTCCACCCTATACAGCCACTGAAAACAACCTACCATCAGCACCAACAGCACCAGCAGCGCCATCAGCAGTAGACACTGGCTATCAACCTGCAGCTCCTTCTGTGCGCTTACCCAGTGCTATTCGAACGGGCCGCCGTCTTAGCATGGACTACGTACGACCTCATCCTCACAATGGCGGCATGATGATGCAAGTACGACCCCATCAAGGACGTCGTCTCAGTATGGATCGAGTTCAGCGTCGTCTCAGTACTGGATATACCAATACAGCTATTGTAAATCAATACCAGCAGCAGCAACGATCACAACCTCCCATGACCGTCATGACGAATCAAATGCCTCATGAATCAGAACACAATACCATGTACAGTCAATCAAGACGGGGTAGCTTGGACATGTCTTCCTTGGTCATGCCACCACAAGCACAACAAGTATACCAACAACAGCAGCAGCAGCAGCAGCAGTCTCTAGCTGCTGCTGCAGGCCGCCCTGCCTTGCCCCGTTTGGGCAGTATTCGCAAGCCCAATTTTAAGCGCGAGTCGTCGTGGTTTTGTTTGGGCTATGATAGTACCAGCAGCAGTCAGCATTACCGAAACATGATGTTGCAACGCACGGATTCCTTCCTTTCGTTTGGGCAAGATTCATGGGCGGCCATGACCATTCCCTCTGTTTACAATAACAGCATGAAGGATGATGCGTTTGACTCGTCCTTTGCCACCAATACCACCGGCCGCATGTCATCGGCCTTGTACGACGATGACTTGTTGAGTCTCGAAGGGGAAGGCAAGGACAATGGCAATGGCAGCAACGATGACAACGATGATGATGTTTCCCAAGAAGAAGATATCTTGCTCTTTACCAACATGCCCACCAACACTAACGCTACTTCCACGACTGCTCAAGCAAGTCCAATGGTTCATGTCGATGCCAGTTTGTTGGGCTACGAACAAGCGGCTCCGCAGCCCACGACGGCTGTTAGCAGTGCTGCGAGGCCGGATGCGATTCTCGTTTAAATTCGCATAATCAAGGCGAAATAGACTAAATGGACTCATCGTACTTTAGCTGAACCATTTTCCATACATTCCATATTCCATTCTTTGAAGCGTAGAAACCTCTATTCTCGGTAGCAATTGCTAGGTTGAACATCAGAGAACTACGAAGCGATTCCAATAAAACGAAACTAAGGAAGTCGGCTTCTGCGAATAGCCCTTCTCCATTTTTTTTGCTGGTGGGAGGAAGACGAGCAGGAGCCAATAGATAACCCATACATTCTTTCTCCGCTATATTGTTAGATAGATGGTGGAGGACCACTCATACCCGTACAAGTAGCAGCATGGTAGCTACACTTCTCAAAAAAAAAAATCTAGGTCTGTGGCGGCAAACTCATTTTGGCAATCACTCCGAAGCCAAGACGGCTTTTACTTCCGGAGGGCGCCCTGCAGGTCCACGTTCCTCGAGTATGGTCCGGATTGCTGCTACCCCAACCCTTTTTTCTTGGGGCGACGCATAATGGTGTAGCAGCTCTTACCCCTTCGTTGATCTTGGTCACCACGAGGTTGGCGACATGCCGCTGCTGGGTCCTTTTGTGTCTGCACCTTATTGACCCCCTTTAGACACACACTTGACCACACTTGCTTACATTTGAACATTTAAGCATCTCAAACCAAACCAACAACTGAAGCACCTAAACCCAGACAGCATCCACACCAAAGCATGCTTCAAAGCCATCCCTGCAGGAGTCCACAAGAGACTGTCTGAACTGTCAACAATCACGGAAACAAACAAGAAGATGCCAGTGGACAAAATCCACCCACAACACTTCCAAGCTCCACAACATGCATGTCCAGTCACCAAAAAGATTCCAACGCTGACTGAACAACTGCAACACAACAAAGAAGCCAAAACTCTTAAACAAGCTAAGGACAATTCCAACAACGAACGCAACAGAAGAAGAACAACGTGCTTCTGCATTGGACATTCCAACATCTGGTCTGAACCAGTCCACTCAATCATCTAGCAAATCTGTCAATGACAAATTCAATCTCAAATGGTTGAGAGTGTCTGTGTGTTACCACAGATTTACCATCCTTAGAGAAATCTTTCAAGGAGATCTGTCTAGGAAACTCACAGTCGGGTTAACCTCCAAAGACTTTGGACCTCTACCCCACAACTGCAGAACTAGCGGAAATTGCATCTGTGGCTGCAACAACATGTGAAGGAATTCAATAGCAGTTTGCAAAGTCAAATGCAACCACACAGGAAAAGTGCACATAGGAAACACACAACAAAAGTTCAACACTTCAATGAAGTCCAAAAGCTTGTCAAACTTGGCCACAAATCAGATTCACATGCCAAACACTTTGCAACCCAATTCCATGATGCAAATCCTTCCCCAGTCAAACAACGTGGAGGAACAACCTGCATCATCATGTGGCAGGGCAACCCAATCAGTGCAGTCAAAACCTTCGCTACCAAAAACCACATCCTGTGTGCCAAAAAGAGAATTGCAATTCTTATCCAACCCTCAACTTCTGATCAACTCTAACAACAAAATCTGCAGTGCGTGTGGACTCAGACCACGTTTCCACAGGCATGCAAAGCAGACCATTCCAAACACTCATGAGTCAATCAATGATGAAAGAGTCAGCCCAGGCAACACACAAAGTTGCCACAGATTTTGCTAGGTGCAATGTTTGCCTAGCTGATGTCGCTGATGTCCAACTGGAAGCACTGTGAGGACCATCAAAAAGAAATCATTTTCTATTCATTTCCAGAGCACTGGCATCAGAAACAATTCCAATGATTTGCTACAAATCAGGGACTCTTTGCTGTTCAGCATCATTTGAGTTCAATGGCAAACGTTGAGACACTGGGCGCTGCCAGTGCCTGTGCCATCCAAGGGGGGGTTTTCAATGGTTGTTTGAAGCTGCTTCTTGCATTGCTTTTTTTTTTTGGCATTGTCAAAATGTCAAAGTCATTTTGCTGCTGGGATTGTTGAGACAAGAAACGGGTCAATTTGGTTTTGGGAAGAGGCTTGTAGCTGTCGCTGCATCATGCTTTTATGCTAGAAAATGATTTGTGGGCAGATCCTTTTTCTTTGGAATTTTTGGCCAGTTTGGATCATCTTTTCCAGACTCCGAACTTTGGAACATCATTGTGACAAAGAGCAAACGGTGGCTGCTTTGAAGAAATTTGTTACAGCTTGTTGACAACAACAACAACAACAACAACAACAAATCTCTTGTCAGTGGTCTTTCTGTGCTTCCAGTTAGATGTGACTCAAGAAAATGATGTGTCTTGGCAGCTCTCTGTGTTTGATTGACTCTTTTGTGATTGATGGAACCTGGGATTGTGTCCACCGGCACCACAGTTGTAGGTTGGATTTGCATTGTTTCAGAATTGCACTTCTTTCTTTGGAAACCATGGAGTCATTTGTGTTTTGGCCACAGTGAAGAGGTTTGTCTTGCTGCATGATGAAGCAGGTGAATGCCTTCCTGTTGGGTGCCCAGAGAGGAAACTGTGTTGGAGAATTGAGTTACAAACTGAGTGGCACTTGAGCCCGCTTTCTTGCCAAGAGTGATGAGGCTTTTCAATTGACTGAAGTGTTGTTGCATTCAGATTTTGAACTTTTGTTGTGTGTTTCCTGTGAACACGTTCCCTGCTTTGTTGCATTTGACTCTGCGGGATGATGTTGTTCTAGCAACAAACACCAGTTCCACTGTCTGGTTGGCAGTTGCAGGGTGAGAATGTGAAGTGCATGGAAGTGCACCGGCAGTGAGTCAACTGGATGTGGACATCCATGCAAAATTTCTCTTAGGTTAGCAAATCTGTCTTAAGACTCAATTGCCCTCAGCCTTTGAAGAATGAACTTGGCTTTGGCGTTCTCAATGACAGTGTTAGCAAGTTTTTACCAAAGATGACAGATGATCATTTGTCTGTTTCATTGGTCATCAACGATGTCCGTTGCTTCTTTAAGTCATCTGCTTTGTGTTGTGGCTGTTGGAAATCTGTTGGTGATGAGAGCAGTGTGTTGTTGGGCTTGGGAGCGTTGTCAGCAGATGTTGTCGAAGGGGGGATTCTTCTTTGTTTCAGTGATTGTTGTCGGCTTGGACAATGGTCTTTTTGAAGGGACAGCTTGAGGATGTTTCATTCAGTGTGAATGCTGTGACAGTTCAGGTGCTTCAGCTGTTGATTTTGTTTGAGGTCTGCTTGGAATTGCAAGTTGCTTCATCTGGCGAGACAAGTTTTGCTCTGCACAGTTTAACCCAAAAAATCAACTATTGCCACTGCTGCCATCACCTCGATGGCCAATTTGCCAGGTCAGGCTTTGTTACCAATTCATTGTGTGTCACACTGTTGTTGCAATGTTCAACATGGACAGCAGCAGAACCAATGTGTGTGTGTTTTAGCTTCATGTGGACAATTGAGTGGTTTAACGTCTCTTTCAATCAACTGTTGACCATTCTTTTTTTTCCATTGTTGCAACATGCAATGTTAAGCAAATTCCCACGTAACAAGTTTTTCACTGCATTTTTTTCTTAACGCCTGGATGTCTTTTGGCTGTTCGATAGGCATGCAAAGCAGACCACTCTCAGCAAAGATGAGAATTCTTCTTGGTTTTTCAATTTTTGTTCTGGACTTACTGAAAAACAACTTCTTGCTTGACATTTTGCATAGCAATTTGCTTTGTTTCTTCTGTAGCAAGATGAATTCTCAAAGCTGTTTGCATAGTGGCACCATGCTCTTGGATCTGTCTCTTATACACATCTGACGCTGCCGACGAATAGAGAGGTGTAGATCTCGGTGGTCGCCGTATC
>ENA-ORBV01005578-ORBV01005578.1-microbial-mat-metagenome-genome-assembly--contig:-NODE-5578-length-23016-cov-4.723440_pt1 | contig 23016 bp, 19 predicted proteins | sample MGYA00237777_ERZ505514 | MGnify/ENA primary metagenome ERZ505514 (study PRJEB26160, sample SAMN06269048) | microbial mat metagenome | isolation source: Oligotrophic lake microbial mat | place... | reverse complement strand
GGTGTGGGCGAGGTTCACTTCGAGCAGAGCACCGTTGCGGCTGAGCGGCGTGACCACGCCGCCGCCGGCGGTGATGGCCTCGATGGTACCCGAATCGGGCTTGGCCAGACCGGTCGCGAGCTGGTCGTAGGCGGTGGCGGGCGGAGGGCCGCTGGCCGCGGGCTTGGCGGTGGTCGGCGGCGGTTTCGCCTGGGTCGGTGCTTCGCTGTTCCCCGGCGCAGCGAACAGGGCGCCGGCGCTGATCCACGCCTTGATCAGGGCGATCTGCGCTGCCGACAGCGGCTCGCCGCGCGCCGGCATGATGTCGGGGTCGTCCGCGGGCAGCGCCACCGAGGTGAAGAGCGAGCTGCGCTCGGGCGCGCCGGGAACCAGCACCGCACCTTTCTTGCTGCCCGTGCGGATGGCCGCTGGCGAATCCAGGCGCAGACCACCCTTCTGCTTGGTGTCGCCGTGGCACTCGGTGCAACGGGCGGCGAGGATCGGCGCGATGTCGCGCGCGAAGTCGGGCCCGCCCGCCGCGGCAGGGGCAGCCATCGGCTCGTCCATCATCGCTTCGGGCGGGGTGGTCGCACGCCCAGGATCGCGTGGCGGCACCACCGGCCGCAACGGGGGCGGGTCGTCGTTCGCGGGTGGGCTCGGCATCGTGACCTCGCCAACCGGCTCGGGTGCCATCGACGGCGGCTCGACGGCGGGCGCGGGCGAAGGCTCGGTCGGTGCGGTCGGTGCGGGCGGCGCGAGCAGCGCCGGGCGCGGGGGGACTCCGCCGAGCCAGGTCGGCGCGTAGCGCGTGAGGTAGCCCGGCCCATGCGTCAGCGTGCCACCGGCGTGCCCGGTGACGCCGAGCAGCACCACGCTGCCGGCGAGCGCCAGGCGAAACAGCGGGCGCAGGCGGTGATGACGCCACTCGAGGTGATGCAGGGCGATGAGCCAGCCGCCGGCCACCGCCACGGCGATGCCCAGCCATTGGTGCCAGCCGAGCTGATCCGGGTCGTATTCGCCACCCTGGGCGAGGGCCAGCCCGAGTCCGACCGCCACCACCGCGCCCACCGTCGCCGCCACCAGCAGCACACCTCGCGCCGGGTCCGGCTGGCGTGCGCCCTGCCACCACGTGCGCGCCTCGACCAGCGCGACCGCGATCAGCAGTCCGATCGGCAGGTGGACGACGACGGGATGGAAGCGACCGAGGAACTCGAGGCCGCGCGACGGCTCGGCGGCGGCGGCGAGCGCCGCCAGCGGCAGCAAGGCGAGGATGCGGACCGCGCGTGGCACCGGTGCAGGATCGCGTGACGTCGCCGGGCTGCAAACGCTCAGAAGAGGCCCGCCAACGGCACGCCCTTGTCGGCCAGGGTGAACGGCCGCCCGTTGGGCGCGACCACGACCTTGTCGATCGGCAGCCCAAGGGCGTAACCGATGGTGGCGTTGAAGTCGGGGATCTGCACCGGGTCGCTCGCCGGCGCGTGGCCACGTTCGTCGGTGGCGCCCCAAGCGCGGCCGCCGCGGATCCCGCCGCCAGCGAGCAGGCCGCTAAACGCCTTGGGATGGTGGTCGCGGCCTTTGTTGCCGTTGATCACCGGTGAGCGGCCGAACTCGGTCGCCACCACCACCAACGTCTCGTCGAGCAGGCCGCGCGCCGAGAGATCCGCGAGCAGGGTCGCCAACGCGGTGTCGAGGATGCCGGCCTGGGTCTGCACGCGGTCGAAGTTGTCGTCGTGGGTGTCCCAGCCGCCGAGTTGGACCTCGACGAAGCGCACGTCGTGCTCGATCAAGCGGCGCGCGAGCAGGCAACCCTGACCGAAGTCGTGTTCGCCGTAGGCGTCGCGCAGGTTCTCGCTCTCCTTGCTCAGGTCGAATGCGGCGAGGTCCTTCGAGCCCATCAGTTGCACCGCCTCGTCGTAGAGATCGCGGTAGGCACGCACCTGGCGCTGATCGAAACGGGCGTCGAAGCCGGCATCGAGCCGCTTGCGCAACTCCATGCGCCGGTCGAAGCGCTCCTGGTCGATGCCCGCGGGAAGGGTGCTGTGCTGCAGACCAGCGGCGGCATTGCCGAGCGGCAGCGGCGAGAAGCGCGACTCGAGGAATCCCGCACCGGGGTGCTGGCTGCCGGCGCCGATCGCCACATTGCCGGGCAGGGTGCCATTGATACGCCCGGAGAGGAACGACACCCACGCACCCAGCGCCGGATGACGGATGGTGCCGCGCTGGGCGTAGCTGGTGTGCATCAGGTAATTGCCCGGCTCGTGCGCGCCCTGGGTCGAGGTCAGCGAACGCACCACCACCACGTGCTTCATCAGCGGCGCCAGCTTGGGCAGGTATTCGCTGATCTGCACTCCGTCGGCTGACGTGGCGATCGCTTTGGTCGGCCCCTGGGTCTCGGATCCCGGCTTGGGGTCGAAGGTGTCGAGGTGGCTCATGCCGCCGGCCATGTACAGGTAGATGACATTCTTTGCCGTCGGGCGCGGAGCGGGCGCGGCTGGCTCGGGATCACCGGCGAAGACCGGCAGGGCGCCGAAGAGGTTGAGCATGCCCACGCCGAGTAGCGCCTTGGCCCCGCCGACCAGCAGGTCACGGCGGCTCAGGTCGTCGAGGCGATGGCAGGCGGTGCGTCGCGACATGTGCGGTCTCACGGAGAGAAGAGGAATTCACGGCCGTTGATTAGCGACCAGGCGAGGTCCTGGACGCCGCCGTCGACGTAGCGGGCAAGGTAGGCGGTGCCGAGCGTGAGCTCGCTCGGCGTCGGGTGACGGCTGAGGATGGAGAGGTAGACCACGCGCACCCGGCTGGCGTGGTCGGTGGCGCGGGCCAGCGTGGCGGCGAGCACGCCGTCGTTTTTGAGCAGGTACCCGTCGATCGGCCCGTTGAGCAGGGTCAGCGCCTGGGTCACCGCGGCGTTGGCGCTGGCGTTGTCGATCACCTCGCGGTCGCTCTGACCGAAGGTGCGCAGGAAGTGGCCCTGCGGCGCTGGGCTGGGCAGCTCGGCGGCGCGCAGCAACTGGCCGTTGCGGCCCCCGCCCTTCTTGCCGTCGCCTTTCTTCACCGTCGCGCCGTAGCGGTTGATGTCGGCCTTGGCGAGCAGGTCCTGGCGCTGCTCCTCAAGCTCGCGCTGCTTGGCGCGCAGGGTGCGCAGCTCCTCGCCCTTGGCCGCCGCCAGCTTGGGTTTGAGCGCCTTGGCCTGCTCCTGCAGCTGCTGCGCTTGCTGACGGGCATCCACCAGGGCCACCGCCATCGCCAGCAGTTCGTCGGCGGTCTTGTCCTTCACCGATTCGTAGAACGCGACCTGGACGCTGCCGTCCTCGCCCGTGAGCGAATCGAGATCGGCGATGTACAGCGTCAGCAGCGAGTCCCATACCTGTTCCGCGCTCAGCCGGCGCACCAGCGGACCGGCGACATGATACGCCTCACCCGGCACCAGGTCGGCGACCGTGGCTTGGCGCTGCCAGGCCTGGGTGGTGCACAGCACCTGCTCGAAACGGCGAAGGTCGAACTTCACGCTGACCATCACGCGGGTGAGGAACTCCATCAGCGCCGGATTGCTGGCCACGGTCTCGTCGGTGATGGCGTCGACCGGCTCGATCAGGCCGAGGCCGAAGGCACGTTTCCACAGCCGGTTGGCGATGACGGTGGCGAAGCGCGGGTTCTCGGGCGAGGTCAGCCAGGTGGCGAACACCGGACGCGGATCGTGCCGGGCCGCGACCGGAGCCGCGGATCCGAAGATGGCGGTCGCCGCCACCGGCGTCCCGGGCTTGGCGTCGACGTACTGGTAGTCGGCGGGCAGGGGCAGCGACGACGTCATGGTGCCCTTGACGCGCACCGCGACGCTGTTGCTGAGATTCTGGATGACCTTCTTGACCTCGAGCGGGATCTCGCCGTCTTTGGCCGCCTTCATGCGCTGGCGCAACTCCTTGCCGCCCGGCAGCTCTTTCTGCAGGTCGGCGCCATGAGTGTAGGCGGCGAATTCGTAGAACTGCTTGCGGGTCCAGGTGTCGAAGGGGTGGTCGTGGCACTGCGCGCAGCCGATTTGGGTGCCGAGGAAGACCTGGGCCACGGTCGCCATGTGGTCGAGCGGCATGCCGGCATCGCGGATATAGAAGCCGGTGGCGCCGTTGCCTTTCTCGAGCAGCGCGCCCTGGGCGGTGACCAGCTCGCGCACGAGCTGGTCGTACGGCTTGTTGTCGCGTAGCGACTGCTTCAGCCAGGCGATGTAATTCTGGCCCGGATAGCGATCGCCGAGCCGGGTCTGCACGCGCAGCAGGTCGGCCCAGAAGGTGTAGGCGTGCAGGACATGGCCCTCGGACGCCAGCAGGCGGTCGATCAGCACGTCGCGCTTGCCGCCCACGCTTGAGGCGAGGAAGGCCTGGGCCTCGTCGATGGTCGGGATGCGCCCGACCAGCGCGAGATAGGCACGGCGCAGGAACTGCTCGTCGGTGGTGCGCGGATTCGGCTTCTGCTTGGCGCTGGCGAGATCGGCGTCGACCAGGCGGTCGATGATCGCGGCGGCATCGGCCAGTTCGGCGGCGCTCAGCGGGGCGACCGCGCCCATGGGTGCGGCGTCGGGAAGGGGGACGGCGTGCACCGACCCCGCCGGACGCCAGGCGACGGCGATGGCGAGCACGAGCAACGGCAGGCCGACCAGGAGTTGGCGCATGGGGATGACGGGCCTCGCTGCCAAGGGTAGCGAACGGCGGGCCCGAGGGGAATGCGGGAAAAGGCGACAGGGCAGGACAGCGGTGTCCCGACGTGCTTCCCTGGGCGGGCGCTTCACCTACGACGATCCCATGCCCGTTCGCCTCCTCACCGTCGCCAACTACCGTTCGCTGCGCGACGTGAGCCTACCCCTTGCCGGCGCCACGGTGCTGCTCGGCGCCAATGGCAGCGGCAAGAGCAACGTCTACCGCGCCTTGCGCCTCCTGCACGCCGCGGCCGCCGGGCGCTTCGCCGAAAGCATGGTCGACGAGGGCGGGATGCCGTCGGTGCTGTGGGCGGGTAAGGCCAAACGCTGTGACGAGATCCGCTCGGTGCGGCTGGCGGTCGGCGTCGAGGTTGACCGCTTTAGCTACCGGCTGACCTGCGGGCTGCCGGCGCCCGGCGCGGTCTTCCCCCTCGACCCCGAAGTGAAGGAGGAGGACCTCGGGGTGCGCATCGATGGGCGCAAGACGCCGGTGCCGCTGTGCGAGCGACGCAACCACGTGGTCACCCTTCGCGATGGCGACGGTGCCCGCCAGTTCCTGACCGACCCGCTCGACCTTGGCGAGTCGGTGCTCTCCCAGCTCGCCGATCCGCAACGCTGGCCCGAACTCGGCCTGGTACGCCAGACCCTGCTCGGCTGGCGCTTCTACCACCAGTTCCGCACCGACCCCGAGTCGCCGTTGCGCCAACCCCGCCTTGGCGTGCGCTCGCCTGTGCTGGCGCACGACGGCGGCAACCTGGCTGCCGCGCTGATGACCATCACCGCCATCCGCGCCGATGATCGCCTGGACGAGGCCATCGCCGCCGCCTTCCCCGGCTGCACACTGGCGATCAACAGCGACGAGCGCAACGCGCTGAGCGTGGCCTGGCGGCAACCCGGCATCCGCCGCAGCCTGTCAGCGCGCGAACTCTCCGACGGCACCCTGCGCTTCCTCTGCCTGGCGGCGGCGCTGCTGACGCCACGTCCGCCGCTGCTGCTGGTGCTCAACGAACCCGAGACCAGCCTTCATCACGACCTGCTCGGTCCGCTCGCCGATCTCATCGCCGACGCCGCCACCCGCGGCCAGGTGCTGGTCACCACCCATGCGCGCTGGTTCGCCGAGAGAATTCTCGCCGCGACCAACGGCGCGCTGGTCGAATTGTCCCTGCGCGATGGGCAGACGCGGTTGGCCTGAGAGGCTGACGGGTCAGCGCGCCCCGCGTCGGTGCATCTCGGCCCCGAGTTCTCCACCCTTGCGATTCCCGCGCCCGTCGAAGGCGAAGGTGTTGGCGCGCCGGTCGCGCGCCGAGCGGTTGGGCCCCGAGCCATGGATCACCAGCGGCCCGAAGAACACGGCATCGCCGGGCTCCATGCTGACCAGGTGATTGGGGAAGGCGTCGAGGTCGCCATCCAGGCCGAGGTTGAAGGAGGTGCTGGCGAACTCCTTGTGGTCGATCGCGCCCGTCAGGTGGGTGCCCGGCACAAAGCGGATGGCGCCGTTGTCGGCGTCGGCGGCGTCGATGGCGAGCATGCCGTTCACCTGGGTCGGCCTGAGCGCTTCGCGCTGCCAGTAGCCCCAATCCTGGTGCCACGGGGTGAAGGTGCCGTCGAGCGCCGCCTTCATCATCAGCTTGGAGTGGAATAGGGAGATGTCGGGGCCGACCAGTTGGCCGATGATGTCGAGCATCTCGGGCGAGCGGCTCATGGCATCGAGGATCGGCGACACCCGTTCGCTGTGCATCAATTGACGGATGCGCTGCGGCCGATCGGCGGGCAACTCTTCCCACGAGACCTGGACGGCGGGGGGCGCGGATGCCGCCATGCGTTCATGCAGGCCGTCGACCTCCTCGGCCAACGCCGCCATGCGTTCGCGGGTGAACAAGCCGCGCACCAGGAGATACCCCTGCGCGTGGTACTCGGCGAGTTGCGCGGCGGACAGGCCAGAGGTGGCGGTGGCGGCGATCATGGCGGCTCCTGGGGTATGCCGACATCATGGCCCGGCCGCGCGGCCGTGAATCCGCCGCCTTGCCACCCACCTTCGCTTTCTTGTCAGCCCGCGCTCGCGCGCAGGGACGGCGGTTCCACCTCTTCGTCGAGCACCACGAGATCCTCCTCCAAGTCGAGCGGTCCGAGCTTGGCGTACCGCTCATCGAGGAACGACCACGTCACGGGCTGGCGGCGGAAGGGGGCGGACTTGTTGCGCAGCGGCGCGGCATCTTCGCGCAGGATCGGCCAGCGGTAGGTCGCCGGCATCACCGTGCCTTCGGGCATGGTGCGCGGGCGATGGAGGCAGCGGGCGTCGCTGGCGCGATGCGGGTAACCCTCGGGATCCGGGCGCAAACCCAACTCGGGCAGGCTGCGATGGAAGCGCACGCCCGCGGCCTCGGCGGCGCGGTACATCCACTCGAGGGTGATGTCGGACAGGCCGGTGGCGGAATAGCCACCGCCGACATCGCAGTGGTTGCCCGAGAAGGCCTGCTGCAGGGCGCCCTTCACGTCCAGCACCGGGTACAGCGCCCGCGTCTCGTGAATGGCGATGGCGTGGACCGCGCTCTCGACATTCGTGGGCAGCGTCTTGCGGTACCAGAAATCCCAGTCGTGGTCGCCGATGCCCACCGTATCGATAGAGTCGAACAGGCCGACGAAGCGGAAACGCACACTTTCGCGGCGCGGGTCGCCAGCCGCCCAGTCGCGGATCTTGTTGAGGAAGATCAGCGCGGCGACGGCCCCGCGACTGAAGGCGATGACATCGACCACGTCATGGCCGGCCTTCCAATGGCTGGCGAAGTCGCGCAGCGCGCCGTCGACGATGCTGGCGGTGGCGGTGGCGTGCGACCCGCGCGGCGGGATCACGCCCTTGCTCTCGAGCGGGTTGGCGACGCCGGCGTAGTACTCGACCGAGCCGGGGTGGCAGGCCTTGGCCAGCCGGCAGACATTCGTCCACTGGTGGGGACTGCGATCATGGCTCCAGGTACCGTCGAATGCGTAGAGCATGCAACCCCCGTGGTGCCTGTCCGGTGCGGACCAAGACACGACGCGAGTATCGGCAGGCGGTAAGCGACAGGAAAGCCGCGGAGCGTGCTCTCGCCCGGTCTGCTGACCACACACCGCGTGTGCGACAGTGCCAGCGCCCGGGGATGCAGGCCCTTCCGTCTGGCACGGGGCGCTTGTCACAGCCTGTCGACGATACCTGTGGCCAAGCCACAAGCGCCAGCTGATACAGCGCTTAAGCGCTAGCGCGGGGCCCTGAGGTCGGCGAGATCGAGGTGCTCATGCCGGCCCATGTCGGTCGGCTGGCCGGTCGCCACCGCATGCATGAAGCCGACGATGCGCATTACCGCGCTGGCGGGCGAGGTCCAGAAGTCGGCCTGGGTCGGGCGCACGCGCAGCAAGCCGAGGTCGGGATCGTCGATGCCACCTGGGAACCAGGCCGACATTTCCGGGCTCCACAGTTCGCGCACGCGTGCTGGATCGTCGACCAGGTCCGCGTCGCCAACGACCGAGACATAGCGTTGCCGGTCAGGATCCGCGTAGGCGAGGTTCACCTGCGGACGCTCGATGATGTCCTCGACCTTGTGCGAAGCGCGTCCGGTGAAGAACCACAACTCACCACCGAAGCGTGCTTCTTGAGTGGCCATCGGCCGACTGTGCAGAGTCCCATCGCGCGCGGTGGTGGTCAGCATCGCAAAACGGATCCCATGGATCAGCTCGGCGAGCGTGGTAACAGGATCATCGGTGTCGTCGCGGTGATGCATGGCAGGCTCCAGCCTCCCATTCTATCCTGGCGTGGAGCCGGGCGCGACCGCAGCGCGCTCGCCTTCATCCACCGGTGGGGGAGGTAGTTTCGGGTCGCCACGGTGGATGATGGTCCGGGTCGGCACCGGTAGCTGGATGCCATCCCGCGCCAGACGGGCCAGGACGCGTTCGTAGAGCGCGCTCTTCATACCGCCCTGACCGAGAAAATCCTTGGTGCGCATGACGACCAGCAGCTCGACCGCCGACTCGCTGATGCCGCCGATCAGCACTGCCGGCACGAAGCCGGGCACCGCGCCAGGATCGCCACTCTGCACCGCTATCGCCTCTTCAAGCAGCGCCGCCCGCACCACGGCCAGATCGCTGCCGTGGGCGACGGCGATGGTCACCGCGAAGCCGATCTCGGGCTCGGGCAGTGAATAGTTGGTGACCTGACTGGTCGCCAGATTGGCGTTGGGGATCATCACCAGGTTGTTGGGCAGGGTGCGGATGGTGGTCTCGCGCCAGCTGATGTCGGTGACGAAGCCTTCTTCGCCTGATGACAGGCGGATGAAATCGCCCGGGTTGATCTTGCGCGTCATCAGGATCTGGATGCCCGAGAACAGGTTGGACAGTGTCGGTTGCAGGGCGAGCGCCACCGCCAGGCCGCCGACACCCAACGCGGTGAGGATCGGCGCGATCTGGATGCCCAATGTCTGGAAGGCGACCAGCACGCCGATCACCAGCACGGCGATGCGCGCGATGTTGGCGAAGATGGTCGCGCCGCGACCTTCTTGGCCGCCGCGGGCGCCGATCACCCCAGTCGCCACGCGCATCGCCAGCCAGGTCGCCGAGATGACGATGCCGACCACCAGCATGCGCTGGCCGATGACGCGCAACTCGGGCGATACCGGGGCGACGGTGAGCGCGAGGTGCAGGGCGATCAGCGTCGACCACAGAATGGGCATGCCGCGCAGGCCAGTGGCGATCAGATCACCGTTCGGTGAGGCGGTGCGCGCGGCCCAGGCGCGCAGGCGGCGCACGCCGAACCATTCCAGGGCCAGGCCGATGGCGAATCCGCCACCGAGGATGGCGAGCGGTGAGACCCAGGTCTCCCAGATCATGCGGGCTCCGTCAGGATCCTAGCGACGAGATCTTTCACGCGCGCGCGGTACGTTGCCATGTGCGGCGCCACCAGGTGCGCGCGCAGCGCGTCCAGGTCGCGCCAACGTTCGACGATGGTGACCACCTCGGGGCGGGTCGGCACGTGCGCCGGGTGCACGCCGGCCGGCACATCGCCCAGCAGATCGTCGGCGAGGCAGCCATCCCCAGCGCGGGTGGCGGGCACCATGCGCCGGAATTCGGCGAGAAAGTCGCAACGGCGTCCGGGGTGCACGGTGATGGTGTCGACGACGTGGATCATGGGCGGAACTATCAGTAGGAGCGTGGGGGTGAAAAGGGTGGGGCGATCGCCGACCGCTTGCCAAGGGGAAAGGCTGGCCGGGCGTGGTTGCACGCAATACGCGCCGTCATATTGGGATACATGGCCGGCTGCGGCCACCGGCCATGTCCTCGACCACTTCATCGCCCATGACCCCCGGCTGGCCCTGGAGGTGAGCCTGGCCGAACGCAACCACCGGCTGCGCGCTGGAGGCGAGCCCCGGGGATGGCGATATCGCCGCGGCCCGCCGCGCGCGCGAACTCAATCCGGTCATCGCGATCGAGGCCACCCTGCTCGACTGACGACGGCCGGGTTCACGCGCTCTTCATCGCGCCCGCCTCGCCCGTTCACCCGGGACCTGATGGTGGCGCGATCCGGAGGGCCCCCATGCCGCGCACACCGACCCTGGTTGATCGTATCCACCACCAAGCTTTCGGAGCGGTATGCGGCAACGCCCTGCTCTACAACGCCTGCTGGGAGGATCCCGCCCTCGACCGCGAGGCGCTCAAGCTGGGGGCCGACGATGAGGTGCTGGTCATCACCAGCGCCGGCTGCAACGCCCTCGACTACGCCCTGTGCGGGCCGCGCCGGGTGCATGCGATCGATGCCAATCCCAGGCAGAACGCGCTGCTTGAACTGAAGCTGGCCGCCATCCGCCACCTGCCCTTCGACGAATTCTTCGAGCTGTTCGGCGCCGGCTATGCCCCGCACTTCGTCCAGGCGTACCGTGACTCGCTGCGTGCCGATCTCTCGCCCTTCGCCGCCCGCTACTGGGATCGCCGCCTGCACTGGTTCTCGGCGCGCGGCTGGCGCCGTACCTTCTACTTCCACGGTCTGTCCGGCCTCGCCGCCCGCCTGATGCAGTCCTGGGTCAGCCGCGACCACCGCCTGCGCGATGCGGTCGAATCCCTCCTCGCCGCCCGCGACCTGTCGGCTCAGCGCGAGGCGTACGAGCGCGCCGCGCCCCTGCTGTGGACACCCGCCCTGAATTGGGCCCTATCGCGGCGGGCGACGCTGGGCCTGCTCGGCGTGCCTTACGCCCAGATGCGCGAACTCGAAGCCTCGCACGCCGGCGGAGCGCCGGGGTTCATCCGCGCCGCGGTCGAATCGGTGCTGCGCGATCGCCCGATCGCGGACAACTACTTCTGGACGGTGTACCTGCGCGGTTCGTACACCCGCGGCTGCTGCCCCGAATACCTCAAGCGCGAAAACTTCTATGCGCTCAAGCACGGGCTCGCCGCGCGCGTGATGACGCACACCGACACCGTCACCGGCTTCTTGCGCAAGCACGACCGGCCGATCTCGCGTTTCGTGCTGCTTGACCACCTCGATTGGATGGGCTCGTGGCGGCCGGACGCCCTGGCCGAGGAATGGCAGACGATCTTCGACCGCGCCGCCCCCGGCGCGCGGGCCATCTTCCGCAGTGCCAGCCCGGCTCCGGAGTGGATCGCCGATACCAGCGTCGGCGGCGTGCCGCTCGCCGAGCGCCTGCGCTTCGATCGGCCGCTGGCCACCGCGCTGCATGCCCGCGACCGGGTCGGCACGTATGCCAGCTTCCACATCGCCGACGTGGTGAAGGCATGAGCAGCCGCGGTGCGATCGGCCTCGAGGCCAATGTGCCGCGTCCTGGCCCGTGGGCGGCGTTCGGCGACGATCTGCGCGTGCTCACCACGCTCGCCCGCGGCAGCCGCGGGCGCGGCGACCATGCCGAGCGCCTGGAACGCTTCTACGCGCCGCAGGCCCAGGCCTACGATCGCTTCCGCGAGCGCCTGCTGCACGGACGCGGTGAACTGATCGCGGCCCTGCCCTTGCCGCCGGGCGGCACCCTGGTTGAGCTGGGTGGTGGTACCGGGCGCAACCTTGAATTTGCCGGCGCCCGCCTGCCCGCGCTGGGCGCGGCGCACATCGTCGATCTCTGTCCGTCGCTTCTTGCCCGGGCGCAGGCGCGCGCGGATGCCGCGGGCTGGACCAACGTCGTCTGCCACCAGGCCGATGCCACCAGTTGGCAGCCTCCGGCGCCGGCCGATGCGGTGCTGCTCTCGTACGCGCTGACCATGATTCCCGACTGGGAGGCCGCCCTCGCCAACGCGGTGGCGATGCTCAAGCCGGGCGGCTGGCTGGGCGTGGTCGACTTCTTCGTCTCGCACAACGATCCCGGCATCGGCCGGGTCCGCCACGGCGCCTTCGCGCGCTGGTTCTGGCCGCGCTGGTTCGGCCATGACGGCGTGCGTCCCGAACCGCGCCACCTCGATCGCCTGCACGAATTGGTCGACTGCCGCGCGCTGATCGAGTCCGAGGCAGCGGTTCCGTACCTGCGCCTGCGCGCGCCGTTCTACCGCTTCCTGGGTGTGCGGCGGGGGTGAGGCGTTGGTCGGGAAGCTCGCCTTCCTCGCCCCGGTATTCGAGCCGACCATCCGAGCATGGTCAAGGCCATGGAGCACTTTCGCCAAGCATGGACGCTCGCCTTCGCCGGCTTCCTGCGCTCAGCGCGCCGCGGTGACTTCCTCAGCTTCAATCCCGAGATGCTCCACCCCGAGATCAAGTACGCGCGCACCGTCACGCACGCCAGCGGGTCGAGGACAGCGATCGCTGGCCGGAGGCGCTCTAGGCTGACCGCGGTGGCGAATGAGTGCTTCGCCGAGGCCGAGCGTGTCGTGGGGCGACCCGCCGGATCCTGAACACGACGCCGCCCGGGGAATGGCCCCGGGCGGTCGATGTCCATCCTGCTGCCGGGCATCCCGGCGCCCGGACGGTGCGCGTTCACGCCTTGAGGGCGAGTGCGGGCGACGTGCACATCATCTGGCAGGTCTCGGCGCAGCGCTTGCAGGCATCGAGGCAGGCCTGGAGCTGCTTGTCGTTGCTGCGCTTGCAGATCTCGGCGCACTGCGCGCACACCGCGGCGCAGCAGGTGCAGATCGTGCTGCAGCAGTCCGAGTAGCGGGTCAGGCATTCGCCGGCGGCCTGGCACTGCGCCGCGCAGTCGAGCAGCGCGCGCCACTGCGCCGAACGGCCGTTGTCCGCGCAGTATGCGGCGGCCTCAAGGCACATGCGGCTGCAATCGCAGCACGCCTGGACGCAGGACTTGGCTTCGGCGGACATGATGGTGAGGGTACCCATGGTGGTGTTCTCCAGCCGGCGGGGTGGTGGTGCCGGACGACGCGGAACGTAACGGCGCCCTGCCTGACCCGAGGCGCATCCGGCGGCGCCTTGTTCAACCCCGGCTTCCGTCAGGGGCTCTGTAGAGCCGGCGACGCTTGCCGCTGGCGCCGCTTCGGCAGAGCTCGGGTCAGACCCGTTTACGCGTCGCGAGCGGCCGCCATGATCCTGCACCGGCATGCTCACGGTGTCCGGCTTCACCCTTGGGTTAGATGGCTGGTCAGGATCCAAATCCCCAATCCGATCAGCAGCACGCCACCCAAGACGTCAGCGGCCCGCCCGGCCCGGGCGCCGAGGTGGCGGCCGAAATGGGCGCAGACGGTGGCGAGGACGAAGGTGATGCCGCCGATCAGGCCGGCCGCCAGCGCGAGCGGTACCTCGAGCGTCGCCAGGGTGAAGCCGGCGGCGAGCGCGTCGACGCTGGTCGCCAGGCCGAGCACCACCAGCGTGCCCAGGCGCGGCCAGCCGCCGGCGACCGGTTCGACCGCCATGCGCGCCTCCCACAGCATCTTGCCGCCGATGCCGGCGAGCAGCACGAAGGCCACCCAGTGGTCGAAGGCGGCGATGGTGTCGCGCGCGCCGACACCCAGCGCGAATCCGATGCAGGGCATCGCGCCCTGGAACAATCCGAAGATCGCGCCCATGGTTGCCGCCTGCCGCCACGACGCGTGCTGAGCGCCCAGTCCGCGCGAGATGGCGACGGCGCAGGCATCCATTGACAGGCCGAGGGCGGTGCCGACCAGCAGGAGCAGCGGCATCCTAGCGCCGCCTATCCACGGGTGCTGCAGCGGCATCGAGGATGGGAATCACGCAACGGAAGTGTGCGACGGTCGCGTCTCGCGCAAGCCGGCCGTCTTGTGCGCATCTGGATCCGTCCAACGTGCCGTACCCGATCGCAGCTGTTAGGGATGCCGGGCTCTAACCACTCAGGAGTTGGTCAGCGTGACCCGCGGCGGCCCGGGCGCCCAAACGCCCAGCGCGACCAACTGCTTGGTCGCCTGCCCAGCCCAGTCTTTGTTCGCCGCTGGGCTGGCGGGGCTGGGATGCAGGATCTCGCCAATCTGAACGTCCGCGATCTTGGCGGCGCTTAGCGCGGCGCGGGCGCGGTCGCTGGCGAAACGGCCGATGCCGATCACCCAACGTGGCTTGAGTGTGGCGACCACCCGGACGAGGTGCCGGTCGCAGATCGCTTCCAAGGGCTCGGTCTCAGCCGCCGGCAGCTTGTCCGGAGTCAGATTGGCGCCGCCCTCGTCCATGAAGGCCAAGGGACAATAATTGGCGACGAAGTGGGCGCTGAAGAAAGCATCGGCGGTAGCGAAGCGCTGGGCGAACAGGCCCCACAGACGCTTGCCGCTGACCTCGCTGCGCGGGCAGGCCAAGCCGGTGATCGGCCGCTGGGGATGCTCGCTCTCGGGTTTCTCGAGCGGCTCGTTCAGCATGAGCCAATGCCGCACTGCGCCCACTTCCCCAAAGGGGATTCCCGTCTGGGTCATGCCGAAAGGCCCAGGGTTCATGCCAAGGAAGACCGCCTGGACATCGACCCTGGCGTAGCGCTGAATGTACGCGACGTGCATGGCCCGCGCGTAGGTCAGCGGATTATAGACGTGACTCACCGGCGGCGCGAAGCGCAGCGGAGCCAAATCGCGGCTGAGGTCGTCGGCTGCGGCGATGAGGTCGGTGGCGGCCATGAGCGGGCCAATAGTGCCGGCCCGGAGGCGGACGCAACCCGCCTCCGCACTATTCAGCGGACTCTGGTGGCCGCAGGGTGGCGCTCGCTTAGAAGAGACGACGGCGCGTTCCCGAGGAGCGGCGGTTGCGGAACTTCTTATAGGCCAGGAACAGCAGGAAGGGTCGCAGCAAGCGCATGGCAGAGCCTCCAATAAGGTGATTGTACGCAGGCGGCCGTGATCCGCGATGACGACCTCGGGCATCCGTACGCGCTCGTTCCGCGGCCTACCCGGCGTAGGGACCTTTCCCCTTGCCCGCCTCGATCGGGGTCAGGTCGAGTTCCCCCGCCTCGACCTGCTCGAACTTGACCGAGACCTTGGTCGAAACGCCGGGCTCGTTCTGGGTGATGCCATAGATGGTGTCGGCGTGCTTCATCGTGTTCTTGTTGTGCGTGATGACGATGAACTGCGAATCCTTCACGAATTCGCGCAGCATGTTGCAATAGACGTCGGTGTTGGAGTCATCGAGCGGCGCATCGACTTCGTCGAGGATGCAGAACGGGCTCGGCTTGGTTTGGTAGACCGCGAAGAGCAGGGCGATGGCGGTGAGCGCCTTCTCGCCGCCCGAGAGCTGGCTGATCACCTTGGGATGCTTGCCCGGCGGCTGGGCGAGGATCTCGATGCCGGCTTCGAGGATGTCGATCTTCACCGTCTTGCCCTCGGCATCGAGCTCGGTCTGTTCGAGCACGAGGTCGGCCTTGCCGCCGCCGAAGAGTTTGCGGAACAGCACCTGGAAATTCGCGCGCACCTCTTTGTAGGTGTCCAGGAACAAGGTGCGGCTGACTTCGTTGATGTGCTCGATGATCTCGGTGAGCTTGGTCGCGGCGTTGGAGAGGTCGGTGAACTGCTGGTCGAGGAACTGCTCGCGCGCCTGGACCTCTTCCAGCTCGTCGATCGCGGCGAGGTTGACCGGGCCGATCTCGGCGAGTTCCTTCTCGGTATCGGTGAGCTGCTTGCGCAACCGCGGCCAATCGAGATCGACCGGGCGCACGTAGTTGGCGAACGCCTCGCCGAGGTCGAGTTGGTACTCTTCCAGCACGCGGGCGACGATGCCTTCCAGGCGCACCTTGGCCTCGCCGGCTTTCAGCTCGGCCTGCTGGCGTTGCTGATCGGTGGCGCGCTGCTGCGACTGCAGGGCGCGCACCTGCTGGCGGCGTTCCTCGGTGCCGTTGCGCAGCTGGTCGCGTTCGGCCAGCGCCGCGGCCAGGCGTTCGGCGAGGCGATTGAATTCGTCGGCGGCCTCGGCGTAGATGCGCGCGTTCTCGACCCGGGCGGCGCTCAGCTCGTCGCGCTTGGTGCCGGCGGCGGCGAGACGGCGCTGGCGCTCGTCGCGCGCGTCTTCCTGCTCTTGCAGCTGGCGCACGATGTGGCCGAGCTGGTTGCGCAGGGCCTCTTGCCGTTCGGCCGTGGTGGCGAGGTCGACGCGCAGATTGCTGACCTCCTCTTGGATCTGGTTGCGCTGCTCGGCCTTGGCGGTGAGCCGGCTGCTGACCTGCTCGATCTCGGCGGTCAGCTTCGCGTTCACCGCGCCGAACCACTCGTCCTGCCCGTTCAGCTCTTTGGCTTCGGACTCAAGCTTGGCCAGTTCGGCGGCGATCTCGTCGAGCTCGACCCCGAACGACGAGGTCGCCTCTTCGAGGTGCAGGCGATCGCGCTCGGCCTTCATCAGCTGGGCCTTGGCCTCGCCGGCGGCGCGGTCGGCGGCCTGGATGGCGCGGCGCGTCTCCTCGACCGCCATCGACAGGTCGAAGGCCTGCTTCTTGGCGGCATCGCGCGCGGCGCCGATCGCCTGCTTGCGGGTCAGCAGGTCCTTGACCTGGTCATCCAGCGAGCGGATCTCGTTCTTGCGCGAGACGATGCCGCCGCCGTCGCCGCCCTGCTGGCGACCGCCAGTCATGGCACCGCCGGGGTTGATGACGTCGCCCTCGAGGGTGACCATGCGGCAGTTGGGGCGATGCTTCCGGCGCACGGCGATGGCGTGCTCGAGGGTTTCGACGATCAGCACGTTGCCGAGCAGGAACTCGAAGACGTTGCGGTGGGCGGGGTCGAACTCGATCAGCGACGAGGCGACATCGATCACGCCTGGTTCGCGCATGGCCTGGTGCGGCACGCGTTCGCCGCCGCGGATGTCGTCGAGCGGCAGGAAGGTGGCGCGGCCGCGGCGTTCGCGCTTGAGGAAGTCGATGGCGTCTTTGGCCGCGTGCTGGGTCTCGGTGACCACGTTCTGCGCCTGGCCGCCGAGCGCGACCTCGACCGCGACGACATAAGGATCCTTCACCCGGCACAGATCGGCGACCATGCCGACGATGCCCGGCAGCTTGTCCATCTGCTGGAGGACGTCCTTCACGCCCTTGAATACGCCTTCGGCGCGCCGCTCCTGCTCTTGCAGCAGGCGCAGGCCGGTTTCGACGCGCGCCTCCTGGTGGCGGATCTCATTCATTTCGGCGTCGAGGCGGTTGCCTTCGGCGAGCGCCGTCTCGCGCGCGCGGATGCCCTCGTCGAGCTTGGTGTGCGCATCGGCGGCGGACATGATCACGCCGTCGAGGTGGGCCTTGGCGGCGGCTTCGAGGTGGCGGGCGCTGTCGAGCGCGCCGGCCTGCCCGCCGGTGCGGTCCTCGAGCCGGCGGCGGCGGTCGCCGGTCGCGGCGCGGCTGCCGGCGAGGCGGCTCTTTTCGGCGGCGATGCGCGCCAGTTCGCGCAGGCATTCGACCTGTTTGCCCTTGAGCGATTCGGCTTCGCCGATCAGCACATCGGCCTCGGCCAGTGCCAGGTCGAGGGCGTCGCGCTTGGCGCGGTAGGCGAGCTGGAGGGGGCCGCCCTGGGTGTCGTCGCCCTGGCCCTCGGTGGTCGCGATCTGCTGTTCGACGCGGGTGTGCTCGGCCTGCAGCGCTTCGAGCTTGCCGCCGATCATGACCAGCGCCTGGCGGTCCTGCTCTTCGTGCTGGTCGACCTCGACCAGGCGGTACTTGGCGTCCTTGGCTTTGGTGTCGGCGACGTCGCGCCGGCTCTGGGCGTCGCCGCGCGCGGTCTCTACCTCACGCGCCTCGGCCTCGAGCGCGATCAGGCGGATGTCGGCGTCGACCAGCGACGCTTCGAGCTGGCCGAGCTTGGCGGCGATCTCGCTGCTGCGCGCATCGAGTTCATCGCCGCGACCGCCGAGGTCCTTCAGCTCGCCGGTGAGGCGGCCGTACTCTTCGAGCGCGAACGCCATGCGCAGCTCGCGCAGCTGGTTGGCCAGATCGCGGTAGCGCAGCGCGGCGGCGGCCTGCTTGGACACCGTGCGCACGCGGCGGCGGACCTCGGCCAGGACTTCGCCGATGCGCTGCAGGTCGAGATCGACGCGCTCGAGCTTGCGCAGGGCGACCTTGCGCCGCGCCTTGTAGCGCGAGATGCCGGCGGCCTCTTCGAGGATGGCGCGGCGGTCCTTGGTGTTGGCGTCAACGATGAAGCCGACCCGGCCCTGCTCGATCACGCTGTAGGCAGCGGTGCCGATGCCGGTGTCCATGAACAGTTCTTTGATATCCTTCAAACGGCACGGCTTGCCGTTGAGGTAGTAGGTGCTCTGCCCATCGCGTGAGAGGCGGCGGGTGAGGCCGACCTCTTCCCCATCGATGCCGAGCGACCCGCCAAGCTGGTCGAGGACGAGGGTGACCTCGGCGAACGCCATCGGTCGGCGCGACGAGCAGCCGTTGAAGATGACGTCGGTCATGTCCTCGCCGCGCAGCGACTTGGCCGACTGCTCGCCGATCACCCATTTGATCGAGTCGACGATGTTGGACTTGCCGCAGCCGTTGGGCCCGATGACCGCGGTGATGCCGGCCTCGAAATCGAACGACATGCGGTCGGCGAAGGACTTGAAGCCGAACGTTTCCAACCGCTTCAAGCGCATGCCGACACCCTCGCGCGGACGGCTTGGCCCGCACCAGGCCGGGCGTCGCCCGCTGGGGGCAGGCTACATCCGCACCTGGGTGCGCAAGGCGGCGCGGATCGGCTCAGCCGCCGCCCGCACCTCCGCCGCCCAGCCCGGATGTTCCCAACCCAACGGGCGCGCCACCCAACGGCCCCGGCGCAACGTCACCAGGTGGTGGGGAACCGACCAAGGTGCAGGTCACGCAGTGAGGGTGCCAAGGACACCCCGACAAGAATCGATGACTAACGCCGACGGATGGTGCCGGAGATGGTCGTGCTCTCCATCTTGTCGATCGTGAGCGTAAAGCGCTGGTCGCCATCTTCCGCGCGGTAGTAGGGAGCACGCCCCGTCTTCAAAGTCCGCGCCGCCTCCGCAGAGATACTGGCCGAATATTCGATCGGCGCCGTCCGCACTTCGGACGCCGTTTTCAGATCGGTAAGGTCAGAAATAAGACGGCCGTCCGTGTAGATCAGTCGCATGCAGACGACATACTAGCTGCTTCGCGCTGGCTTAGCTCGGTCTTCGTGCGCTCTCCGCAATCGCTCGGTTGGAGGCACCGCCGCGAGCGTGGCAAGATTGCTCAAGTAGACGAAAATGTCGTTCTCACGCAGGTCTTGCGTTTCGTCCGTGTTCGCTCACTCCGACGCATCAATGGGGTATTCGGGCCGGAATAACTCCACGCGCACACTTGCCCTTCTCTTGACCAGGGGTGGCATGCAGAGTGCTAACTCCTCGGCGTGAGTAAGCTACTTCGCGGTGTCGCAGCAGGCTGGGGCGCAAAAAAGCTGGGTGGCGGTTGCTTTACCACCATCTTGATTTTCGGGGTGCTCTGGTACCTGCTGGGACATTTTCGTATTTTTCAGTGAGCTAGGCCTTACTGAAACACCAGAGGCCCAAGCGTGAGTGTCCAGTCCAAAATCAGCGGAGCCAGTGCAGGGGCCAGAACCGCCGTCCATGGCACCAGCACGACCGTCGCGTGGTTGGGACGCGCGGGCTACGCCGCCCGGGGCGTGCTCTACCTCACGATTGGCGTGCTCGCTGCCATGGTGGCGCTGGGCCAGCGTGGGGGAAAGCTGGCCGACAGTCGCGGCGCGTTGGACGAACTCCACACGCAGCCCTTCGGCGTCGTCCTTCTGTTGCTGCTCGCGGTGGGGCTTGCTGGATATGGCATCTGGCGCTTGGCTCAAGCCGCGCTCGACCCGGCTCACGAGGCGACTGGGCGCTGGGCGCTGGGCAAACGCGGGGCCTGGGTAGTCGAAGCGCTCCTGCATTTCGCTCTGGCTGGCTATGCACTCTCGCGACTGCGTGGCGACTCCGGGAGCGGCGAGTCGGACCTGGATGCGAAGAGCGGGACGGCCTCCGCGCTTTCTTGGGAGCCCTTTGGACCAGCGCTCGTGGCCGTGCTGGGCGCGTCGCTGCTGGGGATAGGCGTTTACGAGCTGGTCTGCGCATTTCGCGCCAAGCTCGACGAGCAGCTCGACCTCTCACCGCTAGCTGCGACTACGCGCCGACGCATCGTACAACTGAGCCGCTTCGGCATCGCTGCGCGCGGCGTGGTCTTCGCTATCGCTGGGGTCTTTCTATTCATCGCTGCTGTCACTAGCGATCCCCAGCAAGCCAAGGGGTTTGGCGATTCGCTGCAGGCGCTGCGAGAAGCGCCCTTCGGTATGGCAATCCTGGCCTGCGTAGCACTCGGACTGGTCGCGTTCGGGGTCTACCAGCTGGTCGAGGCCCGCTATCGAAGACTCGCCGGCCTCGAGCGCTGAAGACGCGGAGGAGCAGAGCAGCCTCAAAGCAGCGCAAGCTCTCGACTTCCGGTGATGCTCGAGCCGCAATAGGCTCTTGTTTCTGATGCACGTTGCGCAACAACGCGGGTCGGATACCCTTCGGGCATGAGCGCCATGAACGGGTTCCGAAGCCGCACCACTACCGCTGGTCGCAATATGGCGGGGGCACGTTCCCTGTGGCGCGCCACGGGCATGCAGGATGCGGACTTCGAGAAGCCGATCATCGCCATCGCCAATAGCTTCACGCAGTTCGTACCGGGGCACGTTCATCTGTGGGACGTCGGGCAGCGCGTGAAGAAAGTGATCGACGAGGCTGGCGGGTGGGGTGTGGAGTTCAACACCATCGCCGTGGACGATGGCATTGCCATGGGTCACGGCGGGATGCTGTATTCGCTTCCCAGCCGCGACCTGATCGCCGACTCGGTGGAGTACATGGTGAATGCGCATTGCGCCGACGCGCTGGTGTGCATCTCGAACTGCGACAAGATCACGCCGGGCATGCTGATGGCCGCGATGCGCCTGAACGTACCGACTATCTTCGTGTCTGGCGGGCCCATGGAAGCCGGGAAAATCGTCGGAACGCACGACCGCAACGGCAAGCCCACGATCCGAAAGCTTGACTTGATCGACTCGATGATCGCTTCCAGCGACGCTAGCGTGAGCGACGCGGAGCTCTTGGAACTGGAGCGCTCCGCCTGTCCGACCTGCGGCTCTTGTTCCGGCATGTTCACTGCGAACAGCATGAATTGCCTCAACGAAGCGCTGGGTCTCGCCTTGCCGGGCAACGGCACGCTGCTGGCGACCCACGCGCGGCGCTGGGACCTATTCGAGGCCGCTGGTCGTCGCATCGTCGAGCTGGCCAACGAGCACTACCTGACCGGCGAAAATCGCGCGCTGCCCCGAAGTGTCGCAACCTTCGCCGCCTTCGAGAATGCCATGGCGCTCGACATCGCCATGGGCGGCTCGACCAACACGGTGCTGCACATTTTGGCCATCGCCAAGGAAGCCGGCGTGAACTTTACGATGGCGGATATGGATCGCATGAGTCGAAAGGTACCGAACATTTGCAAGGTAGCGCCGTCCAGCGCGTACCATGTGGAGGACGTACACCGCGCTGGCGGCATCTTCACCATCCTGGGGCAGCTGGACAAGGCCGGGCTCATTCATCGCGAGGTGAGCACCGTGCACGCCAAAACCATGGGCCAAGCCATCGATGAGAATGACGTGCACCGCCCGACCGCCACCCCAGCTGCCAAGGCACGAGCGTTGGCAGCTCCAGGTGGAGTGGCAACGAAGGTCGCCTTTTCTCAGGACAAGTATTTCGACAAGCCGGATCTGGATCTGGAGCGCGGCTGCATCCGCGACGTGCCGCATGCATTCAGCAAAGAAGGTGGCCTGGCGGTGCTGTATGGCAACTTCGCGCAGGAAGGCTGCATCGTGAAGACCGCCGGAGTCGACGAATCGGTCTGGAGGTTCCAAGGCCCCGCGCGTGTCTTCCACTCGCAGGACGCCGCTTGCGACGCGATCATGGCAGACAAGATTCGAGCGGGCGACGTCGTGGTGATCGTGTACGAGGGACCGCGCGGCGGACCTGGCATGCAAGAGATGCTCTACCCAACGTCCTTTCTCAAGGGTAAGGGCCTGGGCAAGTCGTGCGCGCTCATCACCGATGGCCGCTTCAGCGGCGGCACCAGTGGGCTCAGCATCGGCCACGTCTCGCCAGAAGCCGCGGAGGGTGGCAGCATTGCCCTCATCGAAGAAGGCGATCTGATCAAGATCGACATTCCAGGTCGGAGGATCGACGTCGCGGTGGACGACAGCGTGCTGGAGTCTCGCCGAAAAGAGATGCTGGAGAAGGGCAAGAACGCATTCCGCCCGAACCGAGACCGTCACGTCTCCCAAGCCCTGCAGGCTTACGCACTCATGGCGACCAGCGCCGCCCAAGGCGCGGTGCGCGACATCTCTCAACTTGAGCGCAAGCGCGGCTGAGGCGTGATCACCCGGGCCGGTCGCGCTTTTCTCGCGCTCAGCGCCGTGCTCGGCTGCTCCACGCTGCCGGAGTACGCGGCGCCCAAGGGCAGCGTGGTGGACGTAGCCAGTTTGGATTCCACCAACGTGATCGGCTACCGGCAAATTAGCCGCGCTGATTTCAACGGCACGAAAGCGCCACGCGAGTTTGCGGCAATTGCAGATCGCGTGGGCGCGGCCACGTGCGGCCACGTGCGCACCACACCCGACACACAGATGACGATTAATTGGACGCAGGACTCCCCCCAAAGTCCCAAGCGGCACTGGGTCGAGGTCAAGAACCTGCGCTTCGTCGCGCTCATGAATCGCAACTGCTCGTGGTGGAACGACAAGGCAGCCGCTTTCGCGCCCGATTACGTGCTGCAGCACGAGCAGATCCACTTTGCCTTGTACGAGCTAGGCGCGCGGCGGCTGAACGCAGCGCTTCCGGTCATCAAGCGCGACATGGTCAGCGAGGGCCCTACTCAGGAAGCAGTTCAGAGCCACGCTCAAGATGCACTGAAAGAAGCGCTGGTAGAGGCCACCAAAGACATCGTCGCTCGCAACCGCGACTTCGACGAAGACACCTCGCT
>ENA-ORBV01005577-ORBV01005577.1-microbial-mat-metagenome-genome-assembly--contig:-NODE-5577-length-23016-cov-8.853437_pt1 | contig 23016 bp, 17 predicted proteins | sample MGYA00237777_ERZ505514 | MGnify/ENA primary metagenome ERZ505514 (study PRJEB26160, sample SAMN06269048) | microbial mat metagenome | isolation source: Oligotrophic lake microbial mat | place... | reverse complement strand
GGGGGGAATAGGCAGTACGCAATAGGCCCGCATTCGTCCACCCGCTTGTGTACGCATCGGGGCGTGCGGGGCGGTGCTGCCCTTGTGAGACCGATGGTCGAACCGAAGAATGCGCGGACGGCATTTCCGCTGGCATTCAGGAGGCAACATGACCCGACACCTCATCCCTTGGCTCATCCGTGGTCCTGTGGCCGTGGCCTGCGCAGCAGCCCTTGCGCCCGCAGTTGCACAACCCAGCAAGAAGGTGCTTACCGGCGTGGCGATCAGCTGCCCCGAGCACTTCAAGCTGGAAACCGGCGCCTGCAAGGCCGACCCTGCGGTGGTGGTGGCCCTGAAAGAGGCGCAGTGCAAGGCGCCAGGCCTGGCCTTCGTGGGCGAACCGGCGAAGTGTGTAGTGGTGGCCAACCAGGCGCCCACGCCCACCTGCGCTGCCAGTGAACCGCCGTCGGCCTTCGACACCGACATCAAACAGTGCGTGGTCAAGGACGACCGGCCGCGAAGTGCCTTGGGCAACTACGTGGGCGATTGTTTTTCGATTCGAGCCCTGCCCGCGCCTGCGCCCAAGCACCTGAAGGCGGGCGAAACCTACATGGTCGTCAGCCAGCGGCCGGAAGGTGAAAACGACAAGCTGCTGCGCCTGGCAGAAACGACCAACGGCGAAGGCACTTTCAACTGCCGTTCCAAAGTCGAAGGCACGGAATTTGATGTCAAAGCCAGTGACCTGATCGCCATCGGCGCCGATCGCAAAGGTTGGACCTACGGGGTGCTGGCCCTGCCCTACAAGTTCCACTTCGATGACAAGAGCTTTGGCGCCGGCGTGTCCATCGGCCCCTACGTGGGTCGCCGTTGGGGCACACCTGGCTCGGCCTACACCTTTGCGCTGGCCGCCACCATCGGAAGCGTCAAAGGCGAGATCCGTGACGCCCAGGACAAGATCACCAGCACGCCCGATCTGCAGGCCTTTTCATTGGCCGCAGGCTGGATGTACGACATTGCCAAGGGCGCCGAGACAAGGCCCTTCAAGATCGGCCTGTTCTTTGGCGCCGATGTCGTGAGTTCCGACAACACCGTGAAATACAAACACAACAAGAAGCCGTGGCTGGCGTTCCAGATCGGCTTCGACTTCACCGACAACTGAACATGGCTGCCGCGCTTTGCGTCCGCATCGCCACAGCCGGCCTCCTGTGGGCCGGCTTGAGCGTGACAGCCCTCGCTGCAGAAGACATCCAGGGCGTGCAGCTGCACTGGGACAACGACGTCTGGGCCCAGGGTGGCGCCGACCGCTGGTACACCAACGGCCTGCGGCTGTCGTGGAGCTGGAACGCCGAAGCCAGCACTGCGCTGGGCAAGGGGCTGGACCTGGCCGCGCGCTGGTGGTTGTGGGATGGCGCCACGCCGACGCTCACCTACGCCTTCGGCCAGAGCATGTACACACCGGGCAATATCAGGACGTCTGCGGCGCAGCCCTTTGACCGGCCCTGGGGCGCCTTCCTGTTCACCGGCGTCACGGCCCACGACTACAGGGGCCGGGAGTTTCGCGCCACCGAGTTCAAGCTCGGTTTCACGGGGCGCCATGCGCAGGGTGAACGGGCGCAGGCTGGCGTGCACAAGTACCTGACCCACTCCGCTCGGCCCGAGGGCTGGGACCAACAACTCGGCACACGCCTGGGCCTGCAGCTGTCGCACACACGGTTGCGCCTCTTGGGCGACACCAAAGAAGGCGATGTATTCGGTTTTCAGACCAGCTGGGGCGGAGCAATCGGCACGCTGCGAACCTACGGCCATCTGGGTCTGGCGATGACAGTGGGCAACCTGGTGGGCAGCAACAGCCCGCTGTCGGTAGCCAACGAAGGCGACTTCGTGATCCAGGACTTCGAGAATCGCGATCAGTTCAAGCGGCCCTTTGGCTACGTCGCAGTGAGTGTCACCGCAATGGCCTACAACTACTTCCTGCAAGGGCGCGCGCCCTATGGCCGGGCACAAATCGACAGGCGCCCTTGGGTGGCGGCCGTTCAGGTGGGCGCTTCGTTGCCACTGCACTGCTGGACGGGTTGGAGCTGGATGCCGCGCGTTGTGTATTCGCAGACGCTGCGCGGACCGGAGTTCACCAGCCGCCTGCAGGGCGCGCCAAGCACCCGGTCGCGCTATGGCAGCTTCACGCTGCACTGGGATCAAGACCGTTGAATGTGGCCGTCGGTATGAAGCTGCCCTGGCCTGCTAAACCACCCGCTCGCTCTTCTGCGCCAGATAGAACCACTCATGCCCCGGCAGCGCCGACACATCGGGGAACACGATGTAGCCGGCCTGCGGCGCGCGCACTTCGCTGCCGTCGGCGCGCAGGGCGATCAGCTCACCATCGGCCAGCGGGTCGAAGCTGGTCCAGGTCTTGATGAAGCGGTCGCCCTCGTCGTGGCGGTCGATCACCTCGGACAGGTTCAGGCACTCGATGGGCCGCTGCGGCGGCGCCAGCGGCAGGTCGGCCAGGCCCAGCAGCGCCAGGGTCTGGTGGATGGCGTGGGTGGCCACGTCTTCACCCGCAGCGTCGTCGTGCTGGCCACACTCCAGCGTGATGCCGTAACCGCCCTGGCTGCGCATGTACTCGGTGGTGCCCACGCCGTAGCTCGGGTCTTCGTGCACGCCGCCGGCGGTCAGGCCGCGTGCCTTGCGCCGCGCCAGGCCGTCGGCGTAGGACGACATCCAGCCTTCGACGATGCGGCTGGGCCCCACGTGCGCCGACAGCCGCGCTTCGGCGGCTTCGTGCGCAAAAGGCTCCAGCGGGCCGCGGTTGTCGGCCGGGCCGCGCATCACGAAGGGCTGACCGGGGCTGCGAAAGCTGTGCAGGTCCAGCAGCACCTCGTGCTGCGCCAGCAGCGGGCACAGCACGTTGGCTATCCGGTCCTCGAAGTCCTGCGGCGTGGCAGTGGGTTGCAGGCGCCGGTTGAGGTTGCGCTCGCCCATGCGGCGCATCTTGTTGTAGGCCAGCGGGTTGCACACCGGCACGAAGGTGACGCTGCCGCGCACGATTTCGATGTCGCTGCTGTCGATCTGCGCCAGCACGCGCCGGATGCCTTTGGTGCCCGCCGTTTCGTTGCCGTGCACGGCGCCGGTGACGATGAGCCTGGGGCCGGGTGCGAAGCCGCTGATGCGGTGCGAGCGCAGGTTCTGGTTGCTGATCATCTTGGCCTCACTCGTCACCGCCGCACAGCATGCGGTGGGCGCGTGCATACCGTTCGTGAATGCCCACGATCACTTCGGGCGGCAGGTCGAGCGCCGCCTGTTCTGCGCCGCCGGTGACACCTGTTGAAGCCAGCCAGTCGCGCAGCGGTTGTTTGTCCAGCGCGACGATTCGGCCTTGCTTCAGTTCATCGGCCAGCCACAAGCGCGACGAGTCCGGTGTCAGCGCTTCGTCCATCAGCGTCAGCGTGCCGCTGGCGTCCAGGCCGAACTCGAACTTGGTGTCGGCGATGACGATGCCGCGTGTCAGCGCGTAGGCCGCGGCGGCCTTGTACAAACGGATCGCGGTTTCGCGCACCTGGGCCGCCAAGGGCGCGCCGATCTGCGCTGCCAGCTGATCGAAGCTGATGTTCTCGTCATGGTCGCCCACGGCGGCCTTGGTGGCGGGGGTGAAGATGGGCTCGGCCAAGGGCTCGGTCATCGCCAGGCCGGCCGGCAGCGGCATGCCGCAGACGGTGCCGCTGTGGCTGTATTCCTTCCAGCCCGAGCCGGCGACATAGCCGCGCACCACGGCCTCGCAGGGCACGGGTTTCAGGCGCTTGACCAGCATGGCGCGGCCTTGCACCTGCGGCACTTCGTCGGGTGCGACCACACTTTCCGGCGTGTCGCCCGTCAGGTGGTTGGGCACGATGCCTTCCAGGTGGCCAAACCAGAACAGCGCCATCTCCGTCAGCAACCGGCCCTTGCCGGGCACGGGCGCTTTCATCACCACGTCGAAGGCGCTCAGGCGGTCGCTGGCCACCATCAGCAGGCGGTCAGCGCCCACGGCGTAGTTGTCGCGCACCTTGCCGCGTGCCAGCAGGGGCAGCGAGTGCAGCGTGGTGGATGGCACGGCAGGGCCGAGCGCGGCCAGGGCAGAGGGGGTCATGAAGTTGCAGCCCGAAAGGGCAGGAGTGAGCGCGCTATTTTGCGTGCAGCAGGCTCTGCAACAGCTTCAGGCTGCCGGCGGTGGCATCCAGCCGCACGCGCAGGCCCATGGGCATCGGCCGGTTCGGCGTGCCGTGGCCGGTGGGCCAGCCGCCCAGCAGCGGCTTGCCGTGCTGCTGGCAGACGGGCACCAGCATGTCTTGCAGCAGCGCCGTCGGCGACGCCTCTTCGGTGAAGCTGCCCAGCACGATGCCCGCCACCGCGTCCAGCACACCAGCCAGGCGCAGCTGCGTCAGCAGGCGGTCGACGCGAAAGAGTTCTTCGTTCACGTCCTCCAGGAACAGGATCGCGCCTTGCATGTTCCAGGCCCAGGGTGTGCCCAGCAGCGCTGCCACCAGGCTGAGGTTGCCACCCACCAGCAGGCCCTCGGCCTGGCCACCGACACACGGCGCACCGGCTTGCAGCGCAGGCGCCAGCACGTCACCGGCTTTCAAGCCGCGCTGCAGCAGTTGCAGCAGCGCGGCTTCGTCGGCTTCACGACCGGGCTTGATGAGATCGGACGCCGGCATCGGCGCGTGCAGGCTGGGCAAACCGTGCAAGGCCCACAGCGCATGCAACGCGGTGATGTCGCTGTAGCCCATCAACAGCTTGGGGTGGCGCAGCAGCAGCGCGGTGTCGATGTCGGGCAGCAAGCGCATCGTGCCGTAGCCGCCGCGCAGGCAGTGGATGGCGGCCACTTCGTCGTCGGCCAGCGCCGCGCGCAGGTCGGCCAGGCGCATCGCATCCGGTCCAGCCAGGTAGCCGGTGTTGGCGCGGCAGCTGGGGTACAGGCGGGTGCGGTAGCCATAACGTTCACCCCAGCGTTCGTACAGTGCCAGCACGGCTGGCAGCTTGTCGGCGTCCACGGGCCCGGCGGGTGCCAGCACGCCAATCAAGTCGCCAGCTTGCAAAGCGGCAAAACTCATGGGTGGGACTCCATCAGCCGGTGCACTGCAGCGCCCAGCGCAGGCAGCCGCCAAGTGGTGGCGCAACGCTCGTGCGGCGCGTAGCGGCTGCCCAGGTTGCTGAGCAGCGCCACCAGATAGTGGGTGCTGCCCAACTTCACGATGCCAGCGTCGGAAGCGTAGTTTTCGGTGGTCCCGGTTTTGTGCGCAAAGGCCGGGGCGTCGGGCAAGCCCGGCACCCAGCCGGGCACATCGCGCAGCGCGCCGCTGGACAAGATCTCGTCCAGCTGTTGCCGCGCCAGCAGCGCCCGCAGGCCGTCGCGCGTGGTCGGCTGCAGCAGCGGTGCGTGGCCTGCCGGCAGCCAAGGCGCGGGCGGCGCGTCGGCGTCCAGCAGCCACAGCAGGCGCACGGTGTCCCAGGCCGTCATGTGGATGTGTCCCACGCCCGAACCCTGGCCGTTGCGCCAGCCGCCGGCAGAGGTGGTGCGGTTGAGCTGCAAGGTGTGCAGCGTGGCCTGCTGCAAACGCTGGTTGAGTGTGTCCACCATGCCGGTGTGGTGTAGCAGCATCACGCACTGGTCGGTGGCGTCGTTGTCGCTGACGGTGATCATGGGTTCCAGCGTGGGCAGCACCTGGGGCCAGGTGGCGCGCCCGGCATCCACCGCCAGGCCCAGGCCCACGGCGACCATCAGCTTGAGCAGCGAAGCCGGGTAAGGCGCCACCATGCGCAGCGGCCCGCTGCCGTGCAGCCGCTGCCAGGGCAGCCGCTGCCAGTCCGCACCAGGTTGCCAAGCCACCGACACACCGCCAGCGCCCTGCAAGTCGGCGTCAAAGCGCACCCCTTGCAAAGGCCCCGCCTGGGCGTCGATGGTGGCCGCAAGGCCCTGCGGGTGCTCGCGCGAAAACAGCACGTTGGCCCAGCGTGGTGCCGCCCCAGGCGCAAAACGTACCACCGCCAGGTCGATGTTGGGGAAGGCTTGCACCGGCCGCCCTGCCCGCATGGCGTCGGGCGTGGAGCCAAAGTCCTGCTGGCGCACGGCCTGGATCAGGGCATGGGCCACAGTGGTGTGTGCAGTGCGCATGGCGCAGTGTGCAGCAAAGGAAAAGGGGCCTCCGCAGAGGCCCCATTCAGGCACCGTGCGGCCTGGTACTCAGAAAAACTTGTACTCGAGGTTCAGCACGAAGGCACGACCGCGTGGGTCAGCCACACGCGGCTCCCAACTGCTGCCCGAGCCGAAGTTGCTGTCGTAGGTGACGGCAAAAGGCGGGTCCTTGTCGAACAGGTTCTTGATGAGGCCGGTGACGGTGAGGTTCTTGATGCCCGTGTAGGTGGCCGACAGGTTGTAGGTGGTGTAGCTGTCGACCTTGGATTTCCAGTTGGGCGGCGTCACCAGGCCCGATGCCACGCCTGGCAGCACCTGATCGTTGTAACCGCTGCGGAAGTTCTGGCTGAAGGTGCTGCCCCAATCGCCCATCTTGGCGCTGATGGTGGCACTGTGCTTCCAGCGCAGGCCCAGGTCGCCACCGGTCGTGAAGCGCCCCACTTCGCTGGCGCCCCAAGGTGCGCTGACCAGCACACGCGACTTTTTCTGGATCAGGTAGGTGCCTTCCAGGCCCGCTGTCCAGCGTGCGCCGACGGCGTTGAAACCGCTCTTGATGCTGACCTCGACACCTTCGGTCAAAGTCTCGCCGGCATTGACGATGCGCTGGTCCACAGCAACCAGGGTGCCGCCGGCGTCACGCAGAAAACGCTCCGGAAAGAGGCTGTAGTTTTCAAGCATGGTGCGCAGGCTCAGCAACTGGATGGTGCCTTCGCGCTGGATCTTCCACCAGTCCATGCCGATGCTGATGTTGGGCGTGGGCTCGAAGATGAAGCCCACCGAAGCCATCTTGGCGTCTTCGGGGCCGAGGTCTGTTTTGCCGCCATTGACGATGTCGGGGCGCAGCGCCACGCAGCCCGGGATGGTGCTGTCGACGCGGCCACCGGGGCAGATGGCCGGATCGGCGAGGTCGGCGCCCGTGTACAGGGCCACCGACACGCCGTTGTACAACTGGTTGAAGGTGGGCACGCGGAAGCCCGTGCTGTAGCTGCCGCGGAACAGCAAAGAATCCAGCGCCTTGAAGCGCAGCGACACCTTGGGGTTGGTGCTGGCGCCGAAGCCGTCGTATTCGTCGCGGCGCACCGCCAGGTTGGCTTCCAGATCCTTGGTCACAGGGATGATGACTTCCGTGAAGACCGCCTTCACGTCACGCTTCACACCCAGCAGCGCGTTGCCGTCGTCGAAGGGCGCGGCGATGATGACCGGCCTTGCGGTGGCCGCACGTTCGTCGCCATTGAACTTGTACTTCTCGCTGCGGAAGTCGACACCCACGGCCGCCAGCACGTCACCGGCCGGCAGCTTGAACACAGAGCCTGATGCCGAAGCGTCGATTTGCGTCATGGTGAACTCGCCGCCGTACAAAACCACACCACGCGCCGAGGCCGATTCAAGCTCGGCCAGGCCGGCCGCCGACTGGGTTTGACCCGGCAGCAGGAAGATGTTGACCTTGCCGGTGTTGAGTGCATCGATGATGCCGGGCTGCACACGGCCGCCCACGGTGGTGGTGTTGCGGAAGTAGTAGCCGCCACCCAGTGTGGACTTGGACTCGCTCTTGGCCTGCAGCACGCCGGCTTTGTAGTCCCAGCCAAAGACCGGGCCTTCGATGCCTGCAAACAGGCGCTGGGTGGTGGTTTCGGTCTTGATCTCGCGCGGGCCGCACTCGATGCAGCGCCAGCGGTAGGCCATGGGCAGGCCACGCTGGGACTCGAGCACGGTGGTGGGGAAAGCAGTCCGCAGCGCGTCAAACACCAGGTCGTAGGCCGCCTGCGAGTCGGCATTGCGAGGGAACCGCAGTGGCTGGGTTGTGGTGTTCGGCGTGAGCTGCAGATTGGAGAATGTCTTGGCCGAGTCGGCCCGCGAGCCTGTGGCTTCTGCAGACACCAGGTGTTGGCCCAGCTTGAGGTTGCCGCGCAGCACGAAGTTCAGGTTTTCGATGGGCTGCTGCAGCACGGCCGCGCGGCCGGTGTCCCAGGCGCAGTTGTACTGGGCCTGAGGAAAGTCCCAGATCAGTTCGTCGTAGGGCGCTTGACCTTCGATGACGCCGCAGCCTCGGCCACCTGGCAGATCGAGGATGTTGATGCCCGCCGAGGCCCGCACCGTGGTGCTGCCGATGACCAGTGGCGTCGCGGCCGCGTTGGGGAAGAGTGTGCCGGCCAAAGGAAAGATCGACGCAAACGGCGCACCGCGTGTGTCCACGCTCAAGCCACGGTCGGGCTGGAAGGTGTTGACAAAACTGCGCTCGCTGCCACGCAGGATCTTGTTCTCGCTGTAGGCGATGGTGCCCATGATGTTGAAACCGTCGCGGTCGAGATCGCCCGCGCCGCCCACCACCGACCCGCGGTAGATGTTGCCGCCACCGGCCTCGGTCACATCGACGATGGCCTGTGCGCGCAGACCGGTAAAGTTGTTGCGCAGGATGAAGTTGATGACGCCGCCGATGGCGTCGGTGCCGTAGATGGCGCTGGCACCGTCTTTCAGCACCTCGATGCGCTCCACCGCCGACATCGGAATCTGGTTCAGGTCGACAACGCCGCCATTCAGGCCGTGCGCAGCCACGCGCCGGCCGTTCAGCAGGATGAGCGTGGCGTTGCTGCCCTGGCCGCGCAGGTTGGCGCTGGAGGCGCCGTTGTTGCCGCGTTGCTGGCCGCCCACCACGTCGGCGTTGCTGGCCAGGTTGTCCAGGCCATTGCCGTTGGTAGACAGCGACAGAATCAACTGCTCGGCCGTGGTGATGCCTTCACGGTCAATTTCAGCACGTGTGATGACTTGCACGGGCAGCGCGCCAGCGGCGGCAATGCGCTTGATGCTGGAACCGGTGATGGTGACCCGCTGGTCCTGGGCTTGCGCCAGGGTATGGGATGCCAGACCAATCAGGGCCAGGCTGCTGACCAGGGCTTTGAGCTTCATGCGGTGATTTCCTCGTGTCGGGGCTGTTGATTTGTTGGGTTTGGGCTGTCTTGCCGTCTCGGGTGTGGCCGTCCTTCACACCCAGCAAGACGCGTACCTTGGGAGTGTTGCCTTGGGGCCCCGCTCTGGCCCATTCGGGATAACCAATGGTGTGCGTGCGCGCCACAGTTGAGGGCAGCGTGCCTGCTTGTCGTGCCCGGCGCGTGTGCTTCGCTCGCTGCGACGGTGCAGCGCTCGATCCATGTGAACATCGCGCCCCATGCATGCAGACAAGAGCGCGGCGACTGCGGTTTCGCCCTGGCGCTGGATCCCCACGCTGTACTTCGCCCAGGGCCTGCCTTATGTGGTGGTGATGACGCTGTCGGTCGTCATGTACAAGAACCTGGGTGTGTCCAACACCGACATTGCGCTGTACACCAGCTGGCTCTATCTGCCCTGGGTCATCAAGCCGCTGTGGAGCCCGCTGGTGGACCTGCTGGGCAGCAAACGGCGCTGGATCGTGGGCCTGCAGTTCGGCGTCGGCGTGGCCTTTGCGCTGGTGGCGCTGACGCTGCCGGCGCCCAAGTTCCTGCAGATGACGCTGGCCATGTTCTGGTTGATGGCCTTTGCCTCGGCCACGCACGATATCGCCGCCGATGGTTTTTACATGCTGGCGCTGCAGCAGCGCACGCAGGCCGCCTTCGTCGGCGTGCGCAGCACCTTCTACCGCCTGAGCATGCTGGGCGGGCAGGGCGGCCTGGTCTACCTGGCGGGCTGGCTGGCCGAGCGCCAGGGCGACGTGGCGCTGGCCTGGAGTTGGGTCTTCGGCCTGCTGTCTGCGCTGTTTGCGGCCGCAGCGCTGCTGCACCTGTGGGCCTTGCCGCGGCCGGCGGGTGACGGTCCGGTGCCACGCAGTTCAACCTTCGGTGCCGACTTCATGAAGGTCTTCGCGGCCTTCTTCGCCAAGCCCGACATCCTGCGCATCCTGGCCTTTTTGCTGCTGTACCGCTTTGCCGAAGCGCAGATGCTGAAGCTGGTGACACCCTTCTTGCTAGACACCCGCGAACTCGGCGGCCTGGGCCTGCGCACGCAGGACGTGGGCATTGCCTACGGCACCGCAGGTGTGGTGGCGCTCACCTGCGGCGGTTTGCTGGGCGGGTGGGTCATTTCCCGCGGCGGGTTGAAGCGCCTGCTGTGGCCGCTGATGCTGTGCATGAACGTGCCCAATGTGCTGTACGTGCTGCTGGCGCTGGCGCAACCCACCAGCTTGTGGGTGGTCAGCGCGGCGCTGGCGCTGGAGCAGTTTGGCTATGGCTTCGGCTTCACGGCCTACATGGTGTTCATGCTGATGGTGGCCGGCGGTGACAGTCAGCAGGGCGGCCCCGGCGGGTCTGCGGGAACGGCGATTCACAAGACCGCCCACTACGCCATCTGCACCGGCTTCATGGCCCTGGGCATGATGCTGCCCGGCATGTGGGCCGGCTGGCTTCAAGAGCAGCTGGGCTACGTCAACTTCTTCATCTGGTGCTGCGTGGCCACGGCGCTGTCGTTTGCGGCCGCGGCCTTCGTGCGCATCGACCCGACTTTCGGGCGCCGGGTCGATTGAACCCGGGCGGCTGCGCTCAACGTTTGTTCAGCAGCCCGCCCAGCATGCCAGCCAGGCCACCCAGGCCGCCGGATTGAGTGCCGCCGCCCTGAGCGCCACCCTGGCCCCCCCCCAGCAGGCTGCCCAGCAAACCGCCGATGTCGCCCTGCGGGATCTGGCCCTGCGGCGTGAGCTTGTCCACCACCTGCGGCAGCATCTGGCTCAGCTGGCCCAGCAGGTCGCCCTGGTTCATGCCCAGCTGGCGCGTCAGGCCCTCGATCATGTCGCCGCCCAGCACCTGGCCCAGCTGGTCGGCGCCGATGCCCTTGTTCTCGCCCGTGCCCACCCAGGACGCGGCCACGTCGCCCAGGCCGCTTTGCTGCATCTTGGCCACCAGGCCAGCCAGGCCGCCCAGGCCACCGCCTTGACCGCCACTGTTGCCCAGCATGCCGATGACGGCGCTGATCAAGTCGGCCTGGCCGCCGCTGCTGCCCTGCTGTGACTGACCGAGTGCGCCGATGACGGAATCAAGCAGGCCCATGAGAATCTCCTGATGTTGCGTGAGGGGGGGGAACGCGGATTGTCGCGAGCCGGCAGTGTGGGCCACAAGTGGGGCTGGTCACCCATGCCGCAGCATGGGACGGTGCAGATCAGCCTTGCAGACCCAGCCAGCCCAGCACGGCCAGCGGCGCGGTTTCTGCGCGCAGCACACGCGGGCCCAGGTCCACGGGCTCAAAACCGGCAGCCCGCGCGGCGGCGTCTTCGTCGGCCGTGAAGCCGCCTTCCGGGCCGCTGAGCGTGCACAGGGCCGACGACACTGGCGCCATCGCACCGGGGCGTTGTGCACCCGGCGTCAGGCTCAGCAGCCAGCGTGCGCCGGCCGGCGCGCGGGGCAACCAGTCCAGCAGTGCGGCCACCGGCAGCACCTGGGGCACGCGCGCACGCCCACACTGTTCACAAGCGGCCTGCGCGATGGCTTGCCAGTGCAGGCGTTTGCGTTCTGCCCGTTCGTCTTGCAGCCGCAGCACCGAGCGCGCGCTGTGCAGCGGCTGGATCACCGACACACCCAGCTCGGTGGCCTTTTCGACCAGCACATCCATGCGCTCATTCGCCGGCATCACCGCGGCCAGCGTCACGGCCACCGGCAGTTCACGCTGCACCGGCTGCGGCGCGCCAACCTGCACCGACACGCTGTTGCGGGTGACCGCCAACACCGTGGCCGGCCAGTCGCTGCCGCTGCCGTCAAACAGCGTCAGTGTGTCGCCGGGCTGCACACGCCGCACCATGGCGTGGCGGGCGGCACCCTCGGGCAGTGGCATCCGGGCGTCGGCCAGCAGCGGCGGGGGCACAAAAAGGCGCACGGTTGGGCCCTCTCAGCGGGCCAGTTCGGCCTCGACCGCCAGCGCCAGGCCGGCCAGCCGGGCATCGTGGTGTGCAGGTGCCGACAGCATCAGGCCCACGGGCAGTTCACCCGCCACGTGGCAGGGCAGCGTGAAAGCGCAGCCGTCCAGGAAATTGATGGCAAAGGTGTTGCGCAGCAACTGGCCGTTCGCTCGGAAGAAAGCATCATTGCTGGCCAGCAGGTCGGCAATGGGCGGCGCCAGCATCGGCACGGTGGGGCAGACCAGTGCGTCAAAGCCTGACAGCACCACTTCCATGCGTGCGATCCAGTCGCGGCGGCGCTGTTGCATGGTGATGTAGTCGGCGGCGCTGACACCTTCGCCCAGCGCCACGCGGGCGGCCACACGGGGGTCGAAGCGCTGGCGCTGCGTCTGCAGGTCGTGCCGGTGCACAGCAAAGGCCTCGACCGCAGAAAAGCCGCCGGGGGCGTTGATCTGCGTGATCTCGGACAGCTCGCGCAGCGGCAGCTCGACGATCTGCGCACCGGCGGTTGACAGAATCGACAGCGTGCGCTGGAAGGCGGCGGCCACTTCGGGCTGCAGGCCATCGAGCATCAACGTCTGCGGCAGCGCCAGCCGTGCGCCTTGCAGGCCGCGCGGCGCCACCTGCAACGGCGCGCCGGCCAGCACGCCGTCCACCAGCAGGCAATCGGCCACGCTGCGTGTCATGGCGCAAACCGTGTCGAGCGTGAAGCTCAGCGGAAAGGCCCCCGCCAGCGGCGTGCGCGACTGGGTGTTCTTGAAGCCTACCAAGCCGCACAAGGCGGCCGGCACGCGGATGGAGCCGCCGGTGTCCGATCCCAAACCGGCCACCGCCAGGCCCAGTGCCACCGACACCGCAGCCCCCGACGAAGAACCGCCGGGGATGCGCGCCACCGCGGCATCGCAGGGGTTGTGTGGCGTGCCCCGGTGCGGGTTGATGCCCACGCCGGAAAACGCAAACTCGGTCATGTTCGTCAGGCCCGTGATCGCCGCGCCGGCCGCGCGCAGGCGCGCCACGGCAGCGGCATCCTGCGTGGCTGCGGGCCGGCCTTCGCGCAGCACCGAACCGGCCATCGTCGTGCGACCGGCCACGTCGTAGAGGTCCTTCACGGTCACCGGCAAACCCGCCAGCGGCGGCAAGGGTGAGCCAGCGGCCAACAAGCGGTCGGCATGGCGTGCAGCGGCCAGGGCATCGTCATCGAAGCGCGCGGTGAACACCGCCGCCGCATCCGGGCTGTCAGAGCGCTTGATGACCTGGTGCAGCAGCGCCTCATGGGCACCGGCGTGGCGCAAAGTGGCTTGCAGGTCGGCGATGCAGGGCAAGGGTTTCATGGCGGCTGATTCTGTGACAGAAGCTGTCGCAGGCCAGCTCGGACGGTCTCAGACGGGTGCAGACGGGCTCGGACGGGCTCAGACGGGATCAGAAGGGCTCAGACGGGCTCAGACGGGCTCGCGCAGTTCCCGCCGCAGCACCTTGCCCACCGCCGTGCAGGGCAGTTCGGGCCGGAACTCCACCACCTTGGGCCGTTTGTAGCCGCTCAGGCGGGCCTCGCACCAGGCGCGCACCTCGGCTTCGCTGGGGCTGGCGCTGGCAGGGTCGGACTTCACCAGCACCAGCTTGACGGCTTCGCCGGCCAGGTCGTCGGGCATGGCCACGGCGGCGCAGGCGCGCACGCCGGGGATCTGCGCCACCACGTCTTCGATTTCGTTGGGGTAGACGTTGAAGCCGCTGACGAAGATGAGGTCCTTCTTGCGGTCCACCAGCCGCAGCGCGCCGTCGTCGTCGAAGACACCGATGTCGCCACTGCGCAGGTAGCCGCTGGCCGTCATCACCCGCGCGGTTTCGTCGGGGCGCTGCCAGTAGCCGGCCATGACCTGCGGACCGCGGATGGCAATCTCACCCGGTGTGCCGGGCGTCACGGGTTGGCCGTCGTCGTCGATCAACAGCAGTTCGGTGCCCGGCAGCGGCTGGCCCAGGTGGCCGCTGAACTGCGCCGCGTCCACCGGGTTGCAGGTGACGGCCGGGCTGGCTTCGCTGAGGCCGTAACCCTGGCAGATGGTGGAGCCGGTCTTCAGCAGCCACATCAGCGCAGTGGTGGTTTCCACCGCCATCGCGCCGCCCAGGCTGAGCTGCAGCGAGCTCCAGTCCACCTTGTCCACATCGGCATGCCCGGCCACGGCCTGAAACAGCGTGTTGACGGCCGGAAAGGCGTGGAAGCGGTGCCGCGCCAGCACCTTCAGCATGCCCGCGGTGTCCTGGGCGTTGGGGATGAGCAGCACGCAGCTGCCCTGGTGCAGGCCCAGCAGCAGTACCAGCGTGAAACCGAAGATGTGGTGCAGCGGCAGCGCGCCCACGGTTACCCACTGCTCGCCGGGTGGGCAGCGGGCCAGCGCCGGCTGGTACCAGGCCTGGGCCTGCAGCAGGTTGGCCGCCAGGTTGCGGTGCAGCAGCACGGCGCCCTTGCTGGGGCCCGTGGTGCCGCCGGTGTATTGCAGCGCGGCAATGTCGTCGGGCAGCACTGTCACGTCGGTCCAGGGCAGGTGCCGGCCACTGTCGATGGCGGTGTTGAAGGCTGTCGCGCCGGGCAGGTCGTGCGCCTGCACCAGGCGCTTCACGCGGCGCATCCAGTGGTTGACCACCGCACCTTTCAGCGGCCCCAGCAGGTCGCCCAGCGTGGCCACGATGACATGACGGGCGGGCACGGCTTCGGGCAACTGCTGCAGCTGGCTGGCTTCGGTTTCCATGATGACCACGGCGCGGGCGCCGCTGTCCCTGAGCTGGTGTTCCAGCTCAACTTGCGACAGCTGCGGGCCGAGGTTGACCACCACCAGCCCGGCGCGCAGCACCGCCGCCACCGTGACCAGCATCTGCGGCACGTTGGGCAGCATCACCGCGACGCGGTTGCCCTTGTTCAGGCCTTGCGCCAGCAGGTGGGCCGCCAGCGCCCGCGACAAGTCGTCGATCTGGCCAAAGCTGAGTGAACGGCCCATGCAGATGCAGGCCGGCAGCTCGCGGTGTCTTTGCAAACTGCTTTGCAGCAGCGTGAGCACGGTGGTGGGTGTGTGCACAGACAGCGGGGCAGCGGCCCGGGCTTGTGCCGGCCGTGCGTGCTGCCCGGTTTGTTGCCCGGTCTGCTGCTCGTGCATCGCCTTCGTTCCTTGGTGCAGGCCGATTCTGACGCCCGGCTGACGCCAGGCTCATCAGGGGATTCGATACGCCCGGCGCCCTGGAAAACCAGGGCGAACCTCGGGCGCACGCCTGGGCAACCGCCAGGCCGCGCGCTTGCGGGTTCTGCTTGTGGGTTCTGCTTGCGGGTTCTGGTAGCGGGTTCTGTCACGCGGGCGCCTGGGTGTGCCGAATAGACTCGCGCCCATGCGGCCAGCAGTATTGGTGTCCACCCACAGCGCGGCTTCGCTGCCGGCCGCAGCGCTGTCCGCGGCCGAGCGCGAAACACGTTGGGACGTTCGCCTGCTGGGCGCGGTGGAAGCCAGCGATGGTGTGCATCAGGTGGTGCGTTTTCCCTCGCGTGCCGTCGCCGCGCTGTTGGCGCGGCTGGCGCTGGCGCCCGACCGCGCCCATGCCCGCGAAGAATTGGTCGACCTGCTGTGGCCCGGCGTCGACCTGTCGGTGGGCCGCAACCGCCTGCGCCAGGTGCTGTCCACGCTGAAGAGCCTGCTCGAGCCGCCCGGCGTGCCCGGCGCGGCTGTGCTGCAGGCCGACCGGATGTCGGTGCGCGTGGTGCCCGGCGCGCTGGGTTGCGACGCGCTGCGTTTCCAGCAGCTGGCACGTGCCGGTCAGGCGCAGGCGGCTGCGGCGCTGTACCGCGGCGAATTCATGCCGGGTTACTTCGACGAGTGGGTGCACGAAGAGCGCCAGCGCCTGGCGGCCTTGCATGAACGGCTGGGGCCGGCGGTGCTGGCTGCCGAAGGCGGCGCTGCGGTTGCACCGGCGCAGGAGATTGTCGCCCCAGCTCCCTTGGAGCGCTCGGGATCAGCTCCCTTGGAGCGCTCGGGATCAGCTCCCTTGGAGCGCATGGGATCAGCGCCCTTGGATGCAGCCCCGGCCCAGGCCTGGCTGCCCCTGCCGGCACTGGCCGCATTGGCGCCGCCGCTGCCGTCCTACTTGACGCGCCTGTTCGGTGCCGACATGGCGGTGGCGCGGGTGCGGTCGATGGTGCGCGCCCAGCGCCTGGTCACGCTGCTGGGCCCGGGTGGCAGCGGCAAGACGCGGCTGGCGGTGGAGGTGGTGCAAGCGCTGCGCGACGGCAGCGACGGCACGCTGTGGCCGGCTGCTCCGGTGTCGCCGGTGTTCGTGCGCACCGCGTTTGTGCCGCTGGTGGCCTGCGAGCAGGTGCCGCAGATGCTGGCCGCCATGGCGCGTGCACTGCAGCTGCCATCAGGTGGCGGCGACGACACGGCCCGCCTGACCGGTGCGCTGGGCGGACAGCCCGTGCTGCTGGTGCTGGACAATTTCGAGCAGCTCGTGGCCACGGCCCAGACCGCGCTGGCCGCGTTGCTGTCCGCCCTGCCGCAGCTGCACCTGCTGGTCACCTCGCGCCGCGCGCTGGGGCTGGACGGCGAGGTGCTGGTCACAGCCGAACCCCTGCCGCTGCCGTTGCCCGACGCCGATCTGGCCACAGCCGCCGCCAGCGCCGCCGTGGCGCTGTTTGCCGACCGCGCGCGCGCCGTGCGAGCCGACTTCCACCTGGGCCCGCGCAACCGCGCAGCAGTGGTGGCGTTGGTGCGGGCGCTGCACGGCATGCCGCTGGCCATCGAACTGGCAGCCTCGCGTCTGCGCAGTTTTGCGCCGGCCGAGATGGTGGCGCTGCTGGACCGTGAAAGTGGCGCCCACCTGGCGCTGCTGACGCGTGGAGGACCGCGTGCCGGCCACGACGCCCGGCATGCGTCGATGGCGCAGGTCATCGATTGGAGCTGGCGCCTGCTGGACGCACCCGCGCAGCGCTTGATGGCCGCCCTGAGCTGCTTTGCCGGCGACGCCACGGCACCCGCGCTGGCTGCGGTGCTGGGCGAGTCAACCGCCCAGGCTGCGGCGCAGCTGGACGACCTGGCCAGCCATTCGCTGCTGCGCGTGGTGGCGGCAGAAACAGCAGAACCGGGACTGGACCGTGGGCTGGACCGTGGGCTGGACCAAAGAGCCGCCCACGGCGAGACCCGTTTTGGCCTGGTCGAGCCCGTGCGCGAGTTTGTCCGTGCACAGTGGCCGGCGGCCGACCTGGCGGCCCTGCGGCAGGCGGTGCAGGGCTGGGTGCTGGACTGGGCCCTTGCGCTGACACCCGCCGCTGCACCGGCCCGCGTGGCCGCGGAAATGCGCAATGTGCATGCCGTGCTCGCGACCGCCGACACCGCACCCGAAACCGCCCTGCGCCTGGCACTGGCGCTGCGTGGTTACTGGGACACCGAAGGCCTGCCGGCGGCTCTGCAGACGGCGCTTGAAAAGGCACTGGCCCTGCATGTTGAACAAGGGCTGGCGGCTGTGGGTCAGCAGACAAAGAAGCACACACGAAAGCCAGCACGAGAGCAGGAAAGAGAGCCGGAAAGACAACCCGACCGCCCACTCGCCAGCGCAGCCCACGAGCTGCTGGCCTACCTGCGCTTCGAGGCTGGTTTTGCGCCCCAGGCCCTGGTGCATGCCGACGCAGCCTTGGCCGCAGCCGGCAGCGACGCATCGCTGCGCGCACGCGCTCTGGTGCGCCGGGCCTGGGTGGAAATTGCGGCCGGCCGCGCTGTAGACAGTCCCACGCCACAGACCGCCCGCCAGCAGGCCTGGCTGCACGAGGCGCTGGCCTTGGCGCAATCGTGTGGCGACCGCGAAGCGCAGGCCCGCGCGCTGCACCAGATGGCAGTCATCGCAAGCCATGTGCAGGCGGACTGGGCCGGTTCTGAAGCGCTGCTGGCGCAGTCGCAGGCCCTGTGGCTGGCCCTGGGCGACCGGCGCAAAGCCTTTGCCCGGCTGCGCAACCGCGCCCAGTGCTGGTTCTGGATGGGCCGGCATGAAGATGCGCAACAGTGCTTCGAGCTGTGCGAACGCACGGCGCGCGAAGAAGGTGACGCGGTGGGGCAGATCGACAGCCTGCTGTCGCTGTCGTCGCTGCTGCTGGTGCGAAGGCAGTGGGCCGCCGCGCTGGAGCTGGACCGCCGCTGCGTGGCCCTGTGCTGGCAGCGCTGGCACCGCCACGGCCTGGGCTACGCGCTGTGGAACCCGCCACGTGCGCTGGCCCGCTTGCGCCGGCCCGAACCGGCGATGCAACTGATGGGTTTTGCCGCCACCTTCTGGCACGCCAACTTCGGGCCCCTGGCGCGGTCCGACCGCCAGACCTTGCGCCGGGTGCGTGGCCTGGTGGTGGCGCAGGTGGGCGCCGCACGCGCCGATGCCCTGTGGGCCGAAGGCGCAGCGATGGACGTGTCGCAGGCGGTGGCGCTGGCGCTGCAGGCCTGAACGGCTGTAGACGATCGCGGAACGGTAGGGGGTGACACTGGGCCCCTGACAGCCCAGAGCCGACATCCGACCCTTGCCCGGAGCCTTGCCATGCCGACCGCCCTTGCGCCCTCGATAACCAGCCAGTTGACCACCAGCCTGGCTTGCACCCTGTTGCTGATTGCACCCGCCGCCGCGGCCCCCGTGCTTCCCGAAGGTGCGCTGCGGGTGCAGCGTGTCGAGTTCATCGATCGCCAGGGCTTCGAAAAACCGATGGTCGCCGCCACCATGATGGTGCCGGCCGGCTGGCAGCAGGAAGCCGGTGTCGAATGGAACGTGCGCCAGCGCTGCACACGCCCGCACGCGCTGCGCCTGCGCGCCCAGGCGCCCGACGGCAGTGCGGCCATCGAACTGGCGCCCGGCGAAGGTTGGGGCCAGGCCACGCAGGGCCCCGTGGGCGACTGCCCCACCGCCCGCTGGCGCAACACGCAGCAGTACCTGGCGGCCTGGGTTGAACGCCACCGGCCCGGCGCGCGCTGGCTGGACTACCGCGCCCGCCCCGACAAATCGCGCCCCGAGCAGCGCCAGGCTTTTGGCAACGGCGGCGGCGTCAGCCAGCGTGTGGAAAGCGGCCAGGCGTTGATCGCCTACGCCGTGGGCGGGCGCGAGGTGCGCGAAACGCTGGTGGCCAACGTGTCGTTTTTGCAATCGCGTTTTGTCATCGGCAACGGCCAGGTGTTCGATTCGATGCAGGCGCAGTCGCTGGGCGTGCTGGCCTGGCGCGCCCCGGCCGGCACGCTGGACATGAAACAGTTCGACGCCGTGTGGGACACCTTGCGCCCGGGTCCTGAATGGCAGGCGCGCATCGACAAGGCCAACGCCGAGATGGCGGCCGACAACCAGCGCACGCAGGCCGAGATCGGCCGCATCAACGCCGCCACGCACCGCGAGACCATGGCCCACATCGCCCTGCGCGGGCAGATCCGCGCCCAGACCCAGCGCGAGGTGGCCGAGATCAACAACGGCACCTGGCGCGCGCGCCAGGAAAGCAACGAGCGCATGCACACCGACAACGTGCGCACCGTGCGCGAGGTGCAGGGTTACCGCGACCCGCGCAATGGCGGTGTCGTCGAACTGAGCCACCACTACCGTCACGCCTGGCAGCTGCGCGACGGCAGCTACGTGTTGACCGACAACCCCGGCTTCAACCCCAACCGCGACGTCGGCATGAGCGGTGTCGAACTGGACCGCAGCAAATGAAGCACCCAATGAAGCGCGCGACCATCAAGCCATCGTCCGCTCGGCTGCTGCTGATCGGCGCCGCTGCCGCTGTGCTGACCACGGCCGCCGTGGGCCAGGACAGCTTCAACAGCCCGCCGCCGCAGCGGCCGGGTGTACCTGCGGGTACACCGGCGGCGACACCGCCGGGCGGTGAATCCCGACCGCCGCCGTCGGGCTACGAATTGCCCAAACCGCCGCCCCAGCGCCCCGGCGCAGGCACCGCAGCGTCAGGCAACGAACGCCAGGACTTCGGCGTCGCAGCCTCCGACCGCCTGCACGCGGGCCCCATGCACGGGCCCACGCCGACTTCCATTCCGGGCGCGCAGACCATCACCACACCGGCGCTGGTCGACCTGATGAAAGCCGGCGCCGGCCGCGTGCTGGTGTTCGACGTGCTGGGCAGTCAGGAACGCCTGCCCGGCGCGCTGAACGCCGTGCCCGCACACCAGGCCGGCAGCTTTGACGACGCGGTGCAGCGCGAGTTTGGCCAGTACCTGCAGCAGGTGACACAGGGCCAGAAGGACACCGCCATGGTGTTCTATTGCCAGTCCACGATGTGCTGGATGTCCTACAACGCAGCGCTGCGCGCCAGCCGCATGGGCTACCGCAAGGTGCTGTGGTACCGCGGCGGTGTCGAGGCCTGGAAGGCCGGCGGCCAGGCCCTGCAGGGGCCGGGCCCGGCGGGGCGGTGAACCGGGGCGGCGGGTCGTCGCGCGTCGGAGTTTCGTCTAACGATTGACTAGCGGTCAGCGGCCACAGTCCTGTCTTGCCAACACCAGGTCTTGCCATGAACCACCGCACACCGGCCCGAGCGGCCTTCATTGCCGGCCTGTTGTTGACCGGCGCACTGGCGCAGTCCCAGTCCCAGTCCCAGAGCTGGGAGTACCGGTCCATGCAGAAGGACCCGATGACGGGCCAGTACAGCAAGGACCGCTTCCGCGCGTCGACGATCACGCTCGAAGAGAAGGACGGCAAGGCCGTCTTTCGCATGATTTCCGGCGCCAAGGGCGACCCCTGCTTCAGCCGGGGCGACCTGCCGGCCGAGGTGCAACGCGATGCACAAACCACCACCATCACCGTGCTGCCCCCGCTGGCCGGCTGTCAGCCCTTCCGCTTTGTCATCCGCAACGACGGCAGCGGCGGTGTGCGCCAGAACCCGCGCGGCGAGCGCTGGGTGGATGACGGCAACGAGCGCGGGCTGACGCCGGTCAAGTGACCGGCCCGGGGCCAGGCCAGGTCAGGAAAGAGCCACGTCGATCTGCGGCGTCAGATTCATGCCGCGCTCCAGCTTGTAGAGCATCGCCAACAGTGCCCTGCCCCCGCTGCGCTCGGCCCAGACCCGGCCCAGACCCGGCCCAGCTGCGCCTTCTGGAGTTCCTTGGGGCTTGCTGCGCGCGCGGTATCAGCTGATCGGTGGCAAAGCGGTTGGCTTCTTGTTCTTCTGCGGTTTCAACGGTGTCGCCAGCCGAGGCGTCGTCCAGAAAGATGGCGCGTGTGGGGTGTTTCAGCACGTGCGCCACTTCGTGGAAGAAACTGAACCAGAAGCCGTCGTTCCACTTGCCCAGCAGTGACAACTGAATGAGCGGCTTGCCAGCCACCCAGCGCGCCACGCCAGACACATGCGCGCCCGGCAGCGCAGGCACAAAGACCAGCGCCAAGCCCGCCTGGCTGCACAGGCGCACCAGGCCCGGGCAGATGTTGGCCACGGGCGCCAGGGTCAGCGCACGCATGGCGGGCAAGGCCGCTTCCAGCGCAGTGGCGCTGTAGTTCGCCGTCTGCAGGCGGGCGGCCTGCAGTTCGCCCATGCGCAACCAGGCGGTGATGGCGGCCACGTCGGTCTGGCTGGCAGGGCGCGCACGCCGGAACTGGGCCTGCATCTGGTCGTAGTGCGCAGCCCAGCCCTCGGGCGAGGCCACGCCAAAAAAACGCAGCAAGGGTTCCAGCAGTTCTTCCTTGAAGGCAGCGCTCAGGCGCCCTGCGGGCAGCACGCCTGCCGCTTGCAGGGCCTTCAGCGGGAACTGTTCCACCCAGGGCACGTGCGCCTTGCGGGCTGCCACATGGCGTTTGCGGGCCAGGTATTCGCGGTAGTGGGACTCACGGACCAATCAGAACTGCGCGGGCACTTGCAGCACCGAACCTAAAACAAAAGGCCGGCAATGCCGGCCTTCGTTGCGAATGCGTTGCTGTCCTACTCCACCGCCTTCACCATGTCCTCGACCACCTTCTTGGCGTCGCCAAACACCATCATCGTCTTGTCCATATAGAACAACTCGTTGTCCAGCCCAGCGTAGCCGCTGGCCATCGAACGTTTGTTCACGATCACCGTCTTGGCCTTGTAGGCCTCAAGAATCGGCATGCCGTAGATGGCGCTGCCTTTGACGTGTGCCGCAGGGTTCACCACGTCGTTGGCGCCCAGGATGATGGCCACGTCGGCCTGGCCGAATTCGCCGTTGATGTCTTCCATCTCGAACACTTGATCGTATGGAACTTCGGCCTCGGCCAGCAGCACGTTCATGTGGCCCGGCATGCGGCCGGCCACCGGGTGGATGGCGTACTTCACCGTGATGCCCTTGGCCGTGAGCTTGGAGGCCAGTTCCTTCACCGCGTGCTGCGCGCGGGCGACTGCCAGCCCATAGCCCGGCACGATGACCACGGTTTCGGCATTGCTCAGCACGAAGGCCGCGTCGTCGGCGCTGCCGGTCTTCACCGGGCGTTTTTCCGCGCCGCCGGCCGCCGCCGGGCCGGCCGCTTCACCGCCGAAGCCGCCCAGGATGACGTTGAAGAAGCTGCGGTTCATCGCCTTGCACATGATGTAGCTCAGGATCGCGCCCGAGCTGCCCACCAGGCTGCCGGCGATGATCAGCATGCTGTTGTTCAGGCTGAAGCCGATGCCCGCCGCCGCCCAGCCCGAATAGCTGTTCAACATCGAGACCACCACCGGCATGTCGGCCCCGCCGATGGGAATGATGATCAGCACGCCCAGCACAAAGGCGATGGCCAGCATGGCGAAGAACATCGTCCAGCTCTCGGTGAACGAAAAGCCCACGCCCAGGCCCAGCATCGCCAGGCCCAGCACCAGGTTGATCATGTGTTGACCACTGAAGGTGACCGGCGCGCCCTGGAACAGGCGGAACTTGTACTTGCCCGACAGCTTGCCGAACGCAATCACGCTGCCGCTGAAGGTGATGGCGCCGATGGCCCCGCCCAGGAACAGCTCGAACTTGTTGCCGAAGGGGATGGGCACACCCCGCGCGGTGATGCCAAAGGCCCAAGGCTCGGCCACCACGGCCACCGAGATGAA
>ENA-ORBV01005575-ORBV01005575.1-microbial-mat-metagenome-genome-assembly--contig:-NODE-5575-length-23020-cov-7.618882_pt1 | contig 23020 bp, 23 predicted proteins | sample MGYA00237777_ERZ505514 | MGnify/ENA primary metagenome ERZ505514 (study PRJEB26160, sample SAMN06269048) | microbial mat metagenome | isolation source: Oligotrophic lake microbial mat | place... | reverse complement strand
TGATACGGCGACCACCGAGATCTACACCTCTCTATTCGTCGGCAGCGTCAGATGTGTATAAGAGACAGAGATGGAGTATTTTGTATAGTGGAGTATTGAATACTGCACGATCCAGTGGTTGTTTGTAAAACAAGACCTCTTTTTCCTGCCGTAGTGACGCCGATGTTTGTAAAAGAAGCCCAGTCAACATCAATTGAACCCGTATTAGAACTGTTTAAATATGTAACTAGCGAGGTACTCACTGCTCTAAAGATCACGTTGCGAGTTAAAAGAATAACATCACCCTGTGTTGGTGTCGTTCCTGAGTGGGCAAAAGTGAGGCCTGCACTGATAGTCATATCGCTCGCGTTGGCATTGGCAGAGAGTGTTCGTTGTTCTGTTTCAACAGCAGATGCTCGAGAGGTTTTTGCAATTGCAATACTATCTCCAGATAACCAGCCAGTATCCGTATCGACCCCCAGAACAGTTTGACCGATTGCTTCATCAGTGTTCAGCTTGCACGCTATGATATTTTTCCCTACAGATCTAGAAAGCCCCTGCATGGAAAGCGTGTGTCCATTTCTGAGAATAAAACCCATTCCCCCAGCTGCCACACAATCAAACTCTAATACCGCAGTGGAGTCTCTTGGTATGGGTACTCCCGTTGTTCCAATGTTGAACGTTCCGCCGTTATAGACTATAGCGTCACCAGAAAGTCTGAGAACATAGTTTGTTGCTGCAACCACCCCGTAAGTAAGAGTCCCCCGCTTGCCCACAGTAAGTGCCACGACATTATCGGTTCCTGCCCCGTAGTCAGTAGCCACAGTAGAGTTCATAGTGACGGTGATATCGTTTCCTGTACCCCCCCCAGTGTGTTCACCTATAATATGAAGAACGTCAAGAGCGACAGGGGCTTGTGTGGTTGTGGTTCTCAGCAAATATGACCACAAAGTGCCAGAAGAACACCACGCAGAAATTTGTGAAGCGCTAGATGTAGATAGTCCAACGCTATAATTTGTGGCTGCCAGAAGTAATACAGAAGAGGAAAACTTAAAGAAAACCCAGCCACCCTCATTAGTTGTAGAGCTTATAACATAAGGCAGATCAGCAACGTCTAGCGTGACAGTAGTCCCAGTCACATTCGCTCCAGCGGTAACATTCCTCAAAACCACAACAACCGTTCCTGTAGGGCTGAGAACTCGAGTAGATATCTTTATGGAAATTCCGTCAACTGTTATAGCCCCAGGAGTAAAAGAAGCCCCATTCTGTTGTGATGTAGTTACGGAGGTACTGAGTGCCTCAGAGTCACTTAGGTTACCAACTAAAGACCACGTAGACGCAGTTGTCCAGTTCCCCGTAGCTGAACTTATTAGTGTTGGCATATATTACCCCGCAATATTTATCACGTCACCAACTCTTATTTTACTTTTTTCACTTATCTGCAAAACAAGCTCTTCACTTTTATCCTTTACCAGTCTAACGATATCAGAAGCCGTGCCTGAAACAAAGAGCGCAGGGTAGATAATACTAGAACCACCACGAAGCTCAAAAGCTACGTCTAGCCGTCCCAAATTATCAACTTCGCTAATGTGTGTAAAAACTGCTGTGTATTTCATAATTTTTTAACTCCTCGTTTGATGGTGTTTTTTGATAGTTAACCCCAGAGTTCAATGCTCATGTCAGCTCCTTTGTTAGCAGACAGTCCAAGATACTGCCAAAAAACTATTTAAAGATCACTTTGTTGCTGTATCGGTGTTTTCTATGCTCTTAACAGCAACGGTAAGGTCTTTGACACCCTCAACACCAATGTAGGCAAGCCCTGCTAGTATCAAATACAGCATTTCTTGCGCATCTAACTCAACTCCAAGTTTAGTAGAAAAGATCTTAACTATTGCGACAACGATAGGCGTAAGAATACCGACAAGCATTTTGCGCTTTCCAACAAAGAAACCCGAAGGCTTTTCAGTCAGTTTCTTATTTAGTTCGATTATCTCGTTTTCTTTTTTGGTGACTTCACCTTTGTATGCAGAAACTTGTTTACCCAAAGTGGCTATTTCTACCTCTTGGGTAGTGATTTGACCACTATTTTCCTCAAGAGAGGTCTTTAAACCCTTGATTTCCGTCTCTTTCTTGGTTGCCTCGGCTACGAGCTTAGCGTGTTGTGATAAGCATTCTTTAAGTGGGTCTGCTAATGGCATAGATTCCTTTTTGCGGAGAAATCCGCGTACATTTGTATAACTATGTTTTTCCTCGGTGATGAATAATGGCTTGCTCCAGTTTTGATCTAGTGATTGAAAGGTGGTTTGTAGACCTTTTTTTAGTACTACCGAGATGTGGCCTGCAGATCCTCCGACTTTACCAGACCAGACGGCTACTTCTCCAGCTTCGGGTAGGTAGTCTACAGTGTTCTTTATAAACTCCATACCAGGAGTAAGTCTCTCAGGAAAGTCTTTAGCATCTGTACCAATGATTGCTTTAAGTCCCCAGACATTGACGATGTAAAAATTACTCAAGTCCGTGCATTGAAAAAATGCGTTTGGACTAAAAGAATGAAACTCTATCTGTTTCTTGGCAAGGGCGTAGAGTTTGAACTGATTAAGTGTCATAAGTAACCTTTATTTATTCTACACTATTTTTCGAGCAGGCGATCAATTTTTGACTCAATTCTTCCCAGACGGTCAAGTGTGAGGCTGAATTCAGCTTGAGACACAGTATCTTTTTTAAGTTCCTCAATGGTAGCAGCGTTGATAGAAACTTTGATTGCAGTGGAATCGCTGACCCGAATAAAAGCAATACCGCCAAGAATAGCGCCAACAAGTAACGAACCAATAACCCCCGATATGATCTTGCTTGGAGATAAGATAATCTCGTTATTACTACGCTGCGGAGTCTCTGTATACGTGACCCTTGTTTGCATTGGTATTGTTTCATTGGGTTGCACGTCCGATGCGTAGTCTGGTGTTGGGTTTTTTTTTGGCATAGTTTTAGAACATTAGGAAGAAGTTACTTGGTTTGTTTGTCCAAACCAAAACCGCTATCAGATGAGAAACAGATGTATAAATAGTGCCTGCCTGACTATCCCCCCTAAATGTCATGTTTTGTGTTGTAGGCATTGTCAAAGCACCAGATCGTTGTCTTGTAGTATCGACAGCCGTTGTTACATTAGATCCTATTGTTCTTACTGCACTCGTAATGTTATACATTTCCAGCACACCTGACGAAATGCCGGAATTTCTTGAGTATTCCGCATACCAAGATATAGTATCCGCAGTCCATTTAGTTGAGTCGTAATAAAATCTTCCAAGTGTATCTCCAAATGTTCCAGCCGTAGCTGAAAATGCGAAGGTAACTATACTAGCAGGATTATATGCCTCTGATTTTGTAGGACTTGCCGATTGCTGAATAATAATTCTGGCACTATTAAGACTTGTAGTATTTGATCCATCATTCTTGAACATTGCTTTATACACAGTTGCATTTACTAAGGTAATTGCACCAGATCTTACCCTAGTAAAACTCGTAGAGGTTGTAGATACTTCTGAACTTGCAACTGCCGAACCAGCAACTGTTGAAAGATTGGCGTAACCTGTTGCTGCCGAAGTTTTCATCGTGGCTTCAAAATATCTGGTTTGTGTTCCATCCCAATTTGCATCTGTGTGCAGATAAAAACACATTCCGATTGTGGCGATATCAGTGAAGGATGACGAAGTTGTAGTTTGCGTATTGTAGGCAAATACAAGAGCCTGAGTTTCGGTATTAACAATAGCTTCTGCATTTTGTTCTACGACAACTCTGCCTCCGTAAAAAGTCGTAGTATTACTGCCATCATTTTTAATTCTATCTGTAAAAATGTTTCCACTTGTTAGGGTTAGTGAGCCACTTCGCACCCTAACAACACTTGTTGAGGTTGTTGAAACCTCCCCTCCCGAAACTGCCGCTGCCGCAGTATTATCCCAAAGAGTTGCATATCCAGTAGCCGCCGATGTTTTGATTACAGCTTCATAGTAGTATGTACCGCCTGTATATTTGGATGTATCAATTAAAACATAAGACGGATAAGCAGGTTCTACATAGGAATTAGAAGTTGTAGAAATAGTAAAAAGTCCAACTGATGTCCCTATTGAAAGAGCTATGTGTTTTTCAAAGGCTGGCATAGATTTTATTCTCCATTTCCTTGGATACTTTTACACTTTTAAAGATGTGAGAGCCTTCTTTATCTGAATTTTTATCAACTCCATAAATAGAAACTATATAGCCCACTGGAAGTTTGGTTACAAAACCATTGAGAGTGTCCATTTCTTTATGAGCCATGAATTTAAGTCCTGTTCTTTGCTCAAGTTTTTTAACGAAAGTTAGAATATCATCTTCTGATTCAATTAAGTCCTGCCAGTGAACTCTACCCGCTGTTTCGAGAACATTATCTGTGTAGTTTAATTTCATATTATGCTTCGTTAAATGTAGTTACTATATCCCACTTAGAGGATGTTGAATTATAAATACAGCCGTTGTACTGCGTTTTACCCAGTATCGTTGTCGTTGCCCCTGCTGGGGAATAACTAGAACCCCAAGTGATTGAGCGAGCTGTGCCATTGTCTTTAATACGAATGATGAGCTTTTGTCCGTTTACTGGAGTTCCTGAAAGGTTAGTAGTCATTGAGGTAATAGCCTCTGCTTGAGCAGTGATCGTGAAGATGTCTGTAGTATCAGTGTTGATTGTAGGCGTAGCGTGTGAGGTGATGGTATTGGTGTACACCGTTTGAATAACAGCTTCTTGTCCAGCAGAACCAAGAACAAATAGTTTTCCGCCTGTCTTGGTGTAGATCTTATTTCTACCCGCATTTGGAGTAGCTGGTGTAATGATTTGAGCTACATCTAAGCCTGTAGTGTCGAACATTGCATTGAGGTTATTGATGTGACTCTCAGAGATTGGAAATGCTATCACTGCTCCATTAGAGTGTGTTTTAGCAGAGAACCCTTCTGCACCACGAACAACACCCTGCAGCTCGTTTGATCCGTTGATTGACGTGTAGGTGACCCATTCGGCAGCAGCGGTATTGATCGGGTCAGAAAAAGTGAGACAGGCAACACTTGCTTTTGTAATATCAATCCCTGATACTGCTTGCGCAATAATGCCCGTAGTTTGTGAGATATTTAGTCCACCACCCACATTAAGCGTGGTTGTAGCAAACTGATTAAGATAGTATAGAGGTGTTGATACCATAGATTTCCTTAAAAATATGTTTCTTTAAAAATACGTTTCCCTACTGTTCCAGATTTTGTTTGCTTCTCTCGAGTTGCTGGCGTATTTAACACCTTCATTAGAGGTAGTGTCATATCGAATAATCTGCCAAACAGAATCGGCGACATTTTCGTAGTTGTCAGAGGTGGTCCGGCCTATGTATGTGTACGTCCCCGTTTTGAAGATTCTGAAAACATCGAGACTGAGATCAAGATAATTCAAGTCTGCAATGGTAGGGGTATTCATGGGTACAATCTTATCAAGAAAAGTAGAAAGTGTTACCTTAAAGAAAACGACAAAGAAATGTATTAGTAGAAACTACCCCGAGTTACTTTTTTAGTGCTTCCAAATGAATTGCCCTTACTCAAATTAAGATCAGGTGACTTGTATTTTAACGGTTTCAGCTTCTGTGGCCTTACTGGTGGGGTAGGTGGTACAATAGGTGGATATGATAGAGTCTCTTGGTTTGATTTTGATAACGGTTGGTACGATGGTTGTCTGGATTCTTCTTCTTGTGTGGACTTCGGGAGAATAATCCTACCCGTTTTTCCAAGATTGTAAGATTTTGAGAATACACTTTTAGCCCCAGATCCGAACTTTCCTAATCCAGGCATTTTAGACGCTCCAGATACTAGACTTCTCCCTGCATTACTTCCGAAAAAAGCACTTCCTAAAGCATTGACTCCTAGATATGTCAATATAGGACCAGGATTAAGCGTTAAGATTGAACCTACGAGTGTGCTACCACCAACCGCTGCACTTCCTAGCATAGCTGTCTGTGATCCGGCGTATGCCTTGGTTGAATTGGTAATCATGTTCTGAGAAAATCCAGCATCATCAATTTTTTTACTCAATGTTTCAATTCTAGCTAATCCATCATCACCAATAGCAGCTCGAAGCGTTGGTTTATCCCACTTAACGAGTGCGTTTTTCCACTTGAGAGGATCAATCAACCCAGTTCGTTGATTTACAGAGTCATTTACAATCTGAGTAATAAGCGTATCGCCTAGCTCTTTAAACGTGGCTGGATTTGTGAACTGTTTGAGTCTTGTGATACTTGAGGCGTTATTAGGCTTGTAGATTCTAGGTACAATGTCCTCAATATCGGTAAGATCAGAGGTGATATTTTTACCTTCTTGTTTATTCATCAGTTTTCTAAATTCATTCCATTTTGCATCAATGTTGGTCTTAGTCTTTAACGCCCCTGCAATATTTGGATTGACTGCATTTTGTTGGTTGTAGATGTCGGTGAGTTCGGCTTTGTTTTTGAACTCACTTATAGAATTGGGATTGTATAAATCGTGGTGGTTATAAATTAAGTATTCATTCCCAGATACATTATTTAATCCTGCTTTTTTTTCATTATTTAAGAACAAAGACCTGTCGCCATTATTATCAAGTAATTCTTTACCTAGCTGATTTTTTGGCAGTTCAATTTTGTAAACTTTTCCATTTTTGCCAGCGTATTCTCTTGCTAGATTAGGATTGTCTGTGTAGGTGCTGTAACCAGTTGGTGCATCAGTCTTAGATAAATCAAAGTTTTTATCAAACTTTTCCCTAAGACCTCTATACAAAGTAATTGTATCTTTGTTTTGTGTTCCCTGCCCCTTCACATACTGTTCCTCCGTCAGACCTTTAGCGATGGCTTCTTTGGCAGATGAGGGCTTTGCTCCTCCTGTAGCTTGCTTAGCCGCTTGATACTCTGTACGGAGTTGGGAGGTGGTTTTGGAGTAGTAGTTTTCTTCCATAAACACATTGAACTCCTCTCCACTTCTTATACTTTTCTTTTCTAAGTTTACACCCAGATTTTGCAAATCTTCCCTTGTCATACCATCAAACTCTGATTGCTTAATTTTGATAACTTTTATTTTATCTTTACCAGACATTTTTGCTTCTTCAAATCTGTGAGCTCCATCAAGTATTTCATTTTTTTCATTGATAAGAATTGGATTTTTAGAAGCAGACTTCACTCCATTTTTTATATCAAATTGAACTTCAACCATACCTTTATTGGTCGGATATTTAATATCCTTCACCAACCGCTCCTCCGTCAGACCTTTAGCGATGGCTTCTTTTACTCCTGTAGCTTGGGGTTTGCTCAGTGCATCGTCTATCGAAATTCCGTCACCTACCGTTTTTTTTTTAAGTTCTTTACGGCTGCTTTCGGTTGTATTGCCTCATCTATTGCCATGCCGACATTATCGCCTTGCTTTGCTGCGGAGTCAACTGGTTTTAGGGTTGCTTGTCTGAAATTTCTTGTTGATGATTCGTAGGGTACCCATTTTCCGTCCGGCATTTTCTTCTCAAGTCCAGTTACTTTTCCTTTTGCATCTTGCACCTCCCGAATTTCCGCTGTGTTTATAAATCTCTTGCCTTTATACTGGTCAACTGCTGGCGAGGCTTGGCGAGTTGTAGCTTGTGGAGCAGCATTTTCGACCATTGCAGCCGACTCGTTTGCGATGGGTGATGTTCCATCGGCCATTTTGAGCGGATTGATTTGAGGTATTCTGTCAGTACCACGTTCAACTGTTCTGAGGCCAATGTTATTTCTAACAACCTCATATCCCTTACGGATACCACCACTAATACTTTGAACCTTCGATCCCTTGAGAGTTGATTGTGAAAGAACTGGTGCGGTTTCAAATGAAATGTGTTGACGATGTAACATCTGCTTGAAAATACCCGCTGAATCACCCTCACCCATAACCTCTTTGATTGCATTTGCAGCTGCCCAATCAAGCGCGTTTTGGTCATTTGTCGGACTACCAACAGGTTGTCCCCCGGCAAACCATGAACCTTTATTACTTGTCAGGTATTTTCGGGTTTCGTTCATCTTCGCAAAATTAGTACCACTATAAATACCTTGTTGTGCGCCTTCCATGCCAAGATCACCGCCATTTAATAGTCCTTCAAGCTCAGTACGAAAATCTTGAAGCATCTGTTTATTTGCTCTGGCCGGTGTGGTTTTTTCTATCTTTGCCATAATTTGATCAAGAACACCGGTACCGTCATTTGTAGTCAATGGTTGTAGTCCTATTTGTGCATCAAGATTTTGAATATGTGTTTCGATTGCTTCACCCGCTTTTGGAATATCCGCCTCTAGCTCTCTGGCTATAGCGCGTGGATTATCAGAAGTCGTCATTTTGAACGCTTCCATCATGGTATTTTCCGAGTCAGTAACACTATTCGGATTAGTTACGGCGAGATCAGTTGCAAAACGTCTGGCCAGTTCTTCTCTGGCACCCATGACTTTATTGCTTGCTGTTCCTTGTGGTGGTGGCGTTCCGGCATCAATAGCATTTTCAGCAGCCATTCCGGGAACTTGTGGGTTAGCATCTGGTAATCGGGTGCCATAACCGGTTGAGGCATTGAAATCGAGCTTTTGACCAGTGGCGGCAAGATCATCTTTGATAATTGTTTTTGCGGTTTGTACCGGGTGTCTGACTACCTGTTTTACTCCTGAGCCAAAAGCTTTTGTTGCTACAACGGGGTTTTTTGCTGCCGTTACAGCCATGCGTACACCATTGGCAGCGAGTGCCGGAAGCTCAGCAACGGTAGTAATAGCGCCAGCAGTTTCGAGTCCTCGAAGATAGGGATTTTTATAAACATCGTCTGAGAAGTTACCGGCAATATCTCCTGCCTCAGCACTAATTGAAGACCTGATTTGGTTCGCGTTCTGCAAAAACACCTTTCGATCTTCCATGTTTTGAGTCGCATATGCTTTGTCTTCCCACTCTTTCGCCAGTTTATCTAATTGTTCAAAGTTTCCCTCAGACTGCATTTGACGGATACTGGTACCAACATCAGTTCCATAATTATAAATAGGATCGATAATACTCTCTTTGACGATGCCACCCACGGCGCTTGCGATACCTTTTTCCTCGCTTTGTCCGGATTGCAGCATTTCGGGAGTTACCTCTTTTCCTTCCATGCCTGCAATTAACACGGTCATTTTTCGGTTTAGCTCATCATCTGTTTCGACGACTTCTCCACGTTGGACTGGCTCTTTACCTGTGAAGAACGCTCCGACTCTCTGTGGGAATGATCCGCCGATAGATTGTGTCACAGGGACTTGCCCTGAGAGTACTGCGAGTTCAGTTGCTGTGAAGGCTGCTCCTAAGTTTTCAGCCTCTTTCTTTTTCAGAACAAGACTTGAGGACAGTGAGTTTAATAAACTCTTATACTCTTTCTCCCCATATTTGTCTTTGTTTGCGATGGCATTTTGAAGCTGTTTTGCAATACTTAACATGCCACCTTTCAGGCTAGTTGCCTTATCTGCCTTATCTGCTTTGTCTATTCCGCCTGTGTCTTTTTGATAAACATACTCTCTGTCGAAGTCGTCTTTAATCTGTTTTATCATCCCTGTGTCGTTTGCTGCTTTGGCTGCATTTAATGCTTGGGCATGTTCTTCTATGGTATGACCTGTGATGGTTTTTGGTTGCGTTAGAGCGTCTACTTGCGTGGCTGATTCTCCGCTTGCTAGGGTTGGTGATGCTGGCTGGACTTGTGATACCTGTGGTGCTTGAGTCGTCGTCGAGCCGTCCTGCATTGTTGGATCATCAGGTACTTCGATTAGCTTCTTTTGTGATAGAGAGTAAACTTGCATATTATTGTACGACTTTTACCCAGCCTACACCTGTTGAGTAGTAGCCGTTCATTATTGTTCCGGCAGGTGCTGATGCTTGAGGTTGTTGTTGGGATGATTGCTGATAGTAGTTTGCTCCGCTTCCGCCTCCTGCCTTTGGTGCTGAGGATGAACCGAGGGTGACTATCTTTTCTCCTGTGGTTTTGTTTATCAGAACCTTTTGTCCGGCGATTTCGATTACCTCATTGCTGGGTGCGTTTATTTCCATCTGTTTCATCTTGACCGTTTGCATATAGTCGTTTTCTTTTATTGCCAGTTCCTTGGCGGTTGCATACTCCTGATCCGTTATTTTTTCCTGTCTGCCTATTTTTGCCAGTAAAACTTCGAGGGTTGTTTGCCTGTCTGTGCTGAAGCCTGTCATGGCTCTTGATCCCTGCTGAACCACTAGGGACAGGTGCTCTTTGTATGGTTCGAGTTCTTGTCTGAATCCTTCTACTGCGTAGCCTACTCTCTGGGTCACATCGGCTTCTGTTTTTGACAGTGCGTCTGATATTCTGCCGAGTGATTGATTTAACCAGCCGTAGTTTTCCATGATTGGCTTTTGTGCCGATGTTAGCATTCCCCGACGTTGTGATTCAGTTACGACTGAGTTTTGGGTTCGTGCGTTGATGTCTGGTTCGAGTCTACGGAGAGAGTCTTCTATATCATATATTGTTCCTTGTAGGGAAGATTGGCTTTTTCTGAGCTGTGGCACTCCTGCTGACTCGCTCATCATATCAAAAAGTTCTAGGGGTTTTGGTTGTTCTCTAGCGGTTTTGAAGTAGTTTCCGAATACGTCGTTTTCTCGTGAATCAAGTCCTGCTGCGAAGTCTTTGGCACCGGGTAGGGACTTTAACAGGTCATCATATGGCTTTGGGTCAAATGATGGAACAGATGGCATCGACGCTCCGCCTCCGCCTCCATTGTTATTATTTCCGCCACCAGATCCGGGCTCTGCTCCGTCAGTCCACGTCCCATTAAACCATCGCTGGTTTTTTCCTGCTGCTGCTGGATTATCGTACCAGCCTCCGTATTGCATTGCCATATAATTATATTATCACGTTAGCACTTCGCTTTTCCATGCTTTTGTTAATCTGTTCCAGATATAAAGAGTGCTCGTATTGTAATCGAAAAATATCGCTGCTCCTTGTGCCGGTTCTTCGCCACTCGTTGCTTTGTCGGCTGTTTTTCCATCCCTGATATATCTTACTCCCTCTCCAATATGACGCATCTTTATAATATCAGGTGTGATCTGTTCCTGAAAGGCTCTCCTTTTCAGTTGTCCGACTTCTTCTGATAACTCCTGCATCTTTTTTTCTAGTTCTTGTTGTGTCATATTACTTGCTCCGTTGCCTTCATGTTTTCTTCGAGTGTTAATTCTAACAATACTACGGCTGCTCCCATATCTGCTGCTATTTGTATTTCCCGATGATTCCCAGCAATTATTGGCAAACGTGCTACAGTTTCTGCTACGGTTGTTACTGCTTCGCCTTCCGTCCATGCTGAGGCACGATCCAGCTTATATTTGAGCTTTATTGAGTCACCTGATACTAAGGGTTTGAAGTCGGCTCTTACTGTTAGTGCGTCTTTTTCTTTGTATACTCCGCCGTAATCTTTTATATCTCGTTCAATAGTCCCGGTTGCATACGGTGTTCCAGCTGGATCTATTACGTCCACTCCGTAGGATACGTTGTCCCTCCAACCTACCAACAGTTTTCTGTTAACTGGAAAAATGAAGCCGATCTGGATGTTGGTTGCTGTTCGTGATCCTGTTGAAATGGGGTAGTCGTATGAAAAAGAGTTTGGCTGTTCCTTGTCTTTTTGACCGTAGGTATAAATACCACGCTCTACCTCGGTTGAGTCGCTTTCTCCTGCAACTCCCCATCTTAGGAGTCCTTGCCACATATTGACTGCTTTGGGTAGGGTTTCTACCGACTTTCCGATAGCCACTTTTGGTAATTGCCGTATTTTCTCCGCACTTTCTCCGCCGACGTAGCCTACCATATCCCCTTGATATCCTGCCCAAACGTAGAGGATTCCTCGTGCTGCGAATAGTGCGTTGACTGATCCTTCTGGTACTGATACATAGAAGTTGTAGGTGGTGCTGTATCCGTCCCAGAAGAAAAGCATCCCCTCACCGTAGTCATCTACTGAGTCGCCTTTCCAGCATCCTATTACTAAGTATTCTCTCCACTTGGTCATGCAGCGAACTTTCCAGCCGGACGGCAGAACGATTCGGTGCGGATTGTATTCGGTTGCGTCATACGTTGCGACGTAGTGTTCATTTCCTATGGCTATAAGGTTTATCATTTGCTCTATTGGATGGAACTGTGCGTCGGTTACTAAAAACTGATAGTAACTGGTAAAGTCGGCAGTCTCTAGGTCGTTTAGAGATGTTGTCGTTACTGTTCCGTCTGCCACGGTTGAGGTCAAATGGAAATGGTAGCTTGCTCCTCTGATGGGACGCCACGGTGTTGTGAAGGTAAACTCATAATCACCCGTTGAAACATTGGCATTTGTTACGGTTAATGTTGCTAGGACACGGTTGACTGCATCGTGAACGGTAATCGTCCAGTTTCCTGTTCCTTTAGCTGCAATTAAAACTTGTATGGATTTTTGTGGGTCTTTGGCTGGTACGAAGGTTTGTCTGTTTGCTGCTGTTTCTGCTATTACCGTTGGCAGAGCGTATGTGCTGCCACTTGTTGATAAACTTTGATCTATGTCCAGTCTTGTTGTTGGTGAGGAAAAGGGAACGGAGGTCGTAAAAACAGGACTTCCGCTTGCTGTTAGGTTGTTTGCATTTGATGTTGAGTCGTCGTAGTTATTATCTAGCTGATAGTAGGCTGCTAATCCTGCACTGTTTGTTGCGATCTCTAGGTCTTTGTTTGCTAAAAATTGAGCTACTGTTCTTTCTGTGTTCCACACTCTTACTTCATCTATTAGTCCATCGTAGAAGTTTCGGGCGGTTGAGTTGAAGTCTGCTCCTATTCCAAATACTGAGGCGTTGTTGCTTATTGATGTTAGTGTGCCTGTTGATGTTCCTAAACTTACACCGTTCTGACAGAAAGTTGCTGTTGAAGTTGAGGCGTCCCATGATATAGCAACGTGATATTGCACTCCTGTGGTAATCGTCGAGTTTTTCGATAAAAACTCCTCATTTGTTCCGGTGCTGGATACGCCTAGTCTTAGTTGGTAAGTCGTGGTTGTTACGAGATTGTTGTCTTGTACTGCATCAATAGTTGGTGTAGTTGTTCCTGTGTAGGACGTGTAGTAATCAAGATGGATTCGGCCAACTGAACCAGCGGTTCCAGCAGGATTACTGTCCTGCCCACTACCGCCTGTCCCTGCTGCTACTGTAAGCAAGGCTGTTCCTAAAGTAGCAGTTTGTGCTTTTAACAAAATGGATCCTCCTGCACCCCCACCATGACCACTCTGATTAGACGTCTGAGCGTTATCACCATTAGCCCCACTAGTTGCGATTGATCCCGTTACCGTAATAGTTGTTCCAATAGCAAATATAATACCCCCACCATGACCACCTTTTTTTGTATCCTGTGTTTGCCCACTATTACCTCCATTACTTCCAGCTCCGCCAAAAACCATCGTTGTCAAATCAGCTGTGCCTGCTGTTGCACCGCCTGTACCCCCTGCCCCACTCCCTGAAGTAGTCCCATTTGTTCCCGCTGCCGCATGACCGCCACCTGCACCTGAGCCATTACTGCCATTAGCATTAGCTCCCGCTCCACCAGCTCCATTTCCATTAGTTGCTGTTGAATTTGTTGCCGCTGCTCCCGTAGTTCCTTCTCCAGAACTGCCACCATCATTTATCCCAGAACTGTTATTTATTGTTTGATAACCTTTCCCAGTAGCAGTAATTGTGCCTGTAACAGTAATTGTCCCTGAACACAAAAACGCCAAAATCCCCCCGACTGTTCCATTCCATGCCTTGGCGGTATATGTAATTCCAGAATTTACAGTGACAGCCGAATATTGTTTTAAAACTCTAACTTGCGCACCTGTGCCATATGTAGCGTTCAAAGCGTCTGCGGTGGTTATTGTTCCAGCGGTGTATCCTGCAATCGATGTTCTTTGCCAAGTCCCTGCACCCGTGCCTTGTGATTGATGAATATAAATTTGTTGTCCTGCTACAAAAGAAGCGTTTGTAGCTGATAAAGTATAGGCTGCTCCTGTTCCTGTGCAGGGAGCGTCGATAGGTGCTTCTGTTGTATTTGATGATATGGTTAGTGTTCCATCTGAGCCATCTCCAAAATATCCACTGATTGCGTAAATCTCAAACTTATAACTTCTAAGGTTTGTGTTTATGTCCCATTTTGAGGCGAGTACCATTGAGTTTCCAACTGCCGGAAGGGATTCGGGTTTTATGTATGCTTCTAGTGATAGGTCGCCTGTTATTGATAGTGATGCGGTGTCGGCTCTGGAGGCGTATTGGCTGGAGGAGGCTTCCAAGTCTAGGGCGTGGGTGTTTAATGGGACACCTCCTTCTGAGCCTAGAAAGTCGTCGACGTAGGAGGGCGTTCCGTTTATTTGCCCGTACCTTCCTATCAACTTGTCGTTTGTGTAATAGAGAAAGTCGTCCTCTGAGAAGTATTTCATTCCGTTACCGTGGGAGTTGGCGATGGTTCTTACCTTTGCGTGACTTCCTGCGAGGCTTCTTGTATAAATATTCCCTGCCTTATCGTATAAATATACAGTATCGTTTACTCTGTCACCGTCTACTGGTAGGTTTTCGTATACTGATCCTGATTCTTTTACGGTTTTGGGTAGAATTTTTAGTTCTTTGGGGTGGCTTCTGTAATCTATTGAGCGTCCGAAGGCGTATTGATCGCCTTCCGCTTCTTTGTCGTAGGGTGCTATGCCTCCGTCGAAGCGTCTGTAGTTGTCGATTTTATTAGGTAATTGTGCATTGGTCATTTTAGGTTATGTCTCGTGGAAACCAGTTGGGATTCAGGTTTGCACGTTGTTTTAAGTATCTTTGACTTGGGATCACTTGTGATGATGTTCTATTTTCATAGACACTTTTTGCCCATGCTTTTTGTTCTTCCCATTGATTTTTGTAGTATTTACCCATTACTGGATCTCGCCTTAATCCTTCGAAGTGATGCCACAGGGCGTAGGTTACTGGGATGTGATGTGTTGCTGCTGGGGTTGGTGGCATTTCGCCTATTGTGAATGCTGATGTCCCGGCTGCTATTGCCGTTCCTTGATATGGTGCTTGCAGACCGATTACCGTGTCACTTGTTCGGGAGGCTATTCTGTACCATTGACCGTCAGCGTTTATCTTGAAGTATCGTCCTACCATCGCTGCGGTGAAGGTCGTTCCTGAAGCTGTTACGGCTGTTCCGGCTGCTGCAAGGGTTGTTATTGTCCCTGTCGTATAGTCGGCTGCTGAAGAGTCTTTTGAAAGTGCTTCGTATAACATCGTCATGGTAAGACCTGCTGTTGATGGTGTCGGATAAACCTCGAAGGTGTTTTGGCGGATAAAGACATGATTAAGGTAGTCTGAGGTAGTCCCTGTTCGTCTTTTGAAAGCTTGCCATGTTTGCTCGTCGTATATCGGCTCTGCGTTGTATCGGGTTGTTCCTGATGTGACGTAGAGGTTTATTAGCCTTATAAAGTTTTCGGGTAAGGGGTAGCTGTCTGAGGTTGTTGTGGTGATTGATCGGGTCGCTTCCTGTGGAGGGTATCCGAGTTCCGTTTCCAGAACCTTTTGTCCCATGTTTATGTTTTGTTTTCCAATGACAAGAGTCGCAGCGGAGGTATCCTTCGCTACGTTTTGGAAGTGTGTGTATTGATCTTGAAAACTCCACATAATACAAAAAATCCCACATCGCTCTTGCTTTGTGGGTTCTTATTGACCTCTGCTTCAAGTTTAGCACTAATTGCTTAGTTTTTCATCATCTGTTTTAGCCTCATGTGACTGGGGTAGAGGTGTGAGTCCTAACTCTACCAGTTGCTGTGCATTCTGCTTGTCTATCCATAAAAGTTGGCTTGAAAGACTGCTCGGTGATTTTATAAGGATTGCGGTTATATCGACGTCGTATTCGTTGAGGATTACCTGACATCTTTTTTTAGCTTCTTCTAGGCGTAACTTAAATGGTAGCTTTTTGTTGTTTGTGATCATCATTTCAGTGCATTTCTAATTAATGAACTCATTGTCTGGTTGTGCAACTGTTGATAGTTTTGGGGTGCTCCTTTTCCACCTTGTGCTCCGCCGGGAGTGTTTCCTCCCACCTGTCCGGCTGCCTCTCGTTGGCTTCTTCCTCTCTCTGCTTTTACTGCTTTTACGTCTAATGCTCCACCTTGATCACTTGGCAATATTTTATAAAGCTCGTATGCTTTGGTGAAGCTCGGCTGTCCGTATTTTACTCCTATATCATAAACGGACTTGAGGACTTTTTTCCCCTCGTCGGTGTCTCGTGCTGGGAGGCTGTTTGCCTTTATAAGTCCGTCCCATTCGTTCTCGAAGGCTTTTCTGTTTGTTTCTTGTGCTGTGGTTTCGTCAGCTCTCTTTTTATCGGCGGTTGCGAGTGCTTCTTCTACTGCTATCTGGATTCCTTCTCTCCATGTTTTTGGTTTCCAGTTGTCATCAAGCCATACTTTTTCCTCCGGGGTTTTCGCTGCGTCTATAGCTGCTTGTTTTTGTCTATCTTGTTCCTCGGCGAATGCTTTCTGTACAAACTGCTTGGCTTCGTCCTCATTGTTAAATGAAAATGTAGGAGGACTTTCTGGATCTGGCACGACAGGGTCTGGAGTGACAGAACCGGGGGTTACTGGATCTGGGGTTGCAGGGTTTAGAAACGATGCATAGGCATCCTTGTCCTCATCGTCTAACTTGTCGACGTTGGTTCGGAGATAGTCTTTTTCGTCGTCATTAAGTTCGTCTGCTGTTTTGAGTTTTAGTTGATCTAAGTCCATATTTATACGGCTGATTCATATCCGAGTGTTTCTTTCAGTTGTGGGATATCTTGACCATCAAGTGCTGCTTTCGTCTTTGCATCGTCCAGTGCCATGCCGAGAGTGTTTGTTGCGTAAGCGTAGAGATCTTCTCTTGTCGGATCTACTTTTATACCGTTGCTTATCGGTGCGGTTGCGAGTGCTGGGTCTACTCCGGCTGGTACTTCACTTGGTGCTGCTTGTGGTGCTTGATCGAGTACTTCTTCGTCAATTTCTGGGAGTACCATCGAGTTTCCTGCCGGAGCGGAGATGCCTAGATCTGATGCGACGGTACTTTGCATGATTGATGGGATAGGTGCGACGTCTTGTGCTGGTGCTAGTTGCTCACTTGGTGTTACCGAGGCTGGTGCTACATTTACTTCAACAGTTGGGTGCGGCGTTTCTCCGGCTGCAACTGGGACTGTTATTGGTGCTTCATTTATTGGTTGTAATGGGGATGGTGTCATGTTGGGTGCTGCTGTCACCTGTGGTACTGCAAAGTTTGGATTTGTTGTTGGTGCGTCTTCTACCTTTCTCTTTTCTAGGATTCTGTCTAGGTCTGATTTTCTATTAAGTTCTGAGAGGTCGTTGCGGAGTTTGCCATCTGGGGTTACTGCTTCTGGCATTGCGTATACTTCTTCGTCAATGACGATTTTGGCTAACCATATATTTCGGGCTTCTACGTTGTTGGTTGCGAGATTAAGTTTGTTTAGGACTTGATCTGTTAAATGTTTTACTGTGAGTCTTGCCAAGAAGCGAGGCATTCTGCGAGCTTTGCCGGGTTCTATCATTCCGTAGGATTTGTTGTCGTATCTTATTTCGAAGGCTTCGTTGTCGGGGTTGAAAACGGTAATAATATCTAGTGTGTTATCCATATTTGGGTTCTGTCTTTGACCTCTGTATTTAGCTTACTGAACTTCTTGATGTCATGTCAAGAGGTAACTTCGGCAGGTACTTCTGGTTGAGGTTGCGTTTCTTGATTTCCTCCTATTTCTTGTTCTGGACTTGGTGTTTGTTCTGATTCTTTCTTTGGTTCTGGTATCATGTCCTCTACTGTGAATCGGGGATTCATTGCTCCGTTCTTTGTAGTTTCAATAAAGGGGACTAGTCGCTTGAGGTGTCGTTTGTTTACTTCTCCTATTTCTTTTAGGTATGCTTCGACTGCTTTTTGTCTTGCCTCGTCCATCTATATATATTATTAGATTACTTTATTGTTGTCAATATTAGACTCCCATCAACATTTGGGTAAAACTAGAAGGGGTGGGTGCGCCTGCTGCTGGTTTAATCGCTACAAAGGCTTGAGCATGAGGTGCTCCACTTCCCATATTATATGAGTGTGCTTGCGCTCCGGCTGACGTTCCAGCTTCCGAGGACACTCTTGTATTTTCATAGCTTTGGTCAGTCAGGGTAGCATCTGCCGTCTGTCCAGTTCCCATGCCAGTTATACTTGCTTCTGTACAAAGTCCACCTATTAAAAAACAACTATCTGCATCAGTTGTAATACTCATGGCAGGTGCAGATCCATTTGCAGTATCACTATCTGGTGTTCCGTTTATTGGGGTTGTTGTGTCGGCTCCTGACAAGCGATATACAGTTAGTGTTGACTCGTTTATACCACTAGCAAAGTCTGCTATTACGCTTGCGGTAGTAGCTGTTGGAGCGTTTAATCTCCAGATTTCAATTCTATTTGGCTGTCCAGTTCCTCCACTGCCTCCCGCTGCTATTACCAGGGTAAAGGCTTCGGTGGTGTTGAACTTTACACTTACTACTGGAAGGTTGTTTGTGTTTGAGTCTTGAGAAGTGCAAACGGCAATCAGTATGTCTCCTGCTGCAACTACTAAGGAGGCAGCCGTTCTGTCCCCACCAGAGCCTCTTTGACTTACTACCTGTTCTTTTACGATTGCCATATTATAAGTTTTGCACTGTTAGTGCTGTAATTATAACTGATGCGACTGAGGCTGAACATGTTGCAGTCCAGTTGCTGGTAACTGCTGTCTGCTTCACCGCTCCACCTTCTGGAAGCATGAAGCCTCTTGTATCTCCTGCTGGGACTGCGATATTAAATCTTGTTGTTCCTGCGGTTGCGTCTTTAATTGCCACGTTTACTGCTGTTGCTGAGGTGTTTGTGATTATTATTCCGTATAGGTCAACAAAGACTGATGAGACCGATGCTACTATTGTAGTTTCTGTTGTAGAGGACGTTATGGTTGTTACTTGGTTTGCCTTCAAATCCCTTAATGAGCCTACTGTAACTTGTTTGCCTAGTTTGTCAAAGGTAGCGTTTACCCTATCATTATTAGCGACTGCTGTAATGTTTGCCGTTTTTGCAATACCACCTATTTTTACTGGTTCTCCTGCGTCAGCTGCATCACTTTCTACATCTCCTGATACTGATGCTCCATCGGAAGCTATATTATCCCAATCGTCAAGGACTGAGGCGGAGGCTGCTATGGCTGTGGAGTTGGTGTTCCCAGTTGATAGGAGTCCTTCTATGCCGTCAAGATATCCGTTTTGTGTTACTTGATGGGCTGCGGTTGATGCTCCTGTTGGCAATACTGAAACACCTACATTTATGTGTAGGAGTCCGTTTGCGTCTACTATTAGCTGGGTTCTGTCACCGTCTGTTCCTGCGAGAGTTGAGGCGGTATCTCGTCTGACAACTCCTGCCATTGTTATTTTGTCGGCTGCTGTTGATACGGTGTCTTCATCATATTGTGTTCCGCCTCCAACTGAGACATAGTCGCCATTTGTATCTCGTAATACTACGGCTAGTGGATTTGAGTTTGTGTAGTCGAAGATGGTTGCTTTTATTGTTGTGTCTACGCCGTCTTGTAATGCTGCTCCTGAAATACTAACGTCAACTAGAAGACGTCCTGTCACTGAGTCAACAAGTAGGGGAGCGACATCCGATGTCGTTCCTTGAACTTTGGCAGCCATGACAACACGGTAGTTTGGGTCAAATGGTACGGCTGTGCTAGCCATCTATTTTACCTCCTCTTGATATAATCTCATTATAGGCTCGGCGAAGCGTAACCGCTCTATCGTCCATTTGTAACTTTTCAATAGTAAGATTTTTACTTGTTTCATTATTTTTCTCCTCTAGTGCTTTTCCTTCCGCCATTTTTATAGTTGCTTCTTTCATCTTTACCTCTGCGTCTTCCGTCGTTTTCTTGGCGTAGTCCTCTTGGATCTTGGTTGTTATATCAAGTCCTCTGACTTTCGCCTGTTTCGTTTCTACCTCTCTTATTAAAGTATCACGTTTTTCCTCTAACTCTGCAACGGTCTTTTTTACCTCATCTCTTTTTAGGTTCAGTTGGTACTCCTGTTTTTGGAGAAGTTGCTCTTTTATCTCGTTCTCCACTTGCAGTTTGAATACCTTTTCGTTCAGCTCTGTCAGTTCCTTATCCTCTATTTCCAGTTCTTCTTCCTTTACGTCAACTTTGATCATTCGCTCTTTCCACTCTTTTTGCAGACTTTGAGCGGTTAAATAGATACTTGTTACTGCGTTCTTCGCTTTCTCTACCTCGTTTTCTCCGTAGTCGTCTATCGACTTTGCTATTCTGTCGTAGTCGTTTTTTGCTTTCTCTGCGTCTTTCTCCAGACTTTCTTTCTCCGCCTTCAATGTGGCAACTGTCTTTGTTAGCTGTTCCTTTTGGGCGTTATACTCCTTGAACTCTATCGCTTTGGCTTGTTGGAGTTGTTCTAGTTCCTCGTGAATCTTTTGCTTTTCCCTCTCTGCGAGGAATGATTCACCTTGAATTGAGGCTGTTTGCTGTTGTTGCTGTGTCAGTGTTACTGCATCCATACATAGGTCTTATGCTGCTACCACGTTAGCGTTTTGAGTTAACGGATAATAGCAAAGCACGAACTTTATTACTCCTGATGTGATGGCTGCTGTTGCGACGGTTGCAAAAATGCTTTGGGATAATACCCACTCTTTTATGTTTACTGATTCAACTATTCCAATGTCGGGAGTTGTTCCTCTCCATATTTCTCCTGCGTCTATGTCGGTTGCGGTTGTTTGAGCTATTATTCCGGCGGTGTTACCTGTTGCTCCTACTGCGAGGGTTGCTGTTGCTCCGGCTAGATCGGTTGTGCATTGTGCTATTAAACGTCCGAGGATCATTCCTGTTACGGTAAAAAGTGCCACTGTTCCTGTTGCTCCTTGTCCGGCGACGTCTGCAAAGGTTACCGTCTTTTCCACGGTCAATGCCCAGTCTGGATCTGGGATTGCGATTCCGTTTCCATCTCTTGGTATTGTTGCTGGTATATTCATATTAGGTAAAAAAAAAGACTCCATACGGAGTCCTGTGTTAAGCCTTAGTATGGTCGGCTATGCTACTTTCTTCTTGTTAAACTGTACCCGATCCTTCACATTTGCTGCAAAGTGTTTGAGTGTCTGTAAGACCTGAGCCTGTACATGTTTCGCAGACGTTGCCAGATTTTTCAGTTTGGGTTTCATCTTCTTGTGTGGTTACTTCTTCCATAGGTTTCTTTCTAAAAAAATTCATATCCTTAGTCGGTATTTAGGAAAACTGTTCTATATTCGGTGTCTACTGCTGCTTGCAGTGCGTGTCCGATTTGAGCGAGGGTTGCTGCCATTACTGTTCCTGCTCCTGCAACTGCTCCCGGTACTGCTATTCCTAGACCTACTCCGATTGTTCCGGCTGCTAAGAGTGAGCAGACTCCGTATGTTTGTACCCATGCGAAGTTGTTTGCTGGGATTGCGTAAGGTGCTACTCCGACGAACATACCTGTTGCTGTCGTTGGGAAAACAACTGCTCCGTTGTATGGGTTTGCAATTAGGCAGGCTTCGCTAGAAGTTGTCAGGGCGACTTTGATTGGATCATATAACGTTACTGTCATAACGCCTGCTGATGCGACTGCTGCGTGGGATTTGATTCTGTAGGTGTGTCCTTCTCCTGTTACGTCGCTTATAACGAGGAAGCCTTCGGCATATTGATTTGCTGTTGCTGCTGTTGCTCCGAGAGTTAATGTTGCTACGAATGCTCCTAATGCTGCTGCTGCTTGAGCTGCGACGTTTTGATGATTAGGAACGATAGCAGGTGCTTGAAGTGTGAGTCCTGCGTTTGTTATCGCTGTTGCTCCGATTTTCAAATATCGAAACTTTCTACCATCTTTGGCTATGCCTCGTGCTCCGAGATCATGCTGTTGGATTGTACTTGGTGTTAGTACGTCTGTTGCGTCGTGTAATTGTATTGTTCCTGTAAACATATTATTCTTTTAGGCAGTGGTAATGCCTGTTAACCTCCCATGTCTTCTTGGCTGACTCGTTGTTAAGTTTCCTAGTACGTATAAGTATGCCACTTCGCCGAACTGATTGAAAGAGTCTTTCCATCCGCTCCATTGTACACCACTATCGCTGGTTGGTGCTTCGTTGTAGGTTGAGTCAACGTCGTTTCCGAGAGAGATGGATTTCAAATCGTCAGACTGTGCTCCGTACCATTGTAGGTAGTTTTCGTTTAATGCCCACAGCGTTCCGACTGTTGCTTTTTCGTCTTTGACGATTGGGATTCCACGGTGTATTAGTGAAACGAATCCGTATGATCCGCCAAGTGTTGCTCCGCTCATTACGCCTCTGGATTTTCTGGTAACTTTTGGATAACCGTTTGCGTCGTAGTTTGCCTGTACGATTGAGGAGATCATTAACTTTTCGCAAAGATCCCATGTGGCTTCGTCAGTTATATAGATAGTTGGTTGCTGTCTGGATGCTGATCCGCCTGCTACTGCACTTGTAAGTGTTGCTGTTTTCAAAAGAGTTAGCGTTCCTGACGATGCTGTTCTTGTTCCGTTAAGAGTTGAATAGGTTGTTCTTGAAAGTCCGCCGATAGTTGATGCTGATGTTCCGTCGTCTGCTAATGCGTCAAGACCTAAGAAGTCTTTGCTTCCGTTTCCTGTTCCATCAAGGTAGAACATTGATCCGATGTCGTCCATTGCGTCCATGAAGGTTGATGCTGTTTCCTGTTTAATAAGGTTGAGGATTGCTGCTTCGCCTCGGCTTACTACTTTGTCTAAGCCGGGGATAGCGATTGGGATGTTGTATGCTCTCAAATCGTACTCAAGAGTAACTCTTGTGTCGACAGTTCCTGTGTTGTGAGCGTCAAGTCCTGAGAATGAGCGTCCTTGTGTGTTCCTGTCTCTTATACACATCTCCGAGCCCACGAGACTAAGGCGAATCTCGTATGCCGTCTTCTGCTTGAAAA
>ENA-ORBV01005573-ORBV01005573.1-microbial-mat-metagenome-genome-assembly--contig:-NODE-5573-length-23025-cov-7.673087_pt1 | contig 23025 bp, 20 predicted proteins | sample MGYA00237777_ERZ505514 | MGnify/ENA primary metagenome ERZ505514 (study PRJEB26160, sample SAMN06269048) | microbial mat metagenome | isolation source: Oligotrophic lake microbial mat | place... | reverse complement strand
CGTTTGGGGTGGTTGGGTTCTTGATGCAGGCGGCAATCGCGGCGACGCCGGTCCTGAAGTTGACGGACTCGGTGGCGCTTACCGTGTTTCTGTCGGCGGTCATCGTGCGGGTGGTGTTTGGGAAGACGGGATTGTTTGGCAACCGGACCCAGCCAGGGGAGTGGGTGGCTTTTCAAAGCGGCTGGCCGCAGGTGCTTTCCCTGGGGATTGTTTTGGGGCTTTCTTCGGCGTTCTTGGCGCGGGTGATTGGAGTGGACAAGGGCGGCGATGTGGCGGGCTTTGGGTTCGCCGCTACCGGGCTGCTGTTTTTGCACATGGGCACAACGGTCCCGGTGTGGCACCATATCGCGCTACCCGCGGCGATCGGTTTTTCTTTGAGCGGCGGGAATTTATACGCTGGAGCCGCGGCGGGGGTCGCGGGGGCGGTGCTGGGGGAGCTATATGCGCGGGCGTTCCTGAACCATGGGGACACGCATATTGACCCGCCGGCGGCGGCGATTGCCACGATGACCGTCGTGTTGAAGCTTTTGTTCTAACGGGTGCCGCCCCCTGGCGCCGGCATGCCTGAATTGCGGCGACCCGATGCAATTGCGGCGTGCATATGATGTATGCAAGGCAACTCCGTGGAAAAACTAATCGCACTCTGTCTGTTGGCCGGCGCCGCCGCGGCCGCGCAAGGAACTTCCGGAACATTGACCGGTTCGGTGCGCGATGCGAGCGGCGGCGCGGTTCCGGCCGCCAAACCATCATTACCAATGAAGCCTCGGGCGTCACCTTCAATACGGAGACTAATGCTTCAGGGCTGTACCGGGTCTCGCCTTTAATTCCGGGGAGCTATCGAATCGAAGTGGAATCGGGAGGCTTTCAACGATTGGTTCGACGGGGCGTCGTGCTGCAGGTGACGCAGACACTGGAGGTGGACTTGACACTGTCGCTCGGCAATGTTCAGGAGACGGTGACGGTTTCGGGCGCGGCGTCGCTGGTGGATTCGCAAAGTTCGAGTGTTGGACAGCTAATCGAGCGGGAAACGATCGCGGGGATGCCGATGCCGAACCGGGCGTCGACGGCGTTGATTGCGCTGACGCCGGGAGCCACGATTCAGGGAGTTGGCGGAGAGATCCCGATTTTCAGCGCGGGCGGCGGGCGAATGCGGAACCAGCAGTTCACGATGGATGGGGCAACCATACCAACACGGTGGGCCTGGCGGTGAACCAGAGCCAGGTGCCGCTGCCGATGGACGCGATGCAGGAGTTCCGCATCATCATCAACAACTATTCCGCGGAGTACGGACAGACTTCCGGCGGAGTGGTGACGCTGGCGACGCGGTCCGGAACTAACGAATATCACGGCAGCCTCTTTGAATACATGCAGAACGAAGGGCTGGACGCGCGGAATGTTTTTGCGGCGACGCGGCCCAAGAATCGCCAGCATCAATTCGGCGGGACTTTTGGCGGACCTATCCGAAAAAACAAAACCCATTTTTTCACCAGTTATGAACGGACGCAGCAGGTGAACGGAGCAACCGCGATTCAGACGGTCCCGTCACTTCTGCAAAAACAGGGCGACTTCTCTCGAACCTTGACGGCGGCCGGCCACGCGATCCCGATATACGATCCGGCAACGACCAGCGGCAACACGCGACAGGCATTCGCCGGGAATCTGATTCCGGCGTCGCGCATAGATTCCGGCGCGCGGAGTATAGCCGGCTACTGGCCGGACCCTAACCAGCCGGGCACCGTCACGGGAGCCAACAACTATTCCCAGAACACACGGCCGTTTGCCAACCGGAATATCATTTTGGGCCGAGTGGATCATCAGTTCAACGACCGGAATCAATTGATGGGACGTTACTTTTTCGCCGACCGGACGTCGGGCGCCCCGTCCGCGCAGGAGTCAAACCAGAAGACACACAATCTGTTTGGAAGCTGGACGAGATCCTTCCGCCCGAATCTGATCCAGGAGTTTAGGCTGGGGCTCGTGCGGCGGGATTTTTACCAGGGGGAGCGGCAGCCACATTACTCACAGAGCGGTTCTTAGCGGCGTTTACGAACTGCCGTTTCTGCGGAACCGCGGCGTTTGGACCGGTCTTTTTGGCGGCTGGAAATCGGGCGTTATCGCCAGCATGCAGTCCGGCGCGGTCTTTACCGTCTTTAGTTCGGTAAACCAGACGAACGCGTTCCAGCCGGGAACCTTGCGGGCGGATCTGGTGGGCAACCCCGAATTGTCCGGATCGGAACGCTCTCTCAGCCGTTGGTTCAATACGAACGCTTTCGCCGTTCCCGCTCTCTACAAGTTCGGCACCGCGGGGCGTTCGTATTGGAAGCTCCCGGGCTTGTGAACGTCGACGTGTCATTCATCAAGGTTTTCCGTTTCAAAGAACGGTACCGGGCCGAACTTCGCGCGGAATTTTTCAACGCGCTGAACAGGGCGGATTCCGGACTGCCGGCGCACTCGGTGGGCGTCGCCAACTTCGGGATCATCAATTCGGCGGCGGCGGGAAGAAACACGCAAATCGCAGCGCGAATAGAGTTCTAGTTTGCGCGGCACGGCTTTGCGCCGGCCTGCACGTTGGGATTCACCGCTTCCAGCCGCGAACTTAGCGCTGCGCTAGGCGGCCGACGGGGCTGATGTTGATGACCGTCGTGTTGATGCCGCTGTTTTAGCGGGCGCGGGCGGACTGGATGGTCGCGGCGGACTCGTACCGCCACCAGGCACCGGGAAGGAGCAGTAGGTCTGGTACGTCGGCGGTGATGGATTGGCCGCGTCCGGTATAGTTCGGCTGCTCATAGACGTCGACCGCGGCGACGCCGTTCAGGCGGAGGGACCGGAAGCCGGAGTGGCCATCGGCGATGGCGGTCTGGGCCTGGGCCGGGGAGAAGCAGACAGCCTCACCGCTGAAGTTAGGCTGCCGGTAGAGGCAGGCGGTGCGGGCGCCGCCGAAATCGCCGGCCATCGCCACGGGGCCTTTATTGGAGAGGGCCGTGGAGGCTACGCCGCGGTTAGGCAGCCGGAGACTCTCGCCATCCCGTGCCGTTGCCGTGCGCCGGCTGCCATTCACTTCGTATTCGACGGTGAGCGTCTTGACAACACCGGGAGCGGGATCGCCGCCGAGAGATTCGCCATTGACCGGCATGTCAAGACGGAGGCCGGTGCGGCGGGCGTTGACGGTGTTCGTCGCGTCGATAGTCCGGCCGGGGACGCCGTAGGTGGCGCGGGTGACGACGAAAGTTGTGACGGGCGGAAGCATGAGCGTCTCGGAATCCTTGGCGGTGACGGTTTGACGCCGGCCGTTGAATTCGTATTCGACGGTGAGGGTTTTGACGGCGCCGGGCGCGGGATCGACGCCGAGAGTGTCGCCGTTTACAGTTAATTCCAGGCTGTCACCGCTGACGCGGGAGGCGACGGCGCGAGTGACATCGGCGCTAAGGCGGCGGCCGCCGCTATAAGTGGCGCCAAGGATGCGGAGAGCGGAGGCGGGGGCTGCTTTGTTAATGCGGAGCGTTTCGCCATCGCGGGCGGTAGCGAGTTGGCGCTGGCCGTTGATCTCATACTCGACGCTGAGTGTTTTTTCGACGCCGGGCGCGGGGTCGATGCCGAGGGTACTGCCATTGACCGTGAGTTCCAGCGTGTCGCCGTTGACGAGCGAGGTGACGGCGGTGGTGACGTCCGCGGTGCCGCGGCGGCCGCCGGTGTAGAGAGCTTTGACGATTCTGAGGGACGCGGTTGCGAATGGCGCCGCAGTCCCGGCTACGTCGCCATCGGGCAGGCGGAGGGTCTCGCCTTCCGCGAGCCGGGCGGTGGCGGCGCGGCCGTTGTATTCATATTCGATGGTGACGAATTTCTTAACGGCGGGAGCGGGGTCGCCGCCGAGGTTCGCGTTGTTGATGGCGAGTTCGAGGCGGTTGGCCGCTATCTTGCCGTTAAGTATCGAGGTGACGTCCCGCATGCGCCTGCCGTCGCCGTATTGAGCCTTCGTTATGCGCAGAGATTCGATGGCGGCGTTACCGATGCGGAGGGTGTCGAAATCTTTGGCTCGAACGGCGCGGCGAACTCCGTCCTGCCGGTATACGACGGTGAGCGTCTTCGCCGTGTTCGGCACCGGATCCACGCCGAGAACTTCGGCATTGACCTGGATGCTCAAACTATCGTTAGTAACGTAAGAGCGGACGCGCTCGGTTACGTCAGCCTGCGCCGCCCGGGGAGCGCCATAAGTAGCGCGCACGACTTCGAATTTGAGCCGCTGCTGAGCGTCGGCGGGCAGTGTCGAGATGGCGCATAGAACGAGCAGGGGACGGATCATTTGAAATTTAGATTGCATTGCCGTCTCTGCTGTTACAGGTATATGCTCTCAGGATGATGAAATTGGCGGCTCTCTCGATAGGCGTTGCGCTGGCGGGAGGATTGATAGCTCAAGAAAAGGTCCGCGTGGATAGCCATGTGGCGGTGCGTATGCGCGACAATGCGGTGCTCTATGCCGATGTCTACAGGCCCGCGCGCGAGGGGAAGTTTCCGGTGATTGTGATCCGGACGCCCTATGGGACGCAACGGGAGGGCGTTCACGCCGGGTGTTTCCGGTTTGCTTCGTTCGGGTATGTGGTGGTGAACCAGGACGTGCGCGGGCGGTTTGAAAGCGATGGAAACTGGACTCCGTTTTTTGACGAGGGCAAGGACGGTTACGACACGATTGAGTGGGCGGCGAAGCAGGCGTGGTCGAATGGGCGGGTTGGGACGCAGGGGGGATCGTATTTGGGAAACAACCAGTGGCTGGCCGGGGCGGAGGCGCCGCCCCATTTATTGGCGATGTTCCCGGCGGTGGCCTCGACGAGCATCTATCATAACTGGGCGTATTTCGGTGGGGCGTTCCGCTTGGCGTTTAACTATGGCTGGGGCGTGGTGCGGATGCCGCACCGGATTATGCAGCCCCAGAATTGGCATACGGATAAGTATGTGCCGGCGGATATGAAGTATGACTCCGTGCTGAGGTCCGTGCCCCTGGGCGAGGGCGACTTGATGAGTTCAGGAACGGCCGTTCGGCACTACCGCTCGTGGCTGGCGCATGAGACTTACGACTCGTATTGGAAGGGCGCTTCAGTGGAGGACCGGTTCGACAAGATCAAAGTGCCGGCGCACACGATCGGCGGATGGTGGGACATCTTCTTGGCGGGGACAATTAACGGCTATGTCGGCATGAAGTCGAAGGGGGCGCATATGGTGATCGGGCCGTGGGGGCATGGGCCGAGCCGGAAGTATGGAGACGTGGATTTCGGGCCTGGGGCGTTGCGGAGTAACTTCGATTATGAGATCCGGTGGTTTGACCGGTGGGTGAAAGGCGAGCAGAACGGCGTGGACAAAGAGCCGCCGGTGGAGATCTTCTACATGGGCGCGAATCAGTGGCGGAAGGAGGCGGACTGGCCCGTGCCGGGGACGGTTTATAAGCCGCTGTATCTGGCGGCGGATAAGGGGTTGAACTTTGACAAGTCGGCCGCACCAGGGAGTGCTTCGTATGTCGCCGATCCCGCGAATCCGGTACCGACGCTGGGCGGGAATAATTGCTGCGGTTCGCCCACGATTGCCGGGCCGGTTGACCAGAGGCCGATTGAGGGGCGAGCGGATGTGTTGAGTTACTCGTCGTCGGTTTTGACGGAGGCTTTGACGATTGCGGGGCCGGTTAAGATGTCGTTATTCGCGTCGACGGATGGGCCGGATACGGATTGGATGGTGAAGCTGGTGGATGTCGCGCCGAACGGTTTTGCGATGAATATCGCCGAGGGCATTTTGCGGGCGCGATTCCGGCTTGGATTGAGCAAGCCGCAGTTGTTGAAGGCGGGCGAGGTATATGAGTTCACGGTTGATATGGTGGGCACCGCGAATGTATTTTTGCCCGGGCATCGGATTCGAGTGGATGTTATGTCGAGTAACTTCCCGCAGTTCAGCGTAAACCCGAACACGGGGGAGGCGCTCGCGGCGGCCGGCGCGGGGCGGAAGGCGAAGAATTCGGTATTTTTCGGCGGTTCCCACGCGTCGGCGGTCATTTTGCCGGTGGTGGCGGCGCTGCCCGCCAAGTGAGCGGGCGTGCGGACTGGCGGCCAGTCAATCACTGAATCGCGATGGTAACCGGATTGGCGGTGACGCCGGCTTGGCGGATCTCCAGCGTTTGGAACAGGCCCGGCGGCATGTCGGCGGGTAATTGAACATTCAATTGGTACAGTCCGATTGACCCGGGAGTGAGCCCGGCGTAAGCGATCGGCAGATCCACCCCGGCGCCGCGAATAGTTACTGGAAGCGCTGTCCGGCGGAGGGTGCCCTGCGCGGCCTGGACAGCGCCAAAGCCGGTGCCATAAAGCACCACGATTTGGCCGCGGGCGGCTGGGTTATTAGGAGCGTTCAACGACCCGTCCTGATTCGTAACAGCGGCCTGCGTCGTCGATAACCGGAAAACGGCCGGTGCCGCGTCCCGAACGTCAATCTGGGCCTCCGCAACGCCAAACACGCTGGTCAGGCGCATCGGCCATGTCCCGGGCGCCAAGGTCAGTGGTACGACGGCGTTTACTTGAAATGGAGTGGAGAAAAGGACTTGGGCGGGCAGACCGCCGATTTCCACCGACGTCTCGCTGCCCAGGCGGTTAAGCCCAAGGCCAAAAATCGAAATGGCGGTTCCGGGGGCGTAGTCGGCGGTGAAACTGGCGGCGTTGAGTACGGCATTTGCCTGGAAAGAGGTTTCGAGCGTCGATAGTTCCCAAGTTAACGCCGGCCGGGAGACGCGGAAGGAACCGTTGCGAAGTCCGTTGATCTCAAAGCGCGGGCCGCCGGAGGAAAGGTCGGTCAGCGATCCGCGGTAGGCGCCCGTGGCTGCGATCTCGGCCTGATAAACGGAGTGGGCTCCGTCACAATAGACGAAAAGCGAGGTGGCATCGGCGCCGGGAATGCCGAAGGCGACGCCGCAGGTTCCGGCGGGAGCGGCTGCGCCTGCGGCGGATCCATAAGCGGTCAGCAAAAAGCCGCCGGTCGCAGGAGTGCGGGGGATAAAGCGAATGGCCCCGGCAATCGTGGCGTTGGCGGATAGATACTCGGCGAGACCCGCGCGCGGCTGACGCGGATTGGGATCCATGATTTGGATCCCGCCGTCGGCGGTGACGCCGGTGGCGACGACGGCGATCGCCGCACCATCGCTAAGCCGCAAACTGACAAGCACTGGAGAACCGCCGGACAGGGCCTCGCGAATCGAAAGCTCAGCGGGCGGGATAGGAACAATCTCCAATGCGCCACCGGCAAAATTTATCAGACGCCACAGATTCGGCAGTTCCGGATTGGTGAGGTAACCGTCGCAGATTTGATTGGCCTGGCTATCCAGGACGCAGAAATTCCTGAGATAAGTGTCGATGGCGGCGCCGGTGACGACGCCGGCGCCGCTTGGGAGTTCGCCCCTGTCCTGGAAGTACTTCAGAATGGCCGCGGCGGACCCGGCGTAGGAGTTGCCGTCGAAAGGCAGTCGGGGGAAATTGGATACGTTTGTTCCGGAGACTTGGGCGCTGAAGGTGACGACTTGGCGCGAGGCTTCGGCGGTCGCCAGGGCGATGCCGGCGCCCGAAGGGAGGCGAAGCAGGGATTCGGCGTCGCCGTTAATATCGGTGGAGGCCGAGCGGGGCGAGATTTCGGCGCCGGGCGAAGCGGCAAAGGCAACGGCGACGCCAACGAGCGGAGAACCGCTTTCATCCCGCACGTTAACGCGCAAGGGAATGGGAAGGCGGGTGCCGGGCGCGCCGGATTGCGCGTCGCCGCGCACTTTGGTTAGACGGGGACGGGATTCGGCGGCGGAGCGAATGCTGTAAGTGGTCTCGGCGGCGAGAGTTGCGGCGACGGCGCGCACGGTGACGGACCGCGTGGGCGAATCGGCGGGAATCCACGCTTCCCAGGAATAGGAACCGTTGGCGGCGCGGACGAGGAAATCGGGCTGGCCGGTGACGCTGACACGGAGGTCGCTGTTCTCCGGAAAACCGCCGGCCGCCAGGCGGATGCGGGAGCCGGCAACCGCGGAGGCGGGGAGAGCGGAAACGGTGGGTCTGCGTGCGCTTTCGACGGCGTCAACCGCGTCGCTGCCCAGCGTATATTCCATATAGCCGCCCTCAAAGTCCTGCCGGCGGCGGCCGCTCACCGTGAATTCTTCGCCTGTTGGCGCGCCGAACTTCCCGTTTACACCGCCAAGGGCCTGATAACGGCTGAGAATACGGCCCGCCACCAGCAGACTTCGACCGGCGAGGAGGCCGGTTTGCAGTTGGAAAATCGCGCCATCCCGAAAGAGTTGGTGGATGCCGGAGGAGGCGGCGAAGGTGGCGAAGGCCGCCGCCGAAGCGACGGGCGGGCCGACCGCGCCTGTTTCATAATTCAAGAAAGCCCAACGGACCAGTATGCCGCCGGAAACAACCTGCACCGGCGTGCCGGCCAGCGCACCGTTTTCAAACAACTGGCGGCCAGTGGCGGTGGGATCGCCGGCGGGGTAACCGAGCGGCCCGGCGGCGGCGCCGGCGGATTCAAACCCGGCGAGAAGAGGCCCCATCAGAATCCAGGCTTGGGCTGACCGGTCGGGAAGTGCAACGGCCACGCGCGCGCCAGCGACGGTGAGGAGCTCCTGTTGGTACCCGCTGGCCACGCGGCGCACGGGGCTCGCCGACGGGAGTTGCACCGTCAGTCTATTCCGGGCGATGGCGTCGGAAAACGTCTGCGCGGTGGCGGCCGACGGCGCGCCTTCGCCGATCTGGCAGCACGGTGCCTGGACGGAAACGGCAATCGCGGCGCTGATCTTCCCTTCGCTAACGGCGGTGATGCTCGCCACGCCGCCGCCGACCGCCTTCAACGTCGCCGAACGGCCGGCGGACTGAATGCTGACGACGCGGCCATTAGTGGTCACCCACGCCACACCTCGATCCAGCAGCGGCTCACCGGTGGCGGAGCGGGGAATGGCTTCCAGGCTGAAAGTCTCATTCAGTTTCAAACGGAGTGTGGTGACAGACGTGGACAGATTGACGTTGGTGACGGGCAGACGGAGCGTGGGGCTTTGGCCGGGTTCGTATTCGATCGCCCCGCCCTCAAAGGTCTGCCGCCGCTTGGTTCCAACGAGTTGTTCCGGTCCGGTTGGCAGGCCGAGAAATCCGGCAGGTCCGCCGTTAGCGGCGTAAACGGAAAAGACCGGATTCCGGACGCTGACCAAACGGCCGGTGAGCGTCCCGGAGGTGATATTCAGAACGATGCCGTTCTGGAAAGACTGCGTCGTGGCGGCGGATCCGGCGGGCGACGTAACGGCCGTTTCGGCCGAAGTTGCCGCGCCGAAAGTGGTGATGCCGCCGTTGTTCAGCCATTCGGTAAAGTACGGTTCCTTCGTCGTGAATGCGGATGACCCGTTAGCGAGGGCGGAAGAATACGCGAAAAGGGCAAATTTCTTGTCGAAGGACTGCCAGTAGCAGTTGCCGATGGCGGTATTGGGGCAGGAAGCCGTATCGATGGTGGGAAATCCGGCGGTCCCGACGCCCACCGAGCTGTAGTGGGCATAGAGCAGGGCGGTAATCTGAAAAACGTCCGGCGTGCCCTCCACGCCGATCGTGGATGTGGACGGTTTTACGAGCGCCAAACGGACGCCGGAAGTCTTGGCGGCGTCGTTAAACTCCTGGATAAGCCCCGCTGTGCCGAAAGTACGGACGAGGCCGATGGGCGGCGTGGAGACCAGATTCGAGAAGTTATTCCGAAAAAACGCGGTCACGAATTGTTGTGAAATAACGGGGTTGAGCGTGCTGCTGCCGGTACCTACGTCAATCGTGGTTTGCGCGGGCAGACAGAGCGCTGCCGAGAGGAGAACTAAGGGGCGGGCCTTCATTTTTGGGAGGTTGAACCGGAACTCGAGTTAACTCGAATTCTAACCCGGCCAGCCTTCCGGAGTTTCGCCGCCCAAACCTATTCCCGGATATACTTGCGCAGCCGTCGCAACCGCCCCTTCAATTCATCGCTCGCTTCCGAGATTTCATTCGTATCGTAAATGACGCGGGGCGTCATGAAAACGATCAACTCGGTGCGTTCCTTGCCGTACGAGCGGCTGCCGAATGCGATGCCGATAACCGGAAGCCGGTGCAGGAACGGAAAACCGGAGGACTGATACGTGTTGCTTTCATTGATGATGCCGCCGATAGCGATGGTGTCGCCATCTTCCACGGTTACCTGCGTGCTGATGGAGCGGCGGGAAAAGGAGGGCGACTGAATGCCGTCGCCGGACGCGGCGGCCTGCGGCGAACTGACATCCTGGTTCACGATCAGAGTCACGATTCCGCTCGGGTTCACCCGCGCCGTAATGGTAAGAGTGACACCGGACTGCCGGTTCTGAATAGTGTTGGCGAATAAGGAACTGCCGCCGGACTGCACACCGGTAACCGCCTGCGAGGAGAGCGTCGGGACTTCCGTGCCGACGTTTATCGTCGCGGCGATCGAGTCCGTCGCGATTATCGACGGCGCGGAGATTACGCGGGACCGCGACTCCACGTCTTGCGTAGACATGAATGCCAGCAGTTCACGGCTTCTGCCAACCAATGCCCCCGCGGTCAGGCCGATCGCGCCCCCGGAGAGGAAACCCTGCACGGCACGTGTCGCTAATTTCGGCGCTCCCTCAACTGGCGTGTTCCGGTTCTGAATGAACGCCGCGACACCATTGGAGAAGCCGCCGGTGAGCGAGACTTCGTAGATTTTCGCATCGATCAAAACCTGGCGCGGAGCGATATCCAGTTGCCGGAGGATTTTGTGGATGCCCTCATATTCCGACGGCGTGCCCTGAATAATCAGCGAGTTGTCCATCGGGTTGGGAACGACGCGGGGAATGCGCCCGCCGGGTCCGCCCATTTGTGCACCCAGAAAAGTTCCGGTGGAATCCATGCCGCCGACGGGCGGGATAACGCCGGACTGGACCCCGCCTGGCCCGGCGCCGAAAGCCGCTCCGGCGCCGGTGTTGTACTGCATAGTGGCGCCTGCGCCAGGGCCATACATGCCGAGCGCCGACGGACTGCCCATCCCACTTCCGAGCATCGCGCCATATCCGCCGCCGGGCATCCCGGCCATCCCGCTCATACCCATTCCCATGCCCATACCCATTCCGCCCATCCCCATCCCGCTATAGCCGCCGTAGAGCATCATGATGGAGGAAGCGAGCAAGTCGGCGCGCCCGTATTTCACGCGATAGACGTAGTTGTCGATGGACCCCGCGGTAACCTTCACCGGAGTATCGAGTTTCTTAATCCACTTTTCCACTTCATCGAAAGCGGAAGGATTCGCGGCCACCGCGATGATGGTGTTGATGCGGTCGACCGGGATGAACTTGATGGGCGACTGCTTCTCATTGAGCGAGATGCCCTTAAAGATAGTGTCGATTTCCTTGGCCAGTTCGGAGGGCCGGGCATGTTCGGTCTCAAAGAGCTTCACGCGGCTGCCGGCGAAGGTATCGTTGTCGAAAAGCGAGATCAACTCCATGGTGCGGCGCATGGAACGGGCGGAATCCAGGATGAGCAGGAGATTGGCGGGAGGGTAAGCCCAAGTCTTCGAGTTCTCGCCCATGAAGGGGTCAAGGAGTTTAGTCAACTCATCGACGTTTGCGTATTTCAGGAAGATAAGGTTCAGGACGATCTGCTCGCTATCGGGCAGGTCGCGCTGGTTAATGGACGGTTTGATGGGCAGGCGCGCGGCGTCGGCCATGGGAACGATGCGATAAATGTCGCCCACCTGCACCATGGCAAAACCATTGATGCGCAGGATCATGTCGAGTAATTCGCGATTGCTGAGCGACTTGGTTTCGCCGTACGTATTGAGGATGATGCCGCCTTTAACGCGCGGGTCCAGGATGTAGTTGATTTTGAGTTGGCGCGCGAGGATATCGATGACGGCGGTGAGCGAGGCGTTTTCGAGCTGCAGTCCACCCGTATTGCCGCCAGCGGCCGGAGCGCCGGGTGCGGCCGCGGCGGGCGGCGTCTGGCCCGGGAGTTGCGCCTCCACCCGCGGTCCAAAGCCAGGAGGCGGCTTAGGCGCCGGCGGCTGAGCCATCAACAGCGTGGCGGCGCAAAGAACCACGGCCAGCGGGCGATTGGTCGGCGTCTGCATTCGGCCTTAGTCTTTCTTCCCGGTGGCGGACTTGGCTTGGGCGCGTTCCCAGACGATCGTCTCGTCCTTATCGAGCTGCGTCTTTTTCTTAACCCAGGAATAGACGCCGAAGGGACCGGGACGGGAGAAGCGCAGTACGTCGCCTTCTTCTTTCACCGACATCAGATCCAACACGGCGTCGGCGCCAACAACGGCCCGCGGCGCGTCAACGGGGGTACCGGCCGGTGATTTGGCGGCGGGTTGCTTCGATTCCTCGCTACGCATCATGCCGAACGGCGTGGCGCGATACAGCCAGGCCTTGCCCGCTTTGTCCACCCAACGCCACGTATGGCTTTCGATGGAAACGGCGCCGTCGGGCAGGCCCACCGGCGCGAGCGATGGTTCCTTCGACTGCGCAAGCGCAGCCAGACACACGAACAGAACGATTAACGGGAATTTCATGGGGAGTCCTTACTTCACTTTTTCCCAACGGCAGACCTTGCCGAAAGGGGTTTCACTGACGACCTTGCGAAAGCCATCGGAGACGGCGCCGGGAGCGGCGGTATCTCCGGCGAGACAGGCGCGGATGCCGCCGCCGGTGTCAATGCCAGGGCCCTGGGACGAACTGCTGCCGGAACTGGAGAGAATCTGCGCCCCGGCCGTGGGCGCGGCGGCCGCCGCGGGTTCCGGCGCGGCGGCGATATTCTGCCGATTGATTAGCGCGGCGGACTGCGCGTCCCGATCAACCAGTTCCTGAATGCTTTTAGTAAACTTCTGCCCGTCCCACTCTAAGACAATAGTGCGGGAATCGAAGCTGGCAATTCTGAAATCGGCGATCTGGTCCCCGGCGCGATAGCCCTTCTGGCCCTCGCCCTTCTTGGCGGCCATCATGATTATGGGAGGATCGGCGATCATCAACACGCCGTAGGCCAGCGGAAATGCGGGAATTTGTTTCACGGGCGGCGGGGCAATAATCACGGTCGGATTTCGGTCCTTCGAAAAAAGAAGACGCGATGCGATGTCTAAATAGTTTGCCGCTACCGTACGTTCGGGCGGGGGGACGGCCGAAGTCCCCTTCGCTTGCGGCAGTTTGGGCGCGCCCGCATGGACCATTTCTTCCCGCCGCGCGGTTTCATCGCCCAATTCCAGCAGCCTCAACGCAGCCATGGCGATTCCCGCCAGCAGCAGCACATTGAGAAGAAACAGGCGGCTCATCAGAACGCGAGTCCCTTCTTTTCCGGGATCAACTTGCGCGGCACGATGCCGGAAATGGTGAGGCGCACTGGGATCGTTTTCTGCGGACCGTTGGCTTGGCCGATACGTATTTCGCTGGTCGCCAGCAGTTCCGGCTGCGCGCCCAGATCGGCCAGCAAGTTCACCAACTGTTCAATGCCGCATTCAAACGACACGGAGACGGAGACCTCCCCATAATCGTCGCCAAACATGCGGGCCTGGCCGATTTCATTGGCGCGCACCTCAATCGGAGGACCCTGCGCGCGGCCCACGCGGCGCAGAATCTGGAAGAGTTGCGCCTGGGCCTGCGCGGCCGTATCGGCCACCAGCAGCCCTTTCTCGCGCACGGCCAAATCGGTCTGGACTTGCTTAAGAATCGCCTGTTTATCGGGCACTTGCAGCACCAGCGCCCGCGACTTGCTCAACCGCTTTTCCAATACGTCAGTCGCGCTGGCCGCACCGGCCACTTGCGTCGCTGAGCCAGCGGGCCAGAAGTAAATGACGGACGCCAATAGCAGCGCGCCGCTTAAATATTTCAACGCTTTCCGGTCGCGTTCGGAGAGGTTCACGGCTTCGGCGCTCCCCCTGTTGGAGGAGGCGCCGGAGGCGTCTCCCGAAGACTGCGAATGCGGAACACCTCAGAGGTGATCAATCGCCCGATGGGAGTGATGAACTCGCTGGCGGCCAGGCGCGGCGAGCCATCCAGAACGCGCAGCAGCGGCGCCGCCTGTTCGATCTCGCCGGTCATCGTGACGTTGTCGCGCGCCACGTCCAAACCGGTCAGGAACGCCGGCCCCGCGAACGTGCTGGTGAGTTCCAGCACCAAATCCAGATCGGCGCTGGTGCGTTTGCGGAACTCATCCAACTGCGCCAGGCGCTGGCGTGTCTTGGCGATGTTCTTATCGAGGTTGCCGACGCGGGAAGACAGCGGCTCAGTGGCCGCTAACTCCGCCTCCAGCGCCTCCCGGTATATTTTCTCGTCGTAGGGTTTGTGCAGCGCTAGCGCCGTGCAAAGGCCAGCCAGGACAACGGAAAGAACGGCCGTCGGAATGTAGCGGAGCTTCGAACTGACGCGGCGCTGGGCTTCGGGAAGCAGGTTGGCGTCGAGCGAAAGGCCGGGACACGCGCTCGACATCGCCGCGGCTTGGCTGAGGCCGATGCCCAGATCGCGCGGCTCCGTTTCAGCGGGCAGTCGCAGTTCAGCGGCGGCGAAGGCGAAGGCCTGTTCAGGGGCCATGTCAAACACCGCTGAATAAACCGGCTTGGCTTCGCTTTCGCCATAAACTTCGAAGCCATCGGCGGTGGGTTGGCCGGAAAGCAAATGCGCCGGCGGATTGTTCACCAGCCGAATCGCCGAACGAATGGCGGCGGCGGAAAAAGTAAAGCTCGCCACCTTTATGCCCGCTTCCGCGAACAGTGCCAGGTACTGTTCGAAAAGCTGGCGCCGGATCACGCCGGCCAGCACGTGGACGGCGTCGAGACGTGCCCAGGTCAACACCGCGTCGTCTTCGTCGTAGGGGTGCAGCGTATCAAGCTGGTAGTTCACCGCCGCCGCCAGATCGGCGTCCTTGACACCCGGAAACGGCATCGTGCGGACGATCACTTCCTGCCGCGGCACAAGGACGACCGCGGCGACGTGGGCCGCGCCGAACTTGCGGACAAAGTCCGTATATTGGCGGCCCCATTCGGCGGCCGGACGTCCGCGAAAATTCTCAATGGTCTCCACCCCCAGAACGGTCGCGCCGGAAGGCCGCATGCGCACCACAGAGACCGTCAGATTCTCGGGTCCGATCTCAATCCCAACGCCCCGTCCGAAGGCCAGCCATTTGCGGAGTGAAAGCGGCAGCATGGCTAGTTCGTCCCCGCATTGTCGTACCAGCGGAGGATCCAGTACGGGGTCAAATCTTCCTTCAAATTGTTGTTGAACTTGATGACCAGCGAGGCGGAGCGGCGCACGTCGGAAACGAAGGCCGGCGGTTGTGTGCGCAGCGTGGACGTGGCGCGCAACGTGTAGACCGAGTTGCCGCCGATGCGCAGTTTACCGCCCGCCGGCCCCGCCGCGCCCGCAATGGGACCCAGCTCACCGGCCAACAGAAACGGGCGTACGGCGCGGCGCTGCACGATGGCCGCCACCAGGTCAGCGGGCAGTCCAAGTGACATCAGCACCGGAGCCGCGGTGGTGTTGATGTCGTAAGCGTCGTTGATCCCGTACACCGTCAGGCAATCCTTCAGACCGGGGAGCCGCACCAGCACGCCCGCGGCGTTGCGAACCCACGTTCCATGGAACAGGTCCGGGCTAACCCCGCGAATATACAAAAGCTCTTCGATCTGTTCAAAAGACGCGTGTCGCGGCCGGAAAGTCGGATGCACCGCGAGATAAAACTGATCGAGCGGCGACCCGCCCGCGCTCCCGGTCCGCGCGTCAACGATCGATTCGACCAGAATCTGCGCCCGCTCCGGCGGCACGCCCATCGAAAGGAAAAGGCGGCCAAGTTCGACCGGAGTCGCCATGTTCACATTCAACCGCGACGATTCCGGGATAATCTCCACATTCGCGATGCCGGACGGGAAATTCATACTGAGGGCGGGCATGCCCGGTTCATAGAACATGGGCCCGCCATCGGGACGGCGAGCGCCGGCGCCCCAGGACATCCACAATACGGCGCGGTCCAATGCGCCGGTGGCCAGATAATAGGCCCGGACCTGTTCAATATGGGTGGAGGTGCGCTCGGTTTCGGTGCGCACCGTGGTGGCGACGGAGAAGGCGATGGCCGATAGTGCCGCGACGAGCCAGAGGACTGTTAACAAAGCGCCACCGTGTTGCTGCCCGCGGGAAACGCCGCTACCGAGCCGCGACCGTAAGGGAGCGTTCTTAATCCGCATAGACAAGCATGGGGTTCGCCGTGATGCGAATGGGAATTGTGGTCGTGGTCACCTGCAGGTTCGCCGGACTGGTCTCCAGCGGAATCATCTCAATGCGAATCGCCGAGGGCAGCTTATTAGCCAGCCATTTCGACGTCCAGCGTTCGAGCAATGGCGGCGGCAATTCATCGCGATAGACGAAACGGACGCCGGCCAGATTATCGGCCAGAATGAACGAATCCGGCCGCGGCGCGATGGGCAGGAACAGCGCGGCCGCCTGCCCGGTCAGCGGATCCGGCTGCGTGCCGATACAAGCTCCGCGCAAGCTGTACGGACCGCTGTAGGGAAGTTCATTAACAATCAGCCGTACGCCGACGCCGTTTTCGCCCAGGATCACCGTGAATTCCAGCAACTTCGGATACCCGCGCGCGCCCTCCTGCAACGAATAGCTGGAGACGAATCGCATCGATTGCGGATCGCCCTGGAACATCACCGCCTTGCCCGCCTGCCCGCCCAGGCATTCGACGGTCACTGGCATCAGGCCCGCGATTTGCGCGGCCAACGCTTTTTCCACTCCCAGCACACGCCGGTTCTTCAAGAACCGGTCGTTCGTCTTGCCCATCGCGTTGATGCCGACCCGCATGGAATACAAAACGCCCAGGCTCAACAGCGACATCAGCGCCACGGCGATCAGCAGTTCCAGCAGCGTCACGCCGCGTTGATTTTCCCTCATAACGGCGCTCCATTAAATGGCGCGGGCGGCGGCTCATCGGGCAGCAAAAAGCGCTTGCGGTAGCCTTCCATAGTGAACGATTTCGTCCGGCCGCCGTTCTGAAAATGAATCTGCAGTTCAACGCGTTCCAGTACTTGAGCGCCCGGCCCCGCGCCCGGCGCAAATTCAAAAACTCCGGCGCGGGCGCGCCAGGCGGCGTTTAGTCCGGAGGACTGGGAAGGGTCGAATTGACCTTCAATGACCTGCATTTGCGGCAAGCGCGGAATGAGCAACAGTTCATCCATCTTGTGCCGCGCCAATAGGGCGGCGCGGTCATGGTCTGTCAAGCGCGAAGCATTGCGCAGCGACGTCGTGAGGTTCGATAACAGCGCCACCACGGCGACCGCCATGATGAACGTTGCCACCATCACTTCTAAAAGCGAAAAGCCTCGTTCTTTCACGGCGCTGTTACCACCTGCGCGCCACCGGTGATCGGGTCCACGCTAACAATCAACCGCATGTTCCGGCGGTTCTTCAACTCCAGACCGATATGCGGCACGGTGCCGCCTGGATGAATAAGAAACTGCCGCGGCAGCGCCTCATCCAGATTTGGAATTGCGGGCAGCACGCGCTCAATCGTCACGCCTTCGGGCATCGTCACTTCGCGCCGGTAACCGGGATCGGCACTGGCAAACAGCAGCCTGTTCCCCGCGCGATCGACGATGATTTCGATGGCAACCTGCCGGCGGTCGGCGCGGTTCATGGCGGAGTTAAAGGTGCTCACAATTTCGTCCGAGGCGGAGCGGATTCGCAGCGAATCGATGCCCGAGGTGATGGAGGGGAACGCGATGCCGGCCATGACGCCAATGATCGCCACCACGATCAGCATTTCGATGAGCGTTAGACCGCTCTGCGTTCTCCGCCGCCGGGTCACTTCGATTTCCAACTCACAATGTCTTCGTTCATCTCCACGCCGCCGGGCTGGCCGTCGGCGCCATAGCTTATAATGTCCGGTTCATCGCCATGCTCGCCAGGGTACTTGTAGATGTAGGGACGATTCCAGGGATCGGTCGGCAGTTCCTGCGGCAGATATGGGCCTTGCCAGCCGTTTAAGCCTTCGGGCCTCGTGCGCAGCGCGTTCAGGCCCTGCTCATTCGATGGAAACAGGCTGGTGTCCAACTTATAAGCGCCGAGCGCGGTGTTGAACGAGTTAATCTGCTGGCGCACCGCCGTCTTCTTGGCGATATCGGCGCGTTGCAGCACGCGCGGTCCAACCACGGCGGCGAACACCGCGATGATCGTCACCACGACGAGCATTTCGATCAGGGTAAGACCGGCCTGTTGCCGGCGCCGGCGTTGGGAAATGGGTATGGGCATTGGGGAAACTCCTTCGTTATACAGCTACCTCATTGATGCTGGAGATAGCCAGCAGCAGGCTGATGACCAGCGCGCCGATGATGAGGCCCATGAAGAGAATAATCAACGGTTCAAACAACGATGTGAATCGCCGAATGGCCGCCCGCGTGTCGGCTTCATAGACATCGGCCATGCGCAGGAACATTTGATCCAGTTTGCCCGTCTCTTCACCCACACTCAATAGGTGCGCCGCCAGCGGCGGAAATTCGCCCGTTCGTTTCAACGGCGCGGCAATGCCTTCGCCGCGCTTCACGCCCTGCGCCACGCTGTTGAGAGAATTCGAAATCCGTTTGTTATTCATGATCGCGCCGGAGATAGAAAGCGATTGGACCAGGGGTACGGAATTCGCGATTAACGTCCCCATCGCGCGAGCGAAACGGGCCGTTTCGGCCTTGCGCAAGGCGTCGCCCAGGAGCGGGATTCTCAATCGGAATCCGTCCCACCACAGCCGCCCGTCGGGGGTGCGGATGTACGTCATAAACGCAATAATTCCCACCGCCAGCAGCCCCAGGCCAATCGGCGCATACGCCTGCGTATAGCGGCTGACCTCAATCATGATACGCGTCGGCACCGGCATGGGAATGTTGCCCTGTTCAAACACTTGCGCGAATCGCGGAACTACGAAGTTCATCAGCACAAACACGCTGCCCGCGCCCACCAGCGAAAGCAGCGCTGGATAGACCATGGAGCTGATGATGTACCCGCGCAGTTCATCGCGTGTCTTTTCGAACTCGCTCAACCGCTCGAAAATGACGCCCAGCGATCCCGACGCCTCACCCGCGCGCACCATATTGACGTACAGATCCGTAAAGTATTTCGGATGCGTCGCGAGCGAATCGGCCAGTGAACGGCCGCCCTTCAGCACGCGCAAAACATCCAGTATCACCATGCGGAACGCCGGCTTTTCCGTAAGCTCCGTGGAGATCTGCAGCGCGCGGTCAACGGGAATGCCGGAGTTGAGCAGCGTCGTCAGCTCGGTGGTGAAGAAGAGGACTTCCTTCTTCCGCCCGCCGCCGAAATCGGGCAGTTCAAATTCAAAACTCTTATTCTGTTCCAGCCCGACATAGACGGGCGTAAGCCCCTGCTTACGGAGTTCCCGCGCCACGTCCTTGTCGTTCTCGCCCGTCAGCGTGCCGCTGCGCGATTTGCCCTCGGCATTCACGGCGCGGAAGTGGAAGGAGGCGGGCATAGCTAGAATTCCTGAGTGACGCGCATGATTTCTTCCGGCGTGGTGACGCCTTCAGACACCTTGTCCCAGCCGTCCTCGCGCAGGGTGCGCATCCCGTTGCGGCGCGCGGCCGCGGTCAAAACACTCGCGTCTTCATTGCGCGTGATCATGCGGCGAATCTCTTCGTTCATTTCCATTAACTCAAAAATGCCGACGCGGCCCTTGAACCCGGAGCCGAAACATTTATCGCAGCCGCGCCCGCGCCAGGTGGGCACTTCGGTACCTTCCGGACGCAACCGCCGCGGCCCTGGTTCATTGCAAAACGCACAGATTTTCCGCACCAGACGCTGTGCCAGAATGCTGACGACGGACGAAGAAATGAGGTAATTTTCCACGCCCATGTCGGTCAATCGCGTCACGGCGCTCGGCGCGTCGTTCGTATGCAGCGTAGAGAAAACGAAGTGGCCCGTCAGCGCGGAGCGAATGGCGACATCGGCCGTTTCCCGGTCACGCACTTCGCCCACCATGATGACGTCCGGATCCTGCCGCACAATATGGCGCAACCCGGAAGCGAACGTCAGCCCGATCTGCGGATTGACGTGAATCTGATTGATTCCGTCCATCTGATATTCCACCGGATCTTCAATCGTGATGATCTTCCGTTCGATCCCGTTGATCCGTTTCAGCGCCGAATAGAGTGTCGTCGACTTGCCCGAGCCCGTCGGCCCGGTGACGAACATAATGCCATGCGGAAGTTGCGTGTAGAACTCCATCCGCTCCAGCATGTAGTCGGTGAATCCCAGCTTCCGCAGGTCGTAAAACTGCTCGCCCGCCGAACGATCCAGCAGCCGCATCACTACGCTTTCGCCGTAAAGGGTGGGCAGCGTCGACACGCGCAGATCCACTTCCCGGCCAAGCGTCTTTACTTTGATACGGCCATCCTGCGGCAAGCGCCGTTCGGCGATATTCAGCTTCGCCATCAGCTTCACGCGGCTGATTAAAGCGGCTTTCATCTCTTTCGGCGGCTGCTCTTGTTCGTAAAGTACACCGTCAATACGAAACCGGATACGGAACAATTTCTCAAACGGCTCAATGTGAATATCGCTCGCGCGCTTCTCCACCGCGGCGGCGATGGTCGCATTGACCATGCGAATGACTGGCGCCTCACTGGCCATGTCGCGCAGTTGTTCCAGGTCTTCATTGCCGCTGACGCCTTCGCCAAAGTCGGCTTCATTGTCGTTCCGCGCGGCTTGCCCGTAGTGCTTGTCGATGGCCTCAACAATCTCGCCTTCCGCCGCCAGCACCGGCGTCACGCGCAGCCCGGTGAACCCGCGCACCGCGGCGATGGTTTCGAAATCCAGTGGATCCGCCATCGCCAGCGTCAGGCCGGTTTCGTTCAACCCCATCGGCAGGCATCGGCTCTGGCGCAGGAAACGCGCGGCCAGTCCATCGGTTTCCGGCGCTGTGAATGTCGTGCCGTCGATCGTCACCAGCGGAATTCGCAACTGCTCGCTCAGCGCCGCTAACACGTCGCGCTGTGCCACGAAACCAAGCTCAATCAGCAACCGGCCGATCTTCTCGCCGCGCTCTTTCTGCAATTCCAACGCGCGGTCCAGATCATCCTGTTGAATCAGCCGTTTCGCGATGAGCAGTTCGCCGAGGCGCATTTAGTATTCCCGGACCTGTATCGCGGCTTCCAGCGCGACTTTGTCGCCCTTCGCCGTCAGGAACCCGAGCAATGTCCGGCGGTCCGCCTGCATCACGATTTGCGTCGGCAGGCCGGCGACATTCTCGTGCGGCATGTTGAGCAATGACACACTCAAAATCAGCCGCTCGGCCGGCGGGATCGGGTCCATCACAATCGCCGCGCCCACCAGCATCTCGCGCATCGCCGTGCGCAATACCGGGAGCCGTTCCAATTTTTTCTTGCGCAGCGCCGCGCGCTCCGTCTCCGGTAATGACGGCCGGAACGGGCTCAGTCCCGGACCTTCGGCCAAGTTAATTCGTGTTGTGAATACGCACCCCACACCGTCCAGATAAACACCGTGCGTATGTCCCAATAGTAGATACTGCTCGCCCGGAAACAGCGCTTCCACGCGCTTGTTCATCGCGACTTCAACGGCCGCGATAAGGCCCCGGTTCACCGGCGCCGCGAACAGCGCGCACGCCAGCACCGTCAATAGCAAGGACCGTTTCACTGCCCACCTCCCCCGCTGTTGTTCACCCAGGAAACCATGCGCGCCGCCTGCTTCTGCGTGAACAGCGAATAGCTCGCCTCCATCGCCATCTGGTCCTCCTGGCGCAGCCGCTGATACTTCCCGTCCGCTTCCTTAATCGCCATTGCCAACTGCGTGCGATGCCGCTTTTCAGCCTGCTCCAACGCCACCGGCAACGCCCGCGAAACCTCTTCCGAAATCCGCTGTTCAAAACGCGCCTGGTCGAAGACCGGCGCCGTCATTACCGGTTGTGGCTGTGCGAAACCGTGGAAAACAATCGCCCCCGCCAGCATCGCCGCCGAAGCAAACCCAAGCCGTGGCCCCGAATTCAACCAGACCTGCCACCACTTCGGCTCAAAGACTTTATCGGAGACAAATGCGATGCGCCGCGGCAGCTCTTCATCCCGCAGCGAAAACAGCGCGGACTGCGTTAGTTGCAAACGGGCCAGTTCTCCCCCCAACGCGCCATCGGCCGCCGCGGCGGCTTCCACCGACTGCCGTTCAGCCGCGCTCAACTCGCCGAAAACGTAATCCTTCAAAACATCGAGTGTGACATTCATGACTTACTCCGCGGAATTGCAGCCGGCGCCAGGGTTTCCTTCAACAGGTCCAACGCGGTGTACAGCCGCGACTTCACCGTCGACATTGGACACCCCAGAATTTCCGACATCTCTTCAAACTTGAATCCTTGATAGATTTTGAGAACCACCGCTTCCCGCTGTTCTTCACTCAACCGCCGCAGCGCCGCATCCACCGCCAGCGCTGTCTCCACCGGCAACATATGCCCACCCAGCGAGGGCATGTCGAACTGCGCCGTCTCCAGGTCATCCTCCGGCTTCTTCCGCCGTAGCATGGAGTACGCTTCGTTATGCGCGATGCGATACATCCACGGCGCGAACCGTGCCGGCTCCTCCAACTTGCGGAGGTTCTGATAAACCTTCAACAACACATCCTGGCAAAGATCCAATGCATCTTCCCGGTTCCTGACCAGCCGCAAAAGGTAATTGAAGATGCGCTTCTCCCAACGCGAGACGAGGAGGTTGTAGGCGTCAACATCTCCCCGCTGCGCCTTCAGAATCAGATCGCGGTCTTCGACCTCTCGGAAGATCAAGGCGGGTGTTCTCGTAGGTTATGACGCCGCCGGAATCGAAAAAGTCGGAGCGGCGCCTTTCATTTTCAGTGTAGCGGGCTCTTTCAAGTACCCATGATCGACATTTCACGGCAAATTTGTTCTCAATAGGCGAAACCCCGGGCGCTGGAATTTTGAGTCATTCGCAAGTAGTCGAAGACGAGACGGTTCCGGAACGTGAGTTTGC
>ENA-ORBV01005571-ORBV01005571.1-microbial-mat-metagenome-genome-assembly--contig:-NODE-5571-length-23030-cov-5.772840_pt1 | contig 23030 bp, 16 predicted proteins | sample MGYA00237777_ERZ505514 | MGnify/ENA primary metagenome ERZ505514 (study PRJEB26160, sample SAMN06269048) | microbial mat metagenome | isolation source: Oligotrophic lake microbial mat | place... | reverse complement strand
CCCGGAAGCCCCTGCTGTCAACCGGTAGGTTAGGCCACCCGGTGACACCAGGAAAGTTGTAGCTCGGAATATTGGGGAACGAGAAACGGGTGTCACCCTCCGGCGTCCCGAAGTAGCAGACGTAGCCGAGTGGAACGCGCATCCGCGTCGTCATGAGTTCCGGGAAGAGCTTCTGCAGCCAGGGCCCACAGGCAAAGACGTAGGCATCGCCGCGAATCGTGGTGCCGTCGTCGAGGATCACTCCGTCCAATTGCCCCCCTCGCATGGTGCCAAGCCTCGCGCGGCCGAGCACGAAGCGCACGCCCATTTTTTCGCCGATCGCCGCCACCGCCTGTGTGGCGGCGCGCGAGCGCACGACGCCGGCGTCGGGCTCGGTAATGGCAATGGTGATGTCGTCCGCCTTGATCACCGGCCAGCGCCGGCGGGCCTCGTCGCCATTCAGCACTTCGTGCACCACCCCGTTGGCTTTCCAGAGATCCAACGTGCGCTTGATGAACGGTTCATCTGTGGCGCGCATGATCACGTCGCCCGTCGTATGAAAAAAGCGGGTGCGAAACGCCGGCGCCCACTCGGCGTCAAAATCGCGCCAGCGCTGGATGGCGGAGCGTGCCCACGGCGTCCACAATTCGCCGCTGGTTCGGTCGCCGTATGACGACCTGATGCCGCGTGTCTCGTCGCCGCTCGTGGAGCGCGAGTTGCCTGCACCATAGGCGTCAACGAGCGTCACCCTGGCCCCACGCTGCCGCAGATAGTACGCCGTCCAGCCCCCCCACGCACCCGCGCCGATCACCACCACGTGACCCACACCGTTGCGCGAGCGTTGTGGCGGGGCAATGCCCCGCGCTGGTGCAGCGGCGGGAATCGAAACGCACCCCGTGGCGAGCAAGGCGCCCGCGCCGACACCAGCCAAACGAAGAAAATGTCGTCGCGGCAGGACGCTCACGTCCGACTCGACCGGTTCTGCGAGCCCTTCTGCTAGCGGTTCTGCAAGCCCTTCTGCTAGCGGTGCTGCGAGCGGTTCTGCGAGCGGTGCTGCAAGCCCTTCTGCTAGCGGTGCTACGAGCGGTTCTGCGAGCGGTTTTACGAGCGATCCTGCGAGCCGTTCTTGCGGAGATTCCTGGGGACGCTCGGGGAGCAGCGCGTAGTCGGTCATATGAGAGTCGAAGGGACGGCGAATGGTCGACCCCGACAAAGCAAGCGGGGTCGGGCAACGCGGCAAAGTGCGAGTCCGCCCGGGTAGCCGCAATCGTTCGGCCCAGGATTGTGCGACGCGGGATTGCGACGGAGGGCTGCCCGTGGCACATATTTCCCCCATGTTACGTCTCTCATTTCTGCCGCACCTGCTGACACGGGCGAGTTTTGGCCTCGCCATGCTCGCCACGCCGCACGTGCTGGCGCAGAACCCGGCCCCTAGTTCCGGCGTCCAGAAGCTCGCGCGCTACACCATAGAACAGGCAGAGCGCGGCAAGCGCGTCTTCAGCGCCGTGTGCGTCGAGTGCCATTCGCGAAGCGACATGTCGAACGATGACTTTCGCCTCAAATGGAACGGCCGCTCCGCGCTCGACCTCTACGAACGCATTCGGACCACGATGCCCGACAACTCTCCGGGCTCGCGTTCCACCGAGGAGTACACCGACATCGTCGCGTACATGATGCAGTTGAATGGCCTCCCGTCGGGCGACATTCCGCTGAGCGCCGATTCGACGATGAGCCAAGCCAAGCTCGAGATCCTGCCACCGCCGGGCAACTGAAGTGCACGGGGGCGACGACCACGTGTCGGCCGCCCCCTCATGATTGATGCCGCTCACACCCGACCACCGAGGATGCTGATGTCACGACTCCCCCTGCTCACCCTGCTCCTGTTGCCCACGCTCCCGGCCTCGCCCGCAACGGCGCAGTCGACCGGCCGACAGGCCGTCATTCCCGCCGGCCAGAGCGCGTCGCCCACGCTGACGCCCGGCATTCGGGCCGGAAATATGATCTACGCGTCGGGGCAGCTCGGGCTCAGCCGCGAAGCGCCCGATACCACCATTCAGGGGCAGACGCGCATCGCGCTCGACAACACCAGGAAAGTATTCGAGGCAGCTGGGACCACGATGGCCAATGCGACCAAGTGTACCGTCTTCCTCATCGACGTACGCGACTTCGGCGGAATGAACCAGGCCTATCGAGAGTTCTTCCCCAATACGCCGCCCGCCCGCTCGACTGTCGTGGTGGCCGCTCTCGTGGTGCCCAGCGCCAAGGTGGAAATCGAATGCGCGGCGTTCATCCCATAACACGCCAACGCTACGTCTGTCCTCAGAACGCCGGCGCGCCGACTGTCCTCCCGCCGATACTTCTCTCGGTGCGTCCGTCGCGTTTCGGCTTCTTCTCGCACCAGCGCGCCGACCTTCAATTTCCGGGACATGCAGACGTCCAAGATCCGCGATCTCCTTCGGGCCAGTTCCTTCCTCGAGGGGTTGACCGACACCGCGCTGCATCAGCTCGCGCAGCAGGTGTCGGTCGAAGAGCTGGAAACTGAGCACGTCCTTTTTCTCGAGGGGGCAGGGCGCGAGATCATGGCAATTGTCGCGTCGGGGAGTGTGGCCATCGAGAAGCACCTGAATGGTCGCCCGGTTCGACTGGCTACCCTTGGTTCGGGCGAAGTGGTGGGCGAAGGGATCTTGCTGGACGACACGCCGCACGGCACCAGCGCCCGCGTGCTCGAGCCCTCCACGGTGCTGGTGCTTACCGGCGAGCGCGCACGGGGAATTCTCAAGGAGCAGCCCGCGCTGTTCGCGGCGCTGGTCGGGCGCGCGGCCCGCGCCATTTCCCGCCGCCTCGCAGCCACAGATGCAACGCTTGCCGGTCGCGGCCGAGTGATGGGCTTCAGCGGAGCGGTCACGCGCACCGAGAAGGACCTGCTGGGAGAGCGCGAGGTCCCCGACGACGCGCTGTACGGCATTCAGACGCTGCGTGCGATGGAGAATTTTCCCATTACCGGCGTCGTCATCCGCGAGTTCCCCGCCCTGCTCAGCGCCCTCGCGGCAGTGAAGGAGGCGGCGGCTCTGGCCAACCGCGAGCTGCATCTACTGGACGACGCGCGATGCGACGCCATCGTGCGTGCATCGCGCGAGGTGCGCGGCGGCCGCCACCACGAGCACTTCCTGGTCGACGTGATTCAGGGCGGCGCAGGCACGTCGACCAACATGAACGCCAATGAGGTCATCGCCAACCGCGCGCTGGAACTGTTAGGCGCCAAGCGGGGCGACTACGAGCGTCTCCACCCCACGTCGCACGTCAACCTCTCGCAGTCGACGAACGACGTCTATCCGACGGCCGTGCGTCTGGCCCTGTACGGTGAAATCGAGACGCTGCGTGTCGTCATGCGCGACCTGGCGCTCACCTTCAGGGCGAAGGGAAAGGAGTTTGCCTCCATGCTCAAGATGGGGCGCACCCAGATGCAGGACGCGGTTCCCATGACGCTGGGACAGGAATTCAACGCCTTCGGCCACACCATGCTGGAAGACGTCGACCGGCTGGGCGAAGCCCTGTCGCTCATTCGCGAAATCAGCATGGGGGCCACCGCCATCGGCACCGGCATCACGGCACCGGAAGGCTACACCGAGTTAGTGCGTCGGCACCTGTCGGAGGTGACGGGCATCGAGCTCATCACCGCCCCCGACCTGGTGGAAGCGACCTCCGACACGGGGGCCTTTGTGCAGCTGTCGGGCGTACTCAAGCGCTGCGCCGTCAAGCTGTCGAAAATCTGCAACGACTTGCGGCTGCTGAGTTCGGGGCCGCGCACGGGCTTCGGGGAAATCAATCTTCCGCCCATGCAGCCCGGCTCCTCCATCATGCCGGGCAAGGTGAATCCGGTCATTCCCGAGGTGGTGAACCAGGTCTGCTTCGAGATCATCGGCGGCGACATGACGGTGACCATGGCAGCCGAGGCTGGCCAGCTGCAACTCAACGCGTTCGAGCCGGTGATCGCCTACCGGCTGCTGCGCGGCATCGATTCCCTCCGCAATGCCTGCCGAGTACTCCAGACGCGCTGCGTGGAGGGCATTACGGCCAATCCCGATCGCATGAAACGTTTCGTGGAGGAATCGATCGGCATCGTGACCGCGTTGGTGCCGGCGCTCGGCTACGTGGTGGCAACCGAGATCGCGAAGGAGGCGTTGGAAAGTGGGAGGGGCGTGTACGCGATCGTCCAAGAGCGCGGACTGATGACGCGCGAACGATTGGACGAGGTATTGAACCCGCTGGCCATGGTAGGGAAGTAGTTGGCCTCGCTCCTCGATGGCGCGGGCCAGATCAAGCTGGCCACACTGGAGGAGGCGATGATCGCGGTGCAACGCCTGCACGGACAGGTGGAGCGCTTTGCTTTTGCGGTCAAGAACCAGCAGAGCGCGGGAGGATTTCGGGGGCCGTTTCAACGCACGGCTACGCCGCTGGTCGGCCTGCTCAAGCCGCAGTTCGGTATTGTTGCCGATCTGGTCACGTCGATGTTGCTGGTGGCATCGCGGGGCGGAAGCGAACAGACCATGGTGCGCGCCCTTCGCGAGTCCGTTGCACAGCTTCGCATGCAACTGGACATCGCCACGACCAAGGTGAAAGAGAAGCACACCCTCGCGCCGAAGGCATCACCCGACGAATAGGACTGCAATTCGGACCGGATGCTGGGTCGGTGGAGATGTGGTAACTCGTTGTGGTAACTCGTTGTGGTAACTCGTTGTGGCAGCAATACTCCCGGCACCTGTTCTCTTGTTGCTTGCCACTGAACGCTCCGGTAGCTTTTGCTGACTCGATGCCCCGCCCATCCGGGTAGGGTGCGCCTACATGGTTACACTTTCGAATCCGAATGCAACGGTATCTCCGACCGCGTCTGGCGATCTCGGCGACTGGCACTTTTCTGATCCTGTTCGCGCTCGCCGGCTGCGCGGGCCAATACCCGAACTCGACATTTCTACCGACCACGGATTTCAACCGCGACCTGACGAGTCTCTGGAACACGATGATGTTCTGGGGAACTGTGGTCTTCGTGATCGTGGAAGCGATTCTCGTCTACGCGATCTTCAAGTATCGCCGCCGCCCTAACGGCCCGGAGCCCACGCACGTACACGGCAATACGGTGTTGGAAATCACCTGGACGCTCGCTCCGGCGTTGATCCTGGTCTTCATCGCCGTGCCCACAGTCAGGACGATCTTCAAGACGCAGGCGCCGGCCGTCGCCACGGCGCTCCAGGTCGAAGTGATCGGCCACCAGTGGTGGTGGGAGTTCCGCTACCCCGAGTATGGGTTCACGACGGCGAACGAGATCTACCTCCCCATTGGTCGCACGGTGAACTTCGCGCTGCGCACGGCCGACGTGTTGCACTCGTTCTGGATCCCGGCACTCGGCGGCAAGCGGGACCTGATCAACAATCGGACGAACTATCTCTGGTTCACTCCCGATTCCACGGGCGAAGCGGCGTTCAACGGCAGCTGCAACGAGTTCTGCGGTCCATCGCACGCCAACATGAGGTTTCGCGCCTTCACTGTGTCCGCTGCCGATTTCGAGCGGTGGGCCGCGCACCAGAAGCGGAATGCGGTGTTCCCGGCGACGGCGAGCACCGCCGCCGATTCGGGTCCCACCATCACACCCGTCAGCAACCTCACCTCGCCGAAGCCCGCATCGGCGGCACCTGCCGCCACTTTGGCACCTGCCGCCGCTGCAACACCAACGGCTGCGACCGAAGGATTCGTCTTCCCGCGCGAGCGCGTCCCGTCGCACGTCCTACCGAAGACCCCGATTCCAACGACGGTCAGTATTTCCGACGCCGTCATCGCGGCGGGCGACGCGCAGCGGGGCTTGGCAACGTACTCGCGCTCGGCCTGCATCGGATGTCACAAGATCCGAGGCAACCCGAGTTCGCTGGGCGTCATCGGTCCCGAGCTCACACACATGGCGTCGCGCTACACCATAGGCAGCGGACTATTTGTCAACGACGCCAAGCACCTGGCCCACTGGATCAAGAACGCCCGCGCCATGAAGCCCGGTGTCCTGATGCAAACGTTGGGCAAGGGAGAATACGACCCCATCATGAACACCAAAGTGACCGTGGGCGGCCTCACCGACCCCCAGATCGCCGACATCGTCGCCTATCTGCAAACCCTGAAGTAACAAGCAACCCTTCTCGTCTTCTCGTCTATCCAGTAAGCCATGTCCTCTGTTGCTGCAAGTCCGACCTACACATCCAGCTCGGGCGCGACGCGCTCCGCGTGGATGGAGTGGATCACGACCACCGACCACAAGAAGATCGGCGTGTTATACCTCCACACGTCGCTCTTCTTTTTCGTGTTCGGTGGGCTTGAAGCCATCCTGATGCGCTGGCAGCTCATGACGCCGAATGCTACGGTGCTCACGGCGGCGCAGTACAATCAGCTCTTCACCATGCACGGCACCACGATGGTCTTCCTTGCCATCATGCCGCTGTCGGCGGCGTTCTTCAATTATCTCATTCCGCTGCAGATCGGCGCGCGCGACGTCGCCTTCCCCCGCCTCAATGCGTTCAGTTACTGGGTGTTTCTGTTCGGCGGCATCTTCATCACGCTGCCCATCTTCTTCTGGGTCGCACCCGACGGTGGATGGTTCGGCTACGCCCCGCTGTCGGGCCGCACGTACTCGCCCGGCCCGAACATGGATTTCTGGGTGCTGGGATTGCAGATACTCGGTATTTCGTCCCTCGCCGCTGCGTTCAACTTCGTCACGACCGTCATCAATCTGCGCGCGCCAGGCATGAACCTGATGCGCATGCCGATGTTCACCTGGATGTCGTTCGTGACGCAGTTCCTGATCATTCTGGCGTTTCCGGTGATCACCATAGCGCTCGTGTTCCTGCAGTTCGACCGCTTCTTCGGCACCACGTTCTACGCCATGGGGGCGGGCGCCGACCCGCTGCTCTGGCAGCACCTGTTCTGGATCTTCGGGCACCCGGAGGTCTACATCCTCATTCTCCCCGCCTTCGGCCTGGTGTCCGAAGTGCTGCCGACAAACTCCAAGAAGCCGCTGTTCGGATATCCGGTCATGGCGTACTCGGGCATCCTCATCGGCTTCCTCGGCTTCGGCGTCTGGGCGCATCACATGTTCTCGGTGGGAATGGGTCCCATCGCCGACACCGTGTTCGGCCTGACGACCATGCTCATCGCCATTCCCACCGGTGTAAAGATCTTCAACTGGATCTTTACCATGTGGGGGGGCTCGATCCGATTCACGACGGCCATGAAGTTCGCCATCGGGCTCATCGCCATGTTCACCATCGGAGGTATTTCAGGGATCACGCACTCGTCGCCTCCCTCGGACCTGCAGCAGACCGACACCTACTACATCGTCGCCCACTTCCACTATGTGTTGTTCGGCGGCTCCATCATGGGCATCTTCGCCGGCATCTATCACTACTTCCCGAAGATGTACGGGCGGTTGATGAGTGAGAGGCTGGGCGGATGGCACTTCTGGCTGACCTTTATCGCCATGAACCTGACCTTCTTCCCGATGCACTTCGCCGGAATGTTAGGAATGCCGCGCCGCATCTACACCTACGACGCGGGCCAGGGCTGGGAAATGTTCAATATGCTGTCGACCATCGGCTCCTTTCTGCTGGGACCGGCGACGCTGCTCTTCCTTTACAACTTCTTCACGTCCAAGAAGAGCGGCGAGGTGTGCGGCCCGAACCCCTGGGATGCACCGACGCTCGAGTGGTCGATTCCGTCGCCGCCGCCGGAGTACAACTTCGCCAAGATCCCGATGGTAACGTCGCGCTACCCGCTGTGGGACATCACGCATCCCGAGCGCACATCGGATATCCCGCACACCAAGTCGGGGTGGACCGAAGCGACGATGCAAACCGGCGAGCATGACATGTCGCCCATGCACATCGAGGTGGAACGCCATACGGCCAAGGCACTCGGCATCCCCATGCCGTCGTCCACCATCAAACCACTGTTCGTCGCGTTAGGTATCGTCCTGATGTTCTCCGGCCTCCTCTTCATGCCGAAGCAGCTGTACATCCCCGCCTTCACGCTCACCATCGGCGGCGCCATCATGTGGATCGGCTTCCTCTACGCCTGGCTGACCACACCCCTCGAAGACCACCACTAGCCCTTCCCGTCTTCCCGTCTCCTCGTCTTCTCGTCTTCTCGTCTTCTCGTCTTCCCGTCTTCCCGTCTTCCCGTCTTCTCGTCTTCTGTTCCATTCGTCTTCTGTTCCATTCGTCTTCTCGTCTTTCTAAAGAATGTCCAACGCCACCACGCCCGCGCACGAAGAACTCGGGCATCACTATACGACCACCGGTCTCGATAGCCGGAAGATCGCCATCTGGGCGTTCATCGGGTCGGAGTGCATGCTCTTCGCTTCGCTCATTTCCACCTATCTCATCTACAAGGGAAAGAGCGTGGTCGGCCCCTTTCCGCACAGTGCGTGGACGGACCCTTCCACGGGTCGCGTCTTCGCGCCCATTCTCAACATTCCGATCACCTCCGCCTCGACGTTCGTGTTGCTCATGTCGTCGCTGGCCATGGTGCTTGCGCTCTCTGCCGTCGAGAACAAGGGCAAGCCGCTCCCACCCGATTCGGGGTGGTTCGACAAGGCGCTCACCTCGTCCAAGCTCTGGCTCTGGATCACCTGCCTACTCGGCGCAGGCTTTCTCGGGTTCCAGGCGTACGAGTTCACCTCGTTCGTGCACGAAGGGCTGACGATCCGCACGAATCTGTTCGGATCTTCCTTCTTCACCCTGACCGGTTTCCATGGCGCACACGTGACCGCCGGCGTCATCTGGCTGGGCACACTGTTAGCCATCGACTACAAGCGAGGGCTTCTCCCCTCCGATGCAATCAACGTAGACATCGCTGCGCTGTACTGGCACTTTGTTGACGTGGTGTGGATTGCGATCTTCACGCTGCTGTACCTCATTCCGGACTGAGGCCATAAATGGCGCACGAATCTGCACACGCCGAGCACTATCACCCCACGTGGAAGGAATACAAGTGGGTGGCGCTCATCCTCACGCTCATTACAGTCGCCGAAGTCTGGGCGTACTACATTCCTGAGCTTGTCGCATCGAGAGTCTTCGTTCCCGGCCTGCTGATCATGTCGGCCGTCAAGTTCGTGATGGTGGTGATGTACTACATGCACCTCAAGTACGACCACAAACTTTTCCGCGCCCTCTTCGCGGGGCCGCTAGTCGTCGCGATCATCACGATCATGGGCTTGCTCTTCCTCTTCTCGAAGATCGCGATCCGCCTGAGCGCAGGCGCCTGAGGTTCTAGCGAACAGCGAAAAGCGGGCAACACATGGCGGCGACGCTTCCATCGGCTCCGATCGCTAAAACCTCGGCATCAGGGGCGGCTAGGTCTCCTCAGATGCCGGAGTCGCTGTCCGCGAGCCAGATACCGCGCGAACGCCTGCTCTCGCTCGATGTCTTCCGGGGGCTGACGGTGGCGGGCATGCTGCTGGTGAACAATCCCGGAAGCTGGAGCGCGATCTACCCGCCCCTGGGGCACGCGGCCTGGAATGGCTGGACGCCCACCGATCTCATTTTTCCGTTTTTCCTCTTCATCGTGGGGATTACGACGCACCTCTCGCTATCCGCCCGCCGATCGCGCGGAGACGCTGACGACGCGCTGATTCGGCAGATTGTTCGACGCGGGCTTCTCATCGTGCTTTTCGGTCTGCTGCTGGCCGCCTTTCCGTATGTCCCGCTGGAGCGCATCACGGGGATGCGATTCCCGGGGGTGCTGCAACGCATTGGCGTGGCCTACGTGTGCGGTGGCCTGCTGACACTGCATACCTCGCTCAAACAGCAAGTGGTGATCCTCGCCGTCCTCCTGTTTGGCTACTGGTTCGCCATGACACTCATCCCGGTCCCTGGCCGAGGCATGGGCGCCCTCTTGCTGGACGATCCGTCGGCGTCTCTCGCGGCCTACATCGATCGTGAAGTGTTCGGGTCGCACCTGTGGAGGAATTCGAAGACTTGGGATCCCGAAGGGCTGCTGTCCACGGCTCCCGCCATCGGGACGGTCATGCTCGGCGTGATTGCCGGGCGATGGATCGGCGAGCGCAGGCCGTTGCAGGAACGACTCGTGGTGCTCTATGCGGCGGGATCGTTATGCATGGTCGCGGGTCTCATGTGGGACTGGTCGTTTCCGATCAACAAGAGTCTGTGGAGCAGTTCCTACGTGCTGTTCAGTGGCGGAATGGCGTCGGTAGCGCTGGCCACCTGCATTTGGCTCGTAGATGTGCTACGCCTAACGTGGTGGACGCGCCCCTTCGTGTGGTACGGCATGAACCCGATGGTGGCATTCGTGGGTTCGGGAATGATGGCCCGTATGATATATTCCCTCATCACGGTGTCGCGTGATGGTGAGGTAGTTCCAATCCAGCGGGTGATGTACGAGCGCTTCTATGCTTCGTGGCTCGAGCCTCGCAATGCGTCGTTGCTGTTCGCTGTCACCTTCGTCCTCCTGTGGTCGGGGATTCTCGGACTGCTGCACCGCAAGCGAATCTTCTTTAAAGTCTGACGAGCTCTACGCATTAACAGCGTGGAGGTGGAGAATGCCTTCTGTCCATGCTGCCGCGCGCCGTCGCACGCCTCGCCCTCTGCTCCGCAGCGCTCGGACTCATCCGTTCCGCTGCGACGCCCCTCGAGGCGTCGCCGAGCACCGTGAGCGCTTCCGCCTCGAGCGGGTCAATCACGGTCGAGAAATGGACCGTCGGCAGCCAAACGCCGACTCAGGCGGCATCGTCCAAGAAATCGGCCGCGAAGTCTCGTACCACGCCCCGACGCAGCGCGCGCCCAAGGTCGAGGCGTCGGATCGTCGCCCTTCCCGCCCTTCGCCCCTCCACACCGCGCGGCGAAATCGCCTTGGCCGCCGACTTGGCTGCCCTACTTCGCGCTCGCGTCAGACAAGGGTCGTGGGGCATCGTCGTGGCGTCGCTCTCTCGCGGAGATACACTCTTTTCGCTCAACCCGGACGCCTTCATGCTGCCGGCATCCACCCTCAAACTCTACACGACCGCCCTCGCTTTCGATCGGTTGGGTCCCAACCACCAGCTGTCCACCGACATCGTGCGCGATGGTATCGTGGGCGCTGACGGAACGCTGCAGGGATCGCTCTACCTCAAGGGCGGTGGCGATCCTGCCCTGTCGGGGCGATGGGTGGGTGGCACTCCCGATGCCCCCATGCGCGCACTCGCCCGCCTGGTGGCAGGATCGGGTATCAAGCGCGTCACGGGAGACGTAGTCGGCGATGCCTCTGCCTTCGACGCCAAGAGAATCCCCGACGGGTGGCGCTCCCGCTACCTCAACGACTCGTACGCCGCCCGCATTTCGGCGCTGTCGCTCAACGAGAATCTGCTCAACGTGGTAATCGCCCCCGGCAAGTCGGGCGGCGCGGGCATCGTGACGCTGCAGCCAGCCACGGTAGCGTACAACATTGTCAATTCCACCCGTACATCGGGTTCGGGGCGTTCGTCGAAATTGGTCGTCTCGCGCAAGGGTGATGGCACCGTGGTCGCGCGTGGTACCATCGGCGCTCGATCGGTGCCGCGCGTGTATCAGGTCGTCGTCGAAGATCCGGCGCTCTTCACCGCGGGTGCCTTCCGCAATGCGCTCGAGCGCGAAGGCATCGAAATAGATGGCGAACTACGGTTAGGCGGTACTCCAAGTGGGGCGTCTCGGGTGGCCACCTTCAAGTCGCCACCGCTCTGGTCGCTCGCCAGCGCCATGAACCGGGAAAGCATCAACCATATCGCCGAGCTCCTGTTCCGAAACGCGGCGCGGACCGCAGATTTGTCGGGCGTAGGCTCGGCGGAGCGAGGTAATCTGCTGCTGCGCGAGTTCATGACGCAGAAGGTAGGCGCGCGGTGGGATGCCGTGAACGCGGCGGACGGAAGCGGTCTCTCCACCCTGGATCGTGTCACGCCTCGATCGCTGGTGCAACTGCTTGGTTTCGCCAATCTTTCGCCGTGGTCGCGCGAATTTCATCAATCGCTCCCGGTGGCGGGCGAGTCGGAGTTGCTCCGACATCGCATGTCGGGCACCCCCGCCCAGGGCAACCTGCACGCCAAAACCGGCACCACCAACGAGGTCATAGCGTTAGGCGGATTCGTGACGACGCAGAATGGCGAGCTGCTCGCCTTCTCGTTCCTCTACAACGGCAGCGATCGTTGGAACGCCAAGTCGACCATCGACGCCATGGGGGCGACGCTGGCCGGTTTCACTCGATAGGAACGACGGGCGGCTACAAGTCGCGACCCGGGTCGCGGTCCTTCACCTCATGACGCGGTTATCGTTACCCCGCGCGTGGCCAACTCGGCGATGTATTTGACGGCCGGCATGCACTCATCGGGAGTGTGCACACCCGACGTGATTTCCCCCCGCGCCTGCATCAACCCGGTAATCGCCAGCGAATAGCCCGTGGTACGCATCATGGCCGAGATCCCGTGCACTTCGTCGTACCTGTCCACCAAATTCCAAGCGCGCGTTGCCGGCTTCCCGTCTTTCGTCCCGGTCACGGTCACGCGCAGCGCCACCAAGTCCGGCCCCTCCTTCCTCAACCGAGGGCCCATGGTCGCGACCGCCACATCGCGTGGTGAGACCATCACCCCCTTCACGTCTATCGGCTCCAACTCCAGAAGTCCAAGATCACGGATCGCTTCGACTATCCGGGCGTGACCAGGGTATCGCAGCGTCTTGTACTCCATGGTCGGAATCTTTCCCTCGTATCGGAAGGCGAGGGTAGAAAGACCACCGGCCGTGTGAAAAGCTTCGAGGTCGCCAACTGGTTGGGGGAACGCCACCGTCTCAAGCTCGGAGAGCGCCACGACCTGCGTGCGCTTCGACTCGCGCAGCACCCACGACAGGGTGGTGTAGTAGTCGAGCACCCCTTCCAGCGAATACACGATCTGGTAGTTGAGGGGAGGCTCGGGAAACTGCGGCAGCCCGCCCACGTAGATTCGCACCGAATCAACGCTGTCGAGCTGCTCGATGCCGTACTGTGCCAGGATATTGACCATTCCCGGAGCGACGCCGCAATCGGGAACGATTGAAACTCCCTTGGCGCGCGCGGCGGCGTTCAGCTTCTTTTGGTTGAAGACGATCTCGGTATTGCCTCCGAGGTCGCAAAAGTGTGCACCTGACTCAATGGCGAGCCCAGCAAGTGCTTCGTTGAAGTAATACGGAATGGCGCTCATTACTGCGACCGAGCCGCGCATTTGGGCCACGACCGCGTCGCGGTCGCGAACGTCGAGCACGGTTAGCTTGAGCCGCTCACCAACCAGCGGAAGCAAAAAATCGGGGAGCTGATCGACGTGGAGATCGGCGAGTGTGACCTCGGTAACGTCAGGGTGCTGTAGAAGATCATAGGCGCAGGCAGAACCTTGCAGGCCCGCGCCGAGTACGAGCATGCGCATGTGGACGGTCTCCGGAAACATTGAAGTGTCCGCACAATCTAGTCGGAAAGTCAGTCCCGACGCACTCGAACGTCACCGATGGGCGCAACGCCATTTTTTGCCTTGTACCGACGGTCCCCTCATGTCCCTCGGACATATCATCTTAGACCGTTCCGGCATCATGCTCATTTCACGGTGAGTCGCCCCAGCAAGCTCGCATCGCCGTCGAACGACACCGCGCGCGGCGCCCCGTCCAGCTTGATCGGCAGCGGAATTGTCGCCACTCGCGCTGCGGGCACGGTCACCCGCACGCGCTGCACTCGCCCGTTCACATCGGTCACATCCATGGCGAGATTGAGACGATACGGCGCCGCACGCCCACCCTGCGAAACCGTCAGCAGCAAGAGATTACGCGTCGCCTCCCACCGCCATCCGACCGTGAGGTCGGCCACGCCGGGGCGCGACATCCACTGGTCGAAGAACCAGTCGAGCTTTTGGCCCGACGTTAGCTCCATCTCGCGCATGAAGTCGGCCGTGAGCGCGTTACCGTGCCGGTACCTGGCGTAGTATGCCCGAACTCCTCTGAAAAAAGCCGAGTCGCCCACCTCGCGCCGCAACATGTGTAGCGTGAAGCCGGCCTTTTGATAGACGTTGCTATTGAGCACATACTGCAAGTCACTGAGCGTTTCGTCGACGATCGGCTTCTCCATGGAAATCTTGGCGTTGAGCACCGTCTCACGCATCTGCCGCACATTGTTGACGAACGCGCTGTCGCCATGTGCGTGCTCGACCCAGAGCGACGCGAAGTAGGTGGCAAAGCCCTCGGAGAGCCAGATGTGGGGCCATTCACGCGTCGTGACAGCGTCTCCGAACCACTGGTGCGCCACTTCGTGCGCAATGAGCCCTTCGCTCATCGACCGGCCGCGATAGATATTGTCGGCGTAGAAAATGGCCGAGGCGTTCTCCATACCGCCGTAGCGTGTAGAGCTCTGAACGTGGGCCAGCTTCTCGTACGGGAATGGCCCCACCAGGCGTGAAAAGAGGGCGACCACCTCCCCCGCCCTGGCGAATGGTCCCGGCATATAGTCGCGGACATCGGGAGTGATCCACACACTCTGCCGCACACAGCCCGGCAACTCGCTCAGGCCGCACGCGGTGTTCCCCAGTTCGAAGGTGGCGAAGGGCGCGACACCGATCACCATGACGCCGGTATAGATGGGACGGAGCGAGCGCCAGCGCGTGAGCATGAACGGCGTCGCCCCGCGTACCGGGAGTTCCGGCGTTTCTTCCTGCAATTCCCCGTTGGCGATTACCCGGTGTGTAACCGGCGCGCGAACAATCCACTCCACCGTGGCCTTGTCCGACGGATGATCGACGGTGGCCAGCCACTGGCGCGCACGATCGGGGAAGTGGTCGGCGAAGGCGGTCCAGTAGCCCGCCGAGTCGCGGCGGACAATGAGGCCGTCCGTAGGGCGCCCGCGGTACCGGAGAGCGACGGTGAGCGTGTCACGCACCCCCGTCGGAAGGGGAATGCGAAGCGTTACACTGTCGCGCCCCGCGCGCACGGCGGTGCCGTTGACGCGCGTTTCGTCGACCCGCATCACATCGCGCAGGTCGAGCACCAAGGTATCGGCGCGGGCTGTTCGGAACAGGGTGATGGTACTCGCCACGGCGATTGTATCGGGAAAGGCACGGGGCGGGAAGTCGACGCGGAACTGGTAGTGCAGTACATCGAGGCCGGGACGGCTTCCGCCGGTCAAGGATCGCTGCGCCGTCAGCGGCAACGAGCCTGCCGACATCAACACGAGCGCGAGCAGTACGGACGTGGTGGGGGAGGCGGCGCCCAGCGGGGTTACCGCCACGAGTCCAGAAGTGCGCATGAGGCTCTGCCGTTCGAGAGTTGGTGGCTTTCTGCCGATGGAGAATATCGCGTCGTCCGACACTCCTCCACCTCCCCGTACCTCAAGCGGTCAGGTTCGGACTCGGTTTCGCCCCTCCGCCTTGGCCCGATACAGCCCCTGGTCCGCCTTGGCCAGGAGATCTTCGGCCGTTTCCAGGCCGGGCGACGGGTACGTGGCGACCCCGACGCTCGCCGTCAGATGCAACTTGATGCTCCCGGAGTGCGAAAACTCGTGCTCTTCGATGAGTTCGCGAACCCGCTCGGCGAAGATGGTCGCGCCGACCACTCCGGTTTCGGGGAGCACAATCACGAACTCCTCCCCACCATACCGTGCCACCACGTCGACCGTTCGGACGGCACTCTGCAGCAGTGCGCCCACATCGCTCAGCGCGTCGTCGCCCACCAGGTGTCCGTAGTTGTCGTTCACCCGTTTGAAGTGATCGATGTCGATGAGCAACAGCGACACCGTGGACTCGTACCGCTTGACACGCTCCAGTTCCGTCGACAATCGCTCGTTGAGCGCACGCCGGTTGAGCACGGCGGTGAGCGGATCGGTGCGGGCCAGCACCTCCAGCCGACGGTTGTCTGCCATGGTGGTTGCGAGCACTTCGGCTCGCTGGATGGCCGCCACCGCCGCCCTCACCACGGTATCGGCGAACTCGATGTCTTCCGCCGTCAACGGCGGCTCGTTGACGGCGCGCCGAAGAAAGAAGACGCCCGCCTGCGTGGGCTCTAGGGCGAAGGGCAGCGCAATGATCGAGCGAGTCGCGACCGTCGTTCCCTCGCGCAGCCAGCGCTCCCGCACGTCGCTGTACAGGGGTGACGTCATCACGTCTTCGACCAGTACAGGACGCCCAGTCTCCAGCGCGGCGCGGATTTCCGGATAGCGATCGAGATCGAGTTCGAAATTCCGGAGCGACGCCTGTTCGAACGCCGTGGCCACCACGTGCGGACGCGCGTCCGCACGGGCGAGGATCACCGAACAGTGCGTCAGCTCCAGTGCGCGCGCCACGCGACGGGCCAGCAGATGGTAGATCTCGTCGGACGAGAGGCCATCCGTCACGTCGTGCAGGATGTCGACCAGCTTCCGGCGGTTCTCCGCCGCTTCGCGCACGCGTTCCAGCTCTTCCTCCACGTGGCGCAGCGTATCGTTAGCCCCTCGCAGGATAGCCCGCGTGCGGAGCTGCGCCTGAATGCGAGCGAGCAGTTCCTTCACACGAAAGGGCTTCTTGACGAAGTCCGCCGCGCCCAGGCCTAACGTACGGACTGCCGCTTCTTCTGGCGGAAGAGACGACACCATGAGGACCGGCACGTCCCGCCATCGATCGTCGTTCTTGATGCGCTCGAGGATCTGGTAGCCATCCGCATCGGGGAACACCACATCGAGCAGCACCAGGTCTGGCGTCCGCTCGGCCATGAGCTCGAGGACCCGGTTTCCCTGATGGGCCGAGACGACGTCGTAGCCGTGCTCCTTCAGCACCCATGTCATCGTCTGGACAATCGACGTGTCATCGTCCGCAATGAGAATTCGAGCGTTATGCATTCCCGAGCAGCTCCAACAATCCGGGCCACTCGATGTTCCCGCCGCTCAGCACGCAGGCCACGCGGCTACCGGCATCGGGCTTTACCCGGCCGGCGAGCAACGCAGCCACCGTAATGGCGCCACTCGGCTCGGCGACCACCTTGGCGCGGTCGAGGAGATGGCGTATGGCGAGCAGCATATCGGCGTCGTCCACCGTCACCACGTCGTCGATGAACGCCTGATGGTGCGCAAAGGTCGTCGTCCCTATGCGAATGGCGAGAAGACCGTCGGCAATGCTGGAGGTGTGCGGGAGCACGATGGGCTGTCCGGCGGCGAGCGCTCTGGAAAGTTTGGGCGCCCCGGCTGGTTCCACGCCAATGACCCGTGCGAGCGGGCAGGTCCGCTTGATGGCCGCCGCGACACCGGCACTCAGCCCTCCCCCTCCCACCGGAACGAGAACCAGATCGACCGCAGGGAGATCTTCCGCAATTTCCAGCCCCGCCGTTCCCTGGCCGGCGATGATCGTGGCGTCGTCGTACGGCGGAACCAGGGTCAACCCTTCGGACGCCACGAGTTCGAGCGCCTTGTCCATTCGGTCGGTGGTAGTCGTGCCTGCCAGAATGACTCGGGCACCGAGCCGTTCCGCTCCCCCGCGCTTGGCGGCCATGACTGTGGTTGGCATGACGACCGTCGCCGAGATCCCGAACAGCTTGGCCGCGTACGCCACGGCTTGCGCATGGTTGCCCGAAGACGGGGCGATGACGCCACACGACCGTTCGGCCGCCGTGAGCCGGGAGAGAAAGGAGTAGGCGCCGCGGAACTTGAACGCGCCACCGCGCTGCAACATCTCAGGCTTGACCCAGATGTCGGCGCCAAGCCGGTCACTCAAATCGTCCAAGGGCAGAAGTGGCGTTCGCACCGCAACACCTTTCAGGGTCGCGGCTGCGGCCCGAAGGTCTTCAAGGGAGACGAGGGAGGTGTCCGGGGCGAGAGTCGAGACCACGGGGGGGCAGAAGTGCGAGGGAGAGGCGATGCGATACACGGGACGCCGTGCATACTCGGTGCCACTCGATCAAATCTACCCCCGTTCAACCGGTCGCGTCACAACGCGTCGATCGTGTCGCACACAAACAACGGTCACAGTGACCGATACGGCGTTGGCATCCTCCTCCATCGCGCCGTACTGGGAATCTTCGGCAAGCGCGCGCCGAACACCCACCGATACTTCACGACCTCGAAGTCTGGGGCGAAGCGCGCCATGGGTCGATCGGTCCGGTGGGGCCGACCCGTTCGAAGAGGGAGAAGAGAAAACGGTGGTGCCCCGTCGTGGGACACCACCGGTGACCTGCCAGTTGCTAGTTTCGTTAGGCCGTGCGATCCAGGCAGCCCGTAAACTTCGGATTGTTCTCTTCGGTTTGTGGAATGATGAACTGCACGTCGGTGCCCAGCGTGAGCCCGTCCTTATGATAGGCTCCGGTTGGGTACACAGTCTCTGCTCCTCGCCCATACTGCCGCACCAGGCGGCGCAGGTCACCCAGTCGATGCGAGGTGGCAAAGAGCGAAAAGGCGCGTTCGCGGAACATGAGGTCTACGCGCGAGGCCAGCGTTCCGGGATCGGTAAGGGCTGCCATCCCGAAGCTCGCCCTCGCTGCATTGAGTCTGCTAAGCCATGTGGCGGAGTTTCCGGCGCGCAGTGCTACCTCGGCCTCGATCAAACGTGCCTCCACTCCGCTGGCGACCATGGCAGGCGAGGCGAGAGTGTTCCGGCTCGCCAGATAAAAGCGTGGTGTCGTTCCATCGAAACGAGACGGCCCGCCATCGCCTTCGATAAGGACGCGCGGGTCACCCGCCGAGGCGAAGTTGAGCCCGTTCGTCCCTTCCCGGTCGGACACGAGGAGTCCATCGTAGTTGTACATGTAGTCGGAGTAGCCGTTCTTCTGGTAGTCCGTGGCGAGGCTATGAAACGTCGTGTACTCGAAGTTTGTTGGCACCGCAGCCACCGCCGTCGCCGCTGCGTCGAACTGACCGAGGTCGAGCAGGGCGCGAGCGCGCAGCACGGCGGCCAGATTCTTCGTGCGTGTGTCGCTTGAAGTTGCCGCCTCAGTGAGTTTGGCAATCCCCGCCTGCAACACCGCCGTTGTGGTGAGAGGTTCCCCATCGACCCCTGGCGTGGCGAGCGGTACGCCGGAGCAGAAATTTTCGGCGAGCAGAATGTGCATCAACCCTGAAATCGCCTGCATTTCACCCACGCGGGGGTCGGTGGCCTTGAGCGCCTTGAGCGCCGCGGTGGCGCGATCGGCCTGTCCTCGCACAAGATGCAGACTGCGATAGACCCCGGCGAGCAGGGTGTTTGACTTCGGCGCGGAGCGCTGGTCCATCTGCCGTATCTCGGGCGGGGTGGCGCCGAAGCGTAACTCGTCGGTAATGAGTCCCGAAGAGGCGTTGAGCCCGAGGGTGCCGTCGAACATGTTCGACATATCGCCAATCACGCCGGCATAGAGCGCGTTGGCGCCATTGGTATTGCCCAGCGCATTCGGATCGATGATGTCCGGGCGCACGACCTTGAGGATCTTATCCGAGTTGCAAGCAACGGCAAGCACGAGCGTCGCCATTGCGAGCGCGCTACGGACGAAACGCCGAAGGGCGGCCCGAGTTCCGTTCGCGAGAATCGTCATGTGAAACTCCGAGTGAGTCGTCTGGTTAGTGTGTCGCATTAGTAGCTCAGGTTCACGCGGAAGAGGAACTGCCTGGGCTGGGCCTGCTGCACAAAGCTGTAAGGCGTAGCGTCCTGCGCCTGCGTCTGGCTTTCAGGATCGGCACCCGAGAATTCCTTGGTCCAGATCCAGAGGTTGCGACCGCTGGCAACCAGCAGCGCCGTGCGCGCCCTCATCAGACTCGCTACCGACTTGGGCAACTCGTACGTCGCCGACACCTCGCGCAGCCGCACGAAGTCACCCTTCTCCCAGTACGAGCCTAACGCGGTACCGGCAATGAGGGCCCGTGCCTGGTCCCTGAGTGGGGCCTTGGGATCATGAATCGCACGGCAATTATTCGGGCCAAGCGAGCAGGCAAAGCCGTCGCTGATCTGGTGCATCACGTTGCCGCCGCGATAGTCAAGCAGGCCGGTGAGTCGGATTTTGTCGTTCCAGAGTCCAACCGAGTTGTTGAGCGAAATCGTACGCGTAGGTACCGACGCGCCGCCGAATATCGACACAGCGTCGCCCTCCACTTCGCCTGGCTCGATGACGCCATTGTTGTTCTTGTCCGAGAACGACTTCATTCCCGGCCAGTAGTTGGCGAAGAGCGGCTGTCCCGGCGCATTCTGGTAGCCGAACCCACCAAACGGCTTGATCCCGTTCGCCAGCGACACGAGGCGGTTCTTGTTCCACGAGGCCTCGACCTGCGCGTCGTAGCGCAGATGCTTGTAGTCCAGCAGTCGCGCATTGAGGGAGACTTCGAGTCCCTTGTTGCTCACCACGCCGACGTTGTCGAATATGGCTTCGCCCGCCGTCTGCGACGGCGCAAGGTTGCGGCGCACGATGGCGTCGCTGGTCTTCTTGTCGTAGTACGTGACCTGCAGGGTGACCCGATTGCGGAGCGTGGTGAAGTCAAATCCCCCTTCGATCTCGCGCGAGCGCTCGGGCTTGAGGCCGGAGTTACCAAATGCGCCGAAGCTCACGGCCGGAACGTCCTGGCCGAACAGCGTCGCCGTCACCGGATTGAGATAGGTAATGGACGCGTTGGCGTCCGGCTGCTGTCCCGACTCACCCCAGGCAATGCGGGGGCGGAAGTTGTTCAGCCACTTGGCGGAGTTGTCGTCGATCGCCACCCACGAGAGCGTGCCCTTGGGATACAGCACCGCACCGAAGTTCTCACCGAACGCGCTGTTCTGGTCGCGGCGCAGGGCACCGGTCACGTACAGCCGATCTTTCCACCCAAATTGCTGCTCGACGTAAACGCCGTAGGTGACGAACTGGCTGGTCTGCTCACTCGATGATTTCTGCGCCCCGGCGTCGATGGTCGCGCCGCCCGGCGGAAGAATTTTCGCGCTGTTGAATGTCACCGACCGCGCATCGCGATTCCACTGAAGCCCAACCGACGTCTTCGCGTCGAAGCTGGTCAGGAACTTCCGCGTGGCCGTTGCACCAAGGTCGGCCGAATAACGCTCGTTGTTGAACTTGTTGATCGAACGCAGTCCCTGCCAGTCGATACCGCAGAACTGGCACCCTTCACCGCTTCGAATCTTGGCCGCATCCTGCCAGACCAGATAGTCGAGCCCCAGAGTGGCCCGCGTGGTTATCCAACTGAGCGGACGGTAGGTCGCGGTGGCGCTATTGATGAACTGTCGCGAGGCGCGCGACACCTCTTTCGAAAAGCCCGCGCGCGGCGTGGCAAAGCCCCACGCATTGGTCGCCGCCGGATTTGCCGTCCCAAACAATCCGGTGCCGATCACGCCGTTGAGGTTATCGCCCGTCTGCGGAAGGAGGTTGAACGCGGACACGAATCCGCTGGACAACGTCAAGTCGCCGTTGGCGCCTAACGGGACGCCGAAGTTTCCACGCAGGCTGGTCTTGGTTAGGCGGTTCGGCGTGCGCTGGTTGCGTGGAATGCTCGGCGTGCCGCGCTCCCGCAGGAGTGAATCGAGTTCGCTGTCCGGCATTTTGAGGACACCGGTCTCATCCTCCCACGCTCCGGCGACGAAATAGCGGAGGAAGTCACCGCCGCCGCTAACCTGCGCCCCGTAGTTCTGGCGCACGCCGGTGCCGAAAGGCGTCGTCTCCTCGTCGTTGAGAAGATTGCGCTTGTAGCGCTGCTGCACGGTGCACAGTCCCTGCACCTCTTTCCATGAAATGCAGTCGATCGCCTTTCCGGCTTTGTCGATACCCTTGTTGTAGTACTGTCCTTCGTATGTGAAGGGATTGTTGGAAAAGCCACCGGCGCCGAACACGTTCCACTTGGCCGCCCCCGTGCGCCCCTTCTTGGTCGTGATCACGATCACGCCGTTGGCCGACTGGGTTCCGTACAGTGTTGCGGCTGACGGCCCTTTGAGGATTTCCATGCTTTCGATTTCCTCGGGATTCAGATTGTTGAGGAAATTCGGCTTGCCGCCGCCGACATAGGTGTCGCCAAACGTACCGGCGATGTCGGGACTTCCCTGCTCCATTCGAATACCGTCCACGATGACCAGCGGATCGTTGGAGAGCGATGCCGACGACAGCCCTCGAATTCGCACACGCGATCCACCCCCCACCGTGCCATTCGACGCAATCATCGTGACCCCAGCCGTCCGCCCGTTCAGCACGTCCTGCATGGCGGTTATCGGCTGCGTTTGCGTAAGCCCCGCGACGTCGATCTTGGCGATGGAGTTCCCCAGCTCGCGGGTGAGCTGCTGGCCCGTCGCGGTCGTCACGACTCCTTCTATCTGGTAGGGGGCCTTGGTGAGCGTGAAGTCGGCCGTGATCGCCTCGCCCGCGCGCACCGTCACCGACTGCGTGGACGATAGGTAGCCAAGCCGGATCACGCGTAGCTGGTACTGTCCCGGCTGCACACGGGCGATGGTGTATCGGCCATCGCCGAGCGAGAGCGAACCAGTGGTCGTCCCATCGATGCGAACCTGGGCCCCTTCGACCGGGGTCCCTCCGTCGCGGTCGACGATACGTCCGGTAATCCGTGACGCGCTTTGTTGGGCTTGCAGTATGCCCGCGCCTGCGGCGAGCGAAAGCGCGGCCAGGGCGAGCCCTCGGACAACGTTCAACTTCATGTGGTCTCCTGTGGAGATGGTGGGAGAAGTATTCGGCGGGGCGGGACCAGCATTCACTCTTCGGTACCGGGCAGGCACCAAAGAAGCATACCCTTTTGTATACATAAGGGCGGGGAACCGGGTCAGATTACCACCGCGAGTGCCGAGGCGCAAGATTGTCGTCGCCGTTTTTCCCTTATTCCTCCTCACTCTCCAACTCAAGCTCCGACACGTCGGGCGAGACCGCGTCGCTACCCTCGGCCACAATATCGTCCTTGTCGTCAGGCACAACGCGGGCGACCGCGGTCACCACATCCTTGGCGTCGAGATTGACCAGCTTCACACCCTGCGTGTTGCGCCCCGCTACCCGGACCTGCGACACGGGGGAGCGAATGACCATTCCCGACTTGGTGATGATCATGATCTCGTCCTCGGCCAGCACTTCCATGAGCGTTACCAC
>ENA-ORBV01005569-ORBV01005569.1-microbial-mat-metagenome-genome-assembly--contig:-NODE-5569-length-23039-cov-6.198720_pt1 | contig 23039 bp, 21 predicted proteins | sample MGYA00237777_ERZ505514 | MGnify/ENA primary metagenome ERZ505514 (study PRJEB26160, sample SAMN06269048) | microbial mat metagenome | isolation source: Oligotrophic lake microbial mat | place... | reverse complement strand
CATCCTTCCTCAGCCGGCTCTGCCGGGACACACCCCGGCAGAGCCGGCTGAGGAAGGATGAGCGAGGCAGTTCGTTTTCTGACGTCGTTCGCGCAGGCGCTGGCGACCATGACACTCTACTCCGACGGGCATCCGGCGCGGACGCGCGGGGTGAACCAAGCGTTCGAACGGCTGCAACTGCTGCAGGAGGGCGATCCGTGCCCGCGCTTCAGCTTCTTGGGCCAGGACGTCGTCTATGGGGAGCTGGCGATGCGGGAGCTCGGGGACTGGGATTGGGGGCTCCGACTCTCGAATGCGGGAGTCCAGCGGCTGGAGTTCCAGCGGGGCACCACTCTCGACGAGTTCGAACTCTTTCTTGAAGAAGTGCTGGCGCGCCTTATGCTTCAGGCAATCGATAGCAGCACGCGAAGCCCAGAAAGGCGGTCGACCATCAAGTTCGGCGCCATCGGGGTGAAGGGGAGCGATGAGGTGGTATCGCTCGAGGCCGTTCCCGTGGCGAAGACCACGTATACGCTGGGTGCCGAGGCCGAGACGGTGCAGTGGATGCACCGTGAGGTCCAGGAGCGTGGGAATCTGCCGCTGCTGGAAGCCGAGTCGGTGGTGCGGTCGTTGTCACTTGCGATGCATGGTGATCGTCAGATGGTGATGCCGCTGTTGCAGATGAAGGAGTTCGACCAATACACAACAACGCACTCGCTGAATGTGAGTGTGCTGACGATGGGATTAGCCGAGTGGCTCGGCATGGGACCGCGCGATGTGCGCGCGTTCGGCGTGGCGGGGCTCTTGCACGATCTCGGCAAGGTGCGCGTTCCCAAGGATGTGCTGAACAAGCCGGGGAAGCTGACGGATGAGGAGTGGGATCTCATGCGCCGCCACCCGGTGGACGGAGCGAAGATCATCTACGAGAGTGATCGAGACCTGGACCTGGCGGCCGCCGTGGCTTACGAACATCACATCATGATCGATGGCAATGGCTATCCGCGCCGCCACTTCGAACGCGGGGTGCATCAGGCGAGCAAGCTCGTGCACGTGTGCGACGTGTACGATGCGCTCCGCACGACGCGTCCGTATCGCGAGGCGTGGGCGGCCGAGCGTGCGCTTCAGCAGATCGAGAAGCAGGCAGGCCCCGACTTCGATCTGGAAACGGCCACGGCGTTCTGCGCGATGATGCGCCAGTGGGAAGAGCGTCCGGCGGTGCTCGAATGACCGCCCGCTATCGTTCGCTCCAGGACCCCGATTGCCTCCGGTCGCTCGTGACGAATCTTCGCGAGGCGATCTACGTCACGAATTCACGCGGCGACGTGCTCGACGCGAACCCGGCGTTCTTTGACCTACTCGGCGTGCGTTCGCTCGATGACCTGCGGAGCTATGGCGCGAACGAGATGATCCTGGATCCGTCGCGCCGTCTCGCGGAACTCGACAAGCTCGAACACGATGGCTACGTGCGTGACTTTGAATTGCAACTCGTGCGTCCCGACGGCGGCTTGATCACCGTCCTCGATACCATGTACTCCGTGCACGACGTCGAGTCGAACGAGATCATCTACCACGGGATCCTGGTCGACATCACGCAGCGGAAAGCGCTCGAGGAGGAACTCCGACAGCGCACGGTGCGCGACCCGCTGACCGGCTGTTTCAATCGGCGGCATCTCGCGGACCTTGAGGAGATTCTCAGTGCGGGTGATGAGACGTGGGGATGTCTGTTTATCGACATCGACCACTTCAAGCAGTACAACGATCAGTTCGGCCATCAGATGGGGGACAACACGCTCATTCGCATGAGCCGCTTCCTGATGCGTCAGGTGCGTGCGGAAGAACCGGTGGTCCGCGTGGGGGGCGACGAGTTCGTCGTGGTGCTGCGGGGCGCGCACGAAGCCCAGGTCCGGATGGTGGCGGAGCGCATGCAGCAGGCGGCGCTTCGCACGGCGCCGGTGCCGTTCAGTCTGGGGTGGGCGATGCGCGAGCCACGGGAGAGCCTGATGAGCACAATGAACCGAGCTGACCAGAACCTGCTGGCGGTGCGCGTGATCGAGCGCACGCCAACGCGGATTCTCCTGGCGCAGGACGATCCGGACCGCGAGACGCCCTCAGCGGACCCGCGGTAGGGGGCGGTACTGCCGCACTTTGGCTCGGTGGCGGGGGGCGGATGATGGCTCCAGCGCCCGGCATGTCCGAGGGATGTGCAAGTTTTTGGCGGACCGGCGTCTCCTTGTCGACTCTGACTGGGAGACTCTGTGTTTCACACGCTTCGCCGTACCCTCGTTGTCCTGCTGGCGCTCGCGAGCGCGCCGCTCACCCATGCTGTGCGCGCACAGGTGCAGGACCGTCCTGTGCCGTGCGAACAGATCATGTGCGTGTCCGCGCCCTGCGTGCCACCGCCCTGCGGCCGGCCGGCGCAGCGCGATCGCGTTGAGCGCACCGGGCGTGATGTGAGAATCACGCTTGAGGGGCGCGTGCTTCGCTACGAGGTCACCGAACGGTGGACGAACCGTGGCGGAACAATCGGTGAGGCCGACTATGTGCTGCCGTTGCCGCGCGGTGCGGCCTTCGAGGATCTCGCGCTGGAAATCGATGGCGAGATGGTGACCGGCGAAGCGCTCGGCGCCGGACAAGCGCGCCGGATCTATGAAGAAATCGTACGCCAGCGGCGCGATCCGGCGCTCGTGGAGTGGATGGAGCTCGGGGTGCTCCGCACGCGCATCTTCCCGATCCAGCCTGGCGAAACGCGCACGGTGGTGGTGCGTTTCCGTGCCGTCGCCGAGCGCGAGGGAGATGCGTTGCGGGTCGATGTTCCCGCCCCGCGCGGAAATGGAACGGGGGCGAGCGGCACAGGGCTCACGCTGTCGTGGCCGGCGGGGTCGGGCTTCGGGGAGACGTGGTCGCCCACACACCAAGTGAGCACGAGTGTGCGCGGTGGCTCGCGTGTGGCGCGTGTGACCGATGCGGTGGGCACGGTGACGCTGCTGGTGCCGGTGCGTTCGGCGCGCGGTGCCGCGCTGAGCGTGCTCACGCATGCCCCGTCGGTGAATGACGGCTATGCATTGATCACCATGGCGCCGCCCTCGCAGCCAATGACGGCGACGCCGCGCGACGTGACCTTCGTGATCGATGTGTCGGGCTCGATGAGTGGGGTGAAGATGGACCAGGCGCGCGCCGCAGGGCGGCAACTCGTGCAGTCACTCGGGCGGGGCGATCGCTTTCGGTTGATCGCGTTCTCGAGCGATGTCTCCGAGTTCCGGGAGGAGTGGACGGTGGCGACCGAGGCGGGGCGTCAGGCGGCACTCGCCTGGCTCGATGACCTGCGGGCTGCAGGTGGCACCAACATCGGCGGCGCACTCGAGCGCGCGCTGGAAGCGACCTCGCCGGAAGGACGCCTTGCGCTCGTGCTCTTCATGACGGACGGCGCGCCGACGGTGGGCGAGCGGAATGGGCCGCGCCTGGCGGCGCGTGCGGGTGAGTTGCGTGGGCCGCGGCGGGTGTTCACCTTCGGACTTGGTGCCGACGTGAATGCGGCACTGCTTGAGCGCCTCGCGCTCGATGGCGCAGGGACGGCCCACTTCGTGCGACCGGAGGAGGATGTGGAGCGCGTGGTGGGGGTCGTGGCGCAGCGACTGACGCGTCCGGTCGCAACGAATGTGCGGGTGCGCGCTGAGGGCGTGACCTTGAGCGCGGTGCAACCGGCGGGGACGATCGATCTCTTCGCGGGGCAGGAGCTGACGATCCTCGCGCGGTATCGTGGCGCAGCCGAGCACGGCCGACTCATCGTGACGGGAAGTACGCCCGAAGGTCCGGTGACGTGGAGCGCCGAGGTGCGCTTCCCGGCGCGTCGGACGGCAGACGCGTTCGTGGGACGACTCTGGGCGACGCAGCGCGTGGGGTGGTTGAGCGCGGAGCGCCGGCGCAGCGGCGAGAACGCGGAGATCGATGACGAGATTCGCACGCTCGGCACGCGCTGGGGAATCCCGACGGAACTCACGTCGTATCTGGTCCTCGAGCCTGGGATGACAAACGCAGCGGCCGCACCAGCACCGCAGCATCGGCTGGGCACGGATGCACTGAATCAAGTGGTCACGACCGGAACGCGCGGCGCGCCGGAGCGCGGGCTCGATTCACCGAATTCGATTGCGACGCATTCGGCGCGTCCCGCGACGACCGCGGGCGCTGGCGCGAGCACGTTCGACCAAGCGAAGACAGCGGCCGAGATGCGCGGTGCGCGTTCGGTGGGGGCGATGGATGCAGAGATGAACGCGGCGCGTCAGCGGCGCGCGGGTGGGCGCACCTTTGAGCTCCGCGATAGTGTCTGGACCGACCAGCGCGACGCGGCGACCGATGCACGGCGCGTCGTGGTGAAGCCCTACTCGGCGGCGTACTTCGCGCTGATGGAGCGTGCGCCGGAGCTGCGCGAGGTGTTCGCGCTGGGCGATCGCATTCAAGTACAGGGGACGCGCATCACCTTGGTGCTGGCTGCGGATGGAGTGGACGGTTTGTCGCCGCGCGCCCTCACACTGTTCGCCCAGGACTGGTAGCGCACGTGGACACGGCCGAACGTCTCTTTGTCACCTACCACGCGATGCTGGTGCGGTATCTCACGCGCCGGCTCGGGGACCGCGACTGGGCGGAGGAGGTGGCGCAGGAGACGTTCGTCCGTGCGCTGCGGCAGGAGACGATCGTGAACGAACGGGCATGGGTGTTCGCGGTGGCGCATAACCTGGTGCGCGATGGAGCGCGGCGGGATGCGCGGAACCGGCGGCACTTGGAGTTGATGGCGGTTGAGGCGCGCGAGGTCGAGGCGGAGGGCGAGGAGACTGAAGTTGAGCAGACGCTGGAGCGCGCGCAGCACTTGGCTCGCGCGCGGCGCGCCCTCGGGGCGCTCTCGGAGCGCGATCGCCAGGCGCTGCTGCTGAAGGAAGAAGGGCTCGACTACCAGGAGATCGCAGACGTGCTACAGATCGAGAAGAGTTCGGTCGGCACCACGTTATCGCGCGCGCGCCGCCGATTGGCGGACGCGTACGACGGACGCATCACCGAAGGAACGGGAGGGGCCGATGTCGCGTCCTGACGAAGGACTGATTCATACGTGGCTCGACGGCGAGTGTTCGGCCGAGGAGGCCGCACAGGTCGAGCGGTTGGTGGCGACGGATCCCGCGTGGGCGGCGGCGGTGGCGGAGGCACGCGGGTTGCTTGCCGCGTCATCGCGGATCGTCTCGGCGTTGGATGCGGTGCCTGCGGGGGTGATTCCGGAGGGGTCCGTGGCGGCACCGGCGCGCGTTCCCGGGACACCGCTGCCTGTCTCGGCGACGCGTGATGGCTTTCACGTGCGGCCGTGGATGCAGATGGCCGCGGGCCTGGTGTTGGTCGCGGGAACGGCGTTCGTGATTCGGACGTCGACGCGCGAGGTGTTTGCACCCGCGACGTCAAGCGCGGTGGATGCGGCCGCGTCCGCATCCACCGGCGCGGCTACGCCAATTTCGACACCCGATACCCAGGCGTCTGGAGCGGGGGCGCGCTCTGGCGAGGAATCTCGTTCGGAGCGGGCGACCCGTGCGGCGAAGTCAGCGAACGCGCCGTCCGCAGGGGATCAGTCAGCGCCCGCAGGGAAGCTCGTGGCGGTGCCGACGCCCTCACCTGCACCCGTACCTGCACCTGCACCCGCACCTGCCTCCGCACCTGCGAGCGCCGCTGCAGTTGCCACCGCGGCGCCGAGTGCTCCCGAGAAACGTCTGGCACCAACACAGGACCTAGCGCGACGCCTAGGCGAAAGGCAGGGTCCACTCAACCAAATTGTGACAACGGGCACGCGTGGCGCCGAGCCGGAAATACTGCTGGACTCACCAAACTCACTTGCCGCAGTCGCGCGATTGGATGGCTGCTGGACCATCACCGCGCCGGACTCGCTGCGCACGGTGCTGCGCTTTCCAGAGTACACACGCGGAAATGCCGACACGCTCATGGTCGCGTTCGTCCTGGGACGCAACCGCATTGTGGCCGTGACGCAACGCGGCGACGCGCTCCGCGGTGATATCACCGCGAAGCGCGTCGAATGTCCAAAGCCCTAGACGAGATCAGTCATCGTCGGAGAGCGTGGCGAGATCCACCGCATCGCCGCCAAGTCCGGCGGCGGCGGCAAAGCGCTCATACTGCGCAAGCGCGTAGCCGGTGAGTTTGTCGAGATCCACTAGCGGAGACGGGTAGTCGAACTCTTGCACGGTCGCGAGGACATTCGGCAGTTGCTTGTCGAAGGTCGCTTGAATCTGCACGCGGTACTCCGGATGCTCGCGCGCGAGTTCGGCAATGCAGTGCATCCCGAACGCCACGTGACGCCCTTCGTCACGCTTGATCAAGCGGAAGCCTTCCTGCAGTCCGGGTAGCCAGCCGCGTGCCGCGAGCGCGTCGTGTGCCCCGACGTAGCCCGTGCGCGCCAGCATCGCTTCCACCACGCCCATGTAGTGCGTGATGGCCTCGGCGAAGGTCGCCTTGAGCTCAGTGGGATCCTCGGTGCGCCGGAGTCGCTCGGTCACTTCCTCGAGATCGGCGATGAGCACGGCCTGCGGAGCCGGCGACATGTAGGCCTCGGTCGTTGCTCCATCGATCTCGAACACTTCGGTGAAGTAGCGCACGAAGAAATCAAAGTGCTTCGCTTCTTCGTAGAGCTGCGACGTGAGGAAGAGTTCTTTGTCGAGTCCGAAGCCGCCGCGCGCCACGGCGGAACAGAGCGGCGCGAGCGTCTTCGTGACCGACTCCTCGCCCTGATAGAACAACGAGGTGAGCTTGAGGATCTGCTCGGCGTAGCGCTCTTCGGTGTAGTCGGCCTTGATGCGCGCCCACTGGGCCTTGTCGGCCGAGAGGTCGATGTCCGCGGGATCCCACCCGAGCTGCTTTGCCTTGCGCCAGAGTGCGTAGTACGCGCTGTCGAGCTCACGGGCGGTCATCGGCATCGGTCAGGCCTCGTCGGGGAATGCGGTGGGTACGTTCTGCGCACAGGCACAGAGTGCCGCGGCGGATTTTGCATGCATCATCAAGATACCGAGCGATCCCTGCACGGAGATCTTCCCGCGGGTCACGCCGACCAGCGGATCGAGCTCGCCCCGCACGACGGACTTCCACACGGGATACGATGCAGTGAGCACGAACGGAGCGGTGACGGCGTCGCGCGAGTGAACCACGGCCGAATGACAACGGCCGCGATCGAGCGTGAGCTCGACCGCGACTGGTTCATGGTATCCGTACTCGGGGGCCGGTTGGAGCACGAGTGCGACCGGCCAGGTCCACTTGACGGCCACGTCTCTGTAGCGCGTGTCCGCCTCAATGGCGTCCTTGAAGGCCTCCGCCCACTCCGCCGAGAAGGGACGGTGCGCCATTACTTCACCTGCCAGAATTCGATGCGATCGTTCTGGAAGAGCGGAACCGCGACAATCCCGCGCGCGGCGTCGTAGCCGAGGTCGGCGGGTGAGGGGAGCCCTTTGCGGAGCGTGGTCGACGTGCCGTTGGAGAAGGCCGTGAGGGAAGAATCCGCCCAGCTCGAGTAGAGGGCGCGACCATCCGCGAGCACGATGATGCCGTCGCCGCCGCCCGGGCCGGTGCCAAGCACTTCGACGCTGTCGGCGCCCGGAGTCCACGCGAAGACGTTCGGCGAGTTGAAGCCGACAAGGAGCCACGCGCCGCGCGCCGCATCCCACGCCATGCCGTTCACGGCGCTCTCAGCCGGCAGCAGGACGGCTTCGGTTGCCACGCCCGCCACGAGAATGAAGACGCGGCTCTTCCCGGGGTGCAGGATCGCCCCGGTGGGGTCGAACGACATGCCGGAGTCGGTGATATAGACGACCCCGTTGTCGGCCGCGGCGACATCGTTGAGGAAGGTCGCGCCCATGGCGCCCATCTCAATCGACGCGAGCTGCGTGCCGGTGGTCAGGTTGAACGTGCGCACGGCATCGATGTCGGCGACATACAGGGTGTCCCCAACGATTGCCATGCCCTTGGGGGCGTGGAGCGTGATGTCGGCATCGGCGCCATTAATGAACGGCACAGTGTCCATGACCGCGCCATCGGGGCCGAGGCGGACAATAAAGCCGTTGTCGTCCTTACCGAGCGAGGAGCCGTTGATGTTGGTGACGTACCAGACGCCGCGGGTCGCGTCCCAAAGCACGGACTCCGGGGTCATGAGACCCGTGGAGACGACGGCGAGGGGGGCATCGACGGCCGCTTCCGGGACCTTCTCACCGCAGGCGGCGAGGAGGGCAACTGGGAATACGATGGGGAGCACGAACGCCGCGAGGGCGCGGCGCGTAACGAGCGAAGTGGGAGGCGAAGTGGCAGGCATGGAGGAAGTCCGGTAGAAGTGCTAGGGAGAATCTACGCACTTGCGCCCTCTCCAAGAATGACTCAACATCGCAGTCTGCGGCTCAGGTTCCATCCTTTCGGAGGTCGATCGCGTGTCCGTCCGCTCCGTAGTTCCTCGGCTCTACGCTTTCGCGGCGATCGGTGCCGCTGTCCTGCTCCTGCTCCCAGACGCGCTAACCGCGCAGGTGGACACCAGCGCCTTTCGTGCCCTCCGATGGCGTGAGCTCGGCCCCGCCCGTGGCGGTCGATCGGTCGCGGTGGCGGGGTCAACCGCGCGTCCTCTTGAGTACTGGATGGGGACCACGGGTGGTGGCGTTTGGAAGACGACCGATGGCGGGATGAACTGGAATCCGAGCACGGATGCCGCCTTTGGCGGAACGATCGGTGCGGTGGCGGTGGCGGAATCGAATCCGGACATCGTGTACGTCGGGGGTGGCGAGACGGATATCCGCGGGAACACATCGCATGGCGACGGTCTGTGGAAGACCACCGATGGTGGGCGCACCTGGAAGTTGATGGGGCTGCGCGAGACGCGGCACATCGCGCGGGTGCGGGTGCATCCGACCGATCCGAACATCGTGTACGTCGGCGCGCTGGGGCATGCCTTTGGGCCGAACCCGGAGCGCGGCGTCTACAAGTCCATCGACGGCGGCACGACCTGGAATCGTATTCTGTTTCGCAACGACTCAACGGGCATCAGCGATCTCGTGATGGATCCGAACGATCCCAACACGCTCTATGCGGCCTTTTGGCACGCGTATCGCACGCCCTGGATGCTCAACTCGGGCGGCGCCGGCGGCGGCATCTTCAAGACGACCGATGGCGGCGCGACGTGGAAGGAGATCACGGCACATCGCGGCCTACCGCGCGGCATCTGGGGGAAGGTCGGCATCGCGGTCTCGCCGGCGAACTCGCGTCGCGTGTGGGCGATGATCGAACATGATTCCGGGGGCGTCTACCGCTCCGACGATGCGGGCGAAAGCTGGGAGTGGATCAATCGCGACCGCTCGCTCCGCCAGCGCGCCTGGTACTACTCCAAGCTCTACGCCGATCCGAAGGACACGAACGTCGTGTACGGATTGAACGTGCAGTTCTTCAAGAGTACCGACGGCGGCCGGACGTTCCGTCAGCAGATTCAGGTCCCGCACGGTGACAACCACGATATGTGGATTGCGCCGAACGATCCGCAGCGGATGGTGCAGGCGAATGACGGCGGCGCGAATGTGAGCTTCACCGGAGGCCGTACCTGGACCGATCAGGAATTCGCCACGGCGCAGATGTATCACGTCTCGACGACGAATCACTTCCCGTACCGCGTCTGCGGCGGGCAGCAGGATAACTCCACGCTCTGCGGCCCGAGTCGAAACGAAGGCGGCATCTCGATCGGCGACTGGCAGGACGCGGGCGGCGGCGAGTCGGGCTACGTGACGGCGAATCCATCGGATCCGGATATCATCTTTGCCGGAAGCTACTCGGGCTACCTCACGCGCAAGAATATGCGCAATGGGCTCGAGCGCAACATCAATGCCTGGCCGATGAATCCGATGGGACACTCGTCGGAGGATATCGTCAACCGCTTCCAGTGGACCTTCCCGATCGTCGTCTCAGTGCACGATCCGAAGGTGCTCTACGTCGGCGGCAGCCAGCTCTTCAAGAGCACCAACGAGGGCCAGAGCTTCACGAGGATCTCGCCGATTCTCGCGCGGAATGACCCTCGGACGCTTGGTCCCTCGGGTGGCCCGATCACGCGCGACCAGACGGGTGTCGAGACGTACGGCACGATCTTCACGCTCGCCGAGTCGCCGACGAACGCACGCCTCCTGTGGGCTGGGACCGATGACGGGCTCGTGCACATCACGCGCGATGGCGGCACGACATGGAAGAATGTCACGCCACGCGGGATCGGCGATTTCGCGCGCATCAGCATCATCGATGCTTCGCGGTTCGATGAAGGGACGGCGTATCTCGCCGCGAACCGCTTCCAGCTCGACGACTTCACGCCGTCGCTGTGGAAGACCACTGACTTTGGTACGACGTGGATGAAGATCGTGACGGGGATTCCGTCCGATGAGTTCACACGCGTGATTCGCGAGGATGAAGTACGTCGTGGGCTGCTGTTCGCCGGCACGGAGCGCGGCGTCTGGGTGAGCTTCAACGATGGCGCGAGCTGGCAGTCGATGCAGCGCAATCTCCCGCCGGTGCCGGTGCATGATCTCGTGGTGAAGGAGGGAGATCTTGTCGCGGGCACGCATGGGCGCTCGTTCTGGATCATGGACGACCTCAGCGCCTTGCGTCAATTGACTGCAGAGATGGCAGCAAAGCCGGCGCATCTGTTCACGCCGCGCGATGCGTATCGCATTGAGTGGGGCGGCGGCGGTCGCGGTGGTCCGCAGACGGGGGCGATGAGCCGCCCGGGGCAGAACCCGGCGAGCGGCGTCACGGTGTTCTATCACCTGACTGCAGCGAATACGCCGGTGATCCTCGAGTTCTTGGCGCCCGATGGTTCGGTGATCAAGAAGTACGAGAATGATGGCGCGCCGCCGCCGGCGCGTCCGGCTGCTGGCGTCAGTGACACCAGTGGGGCTGGTGGGGAGGGCGGTGCTGGGGACTTCGGCGGCTTTCGTGGCGGGGTCGGCGCGCGGCCGAGCATCACCGCCGGCATGAACAGCTTCACGTGGGATATGCGCTATGCCGACGCGATCACCTTCCCCGGGATGATTCTCTGGGCGGGAAATACGCGCGGCCCGATTGCACCGGCGGGCACGTACCGCGTGCGCCTCACGGCGGGAACGCACCCGCCGCAGACGGTGCCGTTCACGTTGATGAATGATCCGCGTACCACCGCAACTGCGGCCGATCTTGTGGCGCAGTTCGAGTTCCTGATCCAAGTGCGGGACAAGACGAGCGAGGCGAACAATGCGGTGCGTACCATTCGCAATGTCCGTGCACAGATCGAGGCGCGCACCGCTGGTGGCTCGCGCGCCATGCGTCGCGAGGCGGATCAGATTCTCGCCGCGATGGCCGCGGTGGAGGGGGAGATCTATCAGGTGAAGAATCAGAGCAGCCAGGACCCACTCAACTTCCCAGTCAAGATCAACAATAAGATTGCCGGGCTCGCCGGCGTGGCGGCCTCGGGGCCGTACCGTCCGACGGACCAGTCGGTCGAGGTGTACGAGGCAGTCTCGCAGATGCTACGCGTGCAGACCGATCGTCTCGGGAAGATCCTGCGCGAGGATCTCGAACGGTTGAATCGTCAGTTGCGCGCCGCGGGGAAGGACGCGATCGTACCGAGCACGGATCTGCCCACGCCGCCGCCCGGCCCGATTGCGGATGACGATGACATGACGATGACCGTGGCGTGAGTGACGTGAGTGCCGTGACGTGAGTGCCGTGACGATACGCGAGGCCACTGCCGCGGATGCCGCGGCCGTGCTGACGTTGAACAATGCGAGTACGCCGCATGTGAATGCGCTCTCCGACGAGGAGTGCGCTTGGCTGGTGGCGCACGCGGCGTATTATCGTGTGGCCGAGGAGGCCGGTGGAATCGCGGGGTTCGTCCTCTGCCTTCCCGCCGGCACCGACTACTGGAGCGACAATTACAAGTGGTTTGCGGCGCGCTATGCGGACTATCTGTATCTGGATCGCGTGATCGTCGCGCCACACGCACGACGCGCGGGTGTCGGCCGCGCGCTGTACAATGACCTGCACCGCACGGTGCAGGGGCGGTGGCCGCGTGTGACCCTTGAGGTGAACCTGCGGCCACCCAATCCGACCTCCGTGACCTTCCATGAACGGATGGGCTACATTGCCGTCGGGACTCGGGAATACGACGATGGCGCGAAGGCAGTGCACATGTTCACTCGGGAGCTCTGATGGCCACGCGAAATACATTGTCCACCACCGCCGCGCTCGCGGCGTTCCTCGTTTGCTCCGCGGTCGCGGGGGCCCAGCGCCCCGGCGAGCCGGTCTTTCCGTTCAGCACGGACGAGCGCTATGACGCCGAGCGTATTGCGCCATACCGCGGCATGCATGAGGCGATCTATCGCCATATCGACGCCAACCTTCCAGCACATCTCGGCAACATTCAGCGCTGGCTGCGGCAACCGTCCATCTCGGCGCAGAGCGTTGGCATCACCGAGATGGCGACCATGCTGCGCGATGACCTGCGCGCACTTGGCTTCAAGGAAGCCGAACTGGTGCCGACCAGTGGGCACCCAGGGGTGTGGGGCTACTACGATGCGGGTGCACCGAAGACGCTGATTGTCTACATGATGTACGACGTGCAGCCCGTGGAAGACAACTGGCGCGTCCCGCCCTTTGCGGCTGAGTTGGTGGAGACGGAACAGGGCCAGGTGGTGATGGCGCGCGGCGCGACGAACCAGAAGGGACCGGAGCGTGCCTTCCTCAATGCCTTGGCCTCGATCATCGCGGTCGAGGGAAAGCTTCCGGTGAACTTGATGGTGCTCGCGGAGGGCGAAGAAGAGTTGGGCTCGCCCAACTACGGCCAACTCGTCGATCGCTATGAGGCACGCCTGCGGACCGCGGATGGTGTGTTCTTCCCATTCAACTCGCAGGGTGCCGATGGCGGCATCGCGATGTCCATGGGCGTGAAGGGCATTCTGTACATGGAGATCGAGTCCCGCGGCGGTGCGTGGGGCGGGCCCTCGCGATCGGAGATCCACGGCTCGTATAAAGTGATCGTGGATGCGCCGGCCTGGCGTCTCACGCAAGCGCTGGCGAGCCTGACAAGCCGCGACGGCAACACGATCACCGTGCCGGGCTACTACAACGGCATTCGCCCGCCGACGCTTGAAGAGCAGCGTCTGATCAACGCGCTCGTGTCCCGTGGCGGCGAAGAGAGCGCACTCGCTGGGCTCGGCGTGCAGCGTTATATCGATGGGTTGAGCGGACGCGACTTGCTGGTGCGGCAGTTCTATCACCCCACGCTGAACATCAATGGCTTCGCAAGCGGCTACGCCGGCGAGGGGGCGAAGACGATTCTGCCGCATCTCGCGGTGGCGAAGGTCGACTCGCGCCTGCCGATGGGCCTCTCGCCGGACAGCGCGCTGGCGCGCATTCGTCGCCATCTCGTGGCCGGGGGCTTCACTGATATTGAAGTGCGTCAGCTCTCCGGGTATCCGGCAGCCCAGACGTCAGTTGATGCGCCGCTCGTGCAGGCGGCCATCAGTGTGTATCGCAAGTACGGAATCACCCCGACCCTTTCGCCGCGCCTCGCGGGGAGCGCGCCCTTCTATCAGTTCACGGAACGGCTGCAGCTCCCGCTGGTGTTCTCGGGTATGGGGCTCGGCACCGGCGCGCATGGCCCGAACGAGTACATGGTGATCCGCCCGAAGCCGGGATCGCGCGTGGCGGGGCTGGCCGAGATCGAGAAGAGCTACGTGGACCTGCTGTTCGCGCTGCGAAGCGCGGCAACCACTCCGCGCCGCTAGCTTGCCGGAGTGACCCGCCGCGACATTCTCGACCTCTTCCTGCTTGGTGCCTTATGGGGCGCCGCGTTCCTGTTCATCCGGATCGCGGTGCCCCATTTCGGTCCGATCGCGTTGGTTGAAGTGCGCGTGATCATCGCGGCCGCGTTGTTGCTGGTGTTGGTCGTGGCGCGGCGCTATGGAACGCATTTCAAGGGACGCTGGGGAGCGCTGACGCTCATTGGCACCATCAACACGGCGGTGCCGTTCGCGTTGTACGCGTATGCCACGCGCACCGTGCCCGCGGGATTCGCCGCCGTGCTCAACTCCACGGTACCGCTCTTTGGGGCGTTGTTCGGACGCGTGTTCTTCAAGGAGAAGCTGGGAATCGAACGGGGCGTCGGTCTGCTCATTGGATTCTTCGGGGTGCTGATCCTCGTGGCACCCAAGATGACGCTCGGTGGAAGTGCGCTGGCGATCGCGGCGGCCCTTGGCGGCTCGGCGTTGTACGCGCTCTCCGCGCATCTCACGCGGCGCGTGCTTCCCGGTATTCCTTCCTTGGTGATCGCGTCCGGCAGTCTCCTGACGTCCGCGATGGTACTTGCGATTCCGGCGCTGTTGTTGCGGCCCGCGTCGAATCCGCCGGCGGCCGCGTGGGGAGCGGTGCTCGCCCTCGCGGTGGGCGGCACTGCGCTAGGGTACGTGCTCTACTTCGGTCTGCTGGACCGCGTCGGTGCGACCGGGGCGATGGCCACCACGTATCTCATTCCGCTCTTTGGAATGATCTGGGGCTGGATCTTCCTCGGCGAGGCGGCGACGGCGACCATGCTGATGGGCTGCGGCTTCATTCTCGCCGGCGTCGCGGTCACCACCGGTATCATGCGAAACTGGGCACCGTCGCACCGTCTACCGCCATCCCCATAGCGTGATAGCCCTTGTCCACGTAGACCGTCGTCCCGGTAATGCCGCTCGCGAGCGGTGAGCAGAGGAAGGCGGTCGCGCTGCCGACCTCATGGGCGCGGAGCATCTCGGGAAGCGGGGTGTTCGTGGCGCAGTACTTCACCATCGCGTCGATGATGCCGATCGCACTCGCCGCGCGGGAGGCGAAGGGACCCGCCGAGATGGTGTTCACGCGGAGACCATACTTGCGCCCGGCTTCGAAGGCGAGCACACGCGTGTCGCTCTCGAGGGCCGCCTTGGCTGAGCTCATGCCGCCGCCGTACCCGGGGATCACCCGTTCGCTGGCCATGTAGGTGAGCGAGGCCACGCTGCCGCCGGGTCGCATCATCGGGCCGAAGGTGCGCACCATCGAGACCAGTGAATACGCGCTCGCGCTCAGCGCGGCGAGATATCCGGCGCGGCTCGTGTCCATCAGCGCCTTCTTCACTTCGGGGCCGTTGGCGAGCGAATGCACAAGAATGTCGAGCGGCTGATCGCCGAAGTCGGCACGCATGCGCGCACCGAGTCCAGTGATGGAGAAGTCGCCGACGTCCTTGTAGCGCTTGGATGCGCGCAGCTCCTGTGGTGCATCCTCGAGTGCGTCGAACACGGCGTCGAGGGGATAGATCTTCTCGAAGGAGAGCAGTGAGCCATCGGCGAGCGTGCGGGATTCGTCCATCTTCCCGCGCTCAAGGAGGTTCAAGAAGATGTTGAGCGCCGGGGGCCAGGTGGCGACGCACACGGTCGCCCCCGCTTCAATGAGGCACTTGGCGATGGCGAAGCCGAAGCCGCCGTCGTCTGCGACGCCCGCCACGAGGGCACGCTTTCCTGTCAGGTCGATGTTAAGCATGTCGTGATATGTCGATTCAGGGTGACGAGGGCAAGGTCCACACCCGCGAAGAGGTCACGAATTCAGGCGGGATGCGCGGCGCGCTTGAGACGGTCGCGAATCGCGTCCCACTCGGGGGTGGCTGGCGGCTCCTCCACAAAGAGCTCATCGCAGTGATACTCGTCGGCCATGTGCAGGGCATCGTAGAGCCCGGCGGCATAGAGATCGGGATCGTCGCCGAGTCGCGAGGAGAAGGTGAACACTGTATCCCGCGGAAGGTGCAGAGTGCACAGGAGCAGGCCGGTGGCGGTGCCACTCTTCACGAGTGCCTCGGCCTCGGCAATCGCGGCGGGCATGTCGAGTACTGGGAGGAGCCGAACGTGCGCCCGCGGGGCATAGTGGCGCGCGATCATTCCGGGCGCGGGTCGCGCGGCGTCCATGCGAATCGGGGTCGATGCGCGACCGGTGGGGCCCACAATTGCTTCAATCGACTCGCGTGAGATCATGCCGGGCCGGAGAATCACTGGGGTCGCACTAGAGACATCGACCACCGTGCTTTCGATACCCACCGTGGTGCGCCCGGCATCGAGAATGAGGTCGACCGCCGCCCCCAGTCCGCGCGCGACCTGCTGCGCGGTCACGGGAGAGACTTCGGTGAACTTGTTCGCGCTGGGCGCGGCGAGGGGGAAGCCGCAGGCACGAATCAGTGCGAGGGCGACGGGATGATTGGGCACGCGAATGCCGAAGGTATCGAGTCCGGCGCTGAGCACCGCAGGCACCATCGCTTTGCGCCGCACTACTAAAGTGAGTGGACCTGGCCAAAAGCGTTCAGCGAGCGCTTGCGCCATGATCGGCCACTCGGCGGCGAGTTGCCGCGCACTGTGTGCGTCTGCCACGTGCGCGATGAGCGGGTTGTGCGACGGACGGCCCTTGGCGGCGTAGATCCGTGCGATTGACGCTGGGTCGAGCGCATTGGCCGCGAGTCCGTAGACCGTCTCCGTCGGCATGCCGACCAGACCTCCGGCGCGGATGACCGCCGCAGCGCGTGCGATGAGCGCCGGGTCGGGGAGGATCGGATCGATCGCGACAATCTCGGGTGCGGTACTCATGTGCGGCTATCTCCTGAGCGCCGCGCTGGCGGTCCGTGCGCACTCGGCGAGGAGCACGGAGGCCACGAGCAGGGCGTCTTCGTCGGGATCAAAGAAGGGCGTATGCACGCCCGCCTGCGAGCGTCCATCGCTCCACGTTCCTACGCGGATGAAACAACCTTCCATCTTCTCCGCATAGAAGGCGAAGTCCTCGCCTCCCATGTTCGCGACGGCGAGCTGACGGACGGAGTCTTCGCCGAGGAGCGTGCGTGCGGTGTCCTGCGCCCACTGCGCGGCGCGGGGCGCGTTGATGAGCGGTGGGGTCCCCTCGCGGAGCGCCACGGTGGCGGTGCAGCGATGCAGCGTCGCGACGGCATTCGCGATGCGCGCGACTTCTGTGCAGAGCAGCGTGCGCGTCTCGGGCGTGGTGGCGCGGATCGTGCCCGCGCACCGGGACGACTCGGGAATCACGTTGGCGGCGGACCCCGCGTGCAAGACGCCGACGGTGACGACCCCCGGTAGCGCCGGATCGAGGATACGAGAGACGATGGTCTGCGCTTCCATCACGAAGGCGGCGAGGGCGATGACCGGATCGATCGTATCCTGCGGTCGTGCCCCGTGCCCGCCGCGACCATGGAAGTGGATCTCGAAGGTGTCGGTGCTCGCGGCCAGAGGGCCGGCATCGGCGACGACCTGTCCAAGCGGATAGCGCCAGTCGACGTGCGCACCGAAAATGGCCTGGACACCATCGAGCAGTCCGCTCTCCAGCACTTTCGGCGCACCTTCGCCGACTTCCTCGGCTGGCTGCAGCACGATCCGCACTTCCCCGACCGCGGGGTCGCGTGCGAGCAGCATCCCGGCACCCACCGCCCACGTGGCATGCATGTCGTGCCCGCAGGCATGCATGACGCCGACGTTCTTCGAGACGAAATCGTGCTTTGTCGCTTCGGTGATCGGGAGTGCGTCGATGTCCCCGCGGACCGCGACGATCGGCCCGTTCGCGGAGTGTCCGGGAATCCGCGCGACCAGTCCGGTGCCCGCAACCTCGGTGATGTCGGTGATGTCGCACCGCACGAGCGCATCGCGCAGCCGTGCCTGCGTCTCCGTCTCCTTCCACGAGAGCTCCGGATGCTGATGCAGGGCGCGTCGGAGCGCGACGAGGAACTCGCGGTCCCCGTCGCGGAACTGTTTCGTGATTCCGACCGGCAACTGGCTCACGCGCGCAACTCCTCGGTGCGCACCGTAAGCGCATCGATGCGCGCGCGATCGACTTCCACGCCAATGCCCGGTCTGTCGAGCGGTACGGCCACCACGCCGCGATCCATTGTCCACTCTGGAGTCACGACATCCTGCGCCCAGTAGCGCGCGCTGGGGGAGAGATCGCCAGGCAGGGTGAAGTTGGAAAGCGACGCGAGTGCGACGTTGTACGCGCGCCCGATGCCGCTTTCCAGCATACCCCCGCACCAGACGGGGATCTCGTGCGCCTCGCAGTAGTCGTGGATCGCGATGCTCTGCGCGAAGCCACCGACGCGTCCGGGCTTGATGTTGATAATGCGCCCCGCGTCGAGCGTGACCATGTCCTGCGCGCGGTCGAGCGAGGTGATCGATTCATCGAGGCAGAGCGGCGTCCGCAGGCGCTTCTGGAGCGCGGCGTGCCGCACGAGATCGTCGCAGGCGAGCGGCTGCTCAATCATCATGAGATTGAGCGAGTCGAGGGCGATCAGCCGTTCCGCATCGTCGAGGGTGTAGGCGTTGTTCGCGTCGGCCATCAAGTGGGCGTCGTCGCCGCAGGACTGGCGGACGGCGGCGAGCCATTCGACGTCGGAACGCGGCGCGATCTTGATCTTGACCTTCTGATAGCCGAGCGCGAGCGCCTCGGTCACCTTGCTGATCAGCGTCGTGAGATCCTTTTGAATGCCGAGCGAGATACCGGTCGCGATATGCGTGCGCGTGCCGCCCAACAGTCGCGCGAGCGGCATCCCCGCCTGCGTTGCCGCGAGACCCCAGCATCCCATCTCGAGTGCGGCCTTGGCCATGTGATGACCACGGATGTCGCGCTCAAGGATGTCGTGCACGGCCGTGTGCGATTCAATGGCCCGACCGAGCAGACGCGGCGCGAGAAAGCGTACGATGGTCGGCCACGCCGTGTCGATCGTCTCGTAGGAGTAGATGGGCGCGTCATCCACCACGCATTCACTCCACGCGCTCGCCCCATCTTGATCGAACAACTCGAGCAGCAGAATGCGGCGATGGTTCCACTCGCCGGACGAGATACGGAACGGCTCGCGCAACGGAAGACGAATCTCCCGCATGACGATGCGGTCGAGGCGGATCATGAGCGGGCTCGGCGAACGAGAAGGTAGGTCCCGCCGCGCGCATCGGCGACGAAGCCACGCACGTGGTAGTCCTCTTGAAGGTAGTGCTGGAACGCGCGGCGCGTCGCGAAGCGCCAGTGGTGTGCCAGTGCAGTGCCGGCGAGTGCCGTGATATCCCGCGGGACACGCACGCCGATGTTCGGGGTGTCCACGAGCTCTCCTTCGATAGCGTTCTCGTCGACCACGAGGACGATATCCGCAGGAAGTGCGTCGAGCGGGAGCGCCGCCGCTACGGGATTAACGGCCCACGCGACGATAAAGCGATCTGTCGGCATGTCCCCATGGAGCGGCGAACCCGTTCCGTCGCCGTACATCGACTCCACGTACTCGTCGACCCGTGCGCCCAGCCGATTCATGTTCAGGTGCGCGTTGCGCGCGACCAGCGGATCGTAGGTCCAGTAGATCGTCTCCGCACCGAGCGCGCGACAGTGCTCACGCTGATGCGCCTTGAGCTGCGCACCGATGCGCTGCCCCTGCGCGTCGGGATGCACCGCGAGCATGTCAGACCAGTGCGAGAGCCGCCCGCGCCGCACCCCGGTGATCCCGAAGACAAAGCCGAGCATGCGGCCATCGTCCGCGAAGGCACCGGCGGCGACCCCTCCCATCTCCTGTGCCACTTGGAGGAGCATGGGCGGGACTTTTTCGAGAAAGTCCGCGCCCCAAGTGAGTTCTTGGAGGGCGACGCATTGCCGGCGATCGGCGAGGCTCTTGAGCGGGCGGATGTCCACGAGTGGAGACTGAGGAAGAAGAAGGGGGACGGTAGGAGAACTGCGCCTTCGCCCTGTAGTTTACGAGCTATGACCCTCCTGCGCTCAGGCCTGATTGCGCTCGCGTTGCTCCCCGCCGTCCTCGGCGCACAAGCACGGACGACCGACTCTCTGCCGCCCTCAAAGCCCCCGGCCGCGTTCTCCATGCTGGAGACGAAGCGCTTTGCCGCGGTCTTCGCGATGGGCGGCCTCGCGTACTTGGGCGATCAAGGCGCGCGCGATGCCGTCCGTGGGAGCGGGCCGCAGGGAAATCAGCTCCTTGAGGGGGTGGCGGCGTTCGGGAATGCGTGGGGACAGCCCGGTGTGGTCGCGCTCGGCGCGGCGATGTGGGGGGGCGGCCTGCTCGCGAAGCAGCCGACGGTCGCGGCGGCCGGGCTGCGGGCCATCGAGGCGGTGACGGTGAGCGGAACGGTGACCGCCTTGCTCAAGATGACCTTCGGGCGTGCCCGCCCGTATCTGTCCCCGACGGCGCCCGACGATTTTCGTCTCTTTCGCGGCGCCGAGATCACGACGGGAGGCTACTCGTCCATGCCCTCCGGGCACACCACCGCCGCGTTCGCCTTTGCGTCGGCGGTGACGGGCGAGGTACGGCTCCGGGCCCCGGAGCATGCGCGCACCGTGGGAATCCTCACGTACGGGGCGGCCACGATGACGGCGTATGCGCGCATGCACGACGATCGCCATTGGCTGAGCGACGTCGCGGTGGGCGCGGGGATCGGCACGGTGACGGGATGGGCCATCACGCGGTGGCACGCGACGCGTCCGGAGAATCCGATCGATCGCGTGTTCCTCCGGCCGGTGATCGCACCATCGCCGCTTGGTGGGATGCGGATCGGCGTGGCGATGCGCACGCGTTGAGCCGGCGATGAACGGGATCTTCATCACGGCGGAACTCGAAGGTGATCTGGGGAAGCGCATTCACGCGCTCCAGATGGAATTCGATCCGAAAATGGCGCGCGCGCTGCCGCCGCATATCACCCTCACGGGGTCGTCGGGCGTGGGCCCGATTCCCACCGACACGCCGCTCGCCACACTGAAGGGCGCGATTCTCCCGCTCGCGGCATCGACGGCACCGGTGACGGTGAGCTTCGGGCCACCGGAGCGATTCGTCGGGCGCAACATTGTCTCGTTGCGCATGGATCCCCACGGCCCGCTGCGCGCGTTGCACGAGAAGATTGCGACCTGTGGACTCCAGTTTCAGCAGGCGCGTTTCCCATTCACGCCGCACTGCACGCTCAATTTGTATCCGGAGCTGACGCCGACGAAGCTCCGGCAGATGATGGCGGTGCGCATCGTGGAGCCCTTTACGATTCGGCTCCTGCGTGTGTATCACACGCGGGAGCCGCAACCCCCGGTGCTCTTGTTCGACGCGCCGCTGACTGGAGCGGCGTCGCGCGCCTGATCGCGGCGTTCTACGTGTGATCCGGGTGCTGCAACTTCGTGCGTTAACGCAGCGCCTTGACGATCGCGGCTTCAATGTCCTGACGGCCGCCCGTTCCACCGTAGACGACCTTTCCGGTTCTGTCGAGCACGACGACATAGCTCGTGGCGGGGACATCATAGGCCTCGACGGCATTGCCGCGGCGGTCATAAAAGTGCGTGAAGCCCAGCAGATGTTCGGCCACATAGCGACGCACGCGCTCGTCCGACTGGTTCACGCTCACCGCCACGGCCACGAAGCGCACGCGATCGGCGTAGCGCCGCTGCGCCGCCGTCATGGTCGGCTCGAGTTCGCGGCAGTTGCTGCACCACGTGGCCCAAAACTCCATCACCGTGGCCTTGCCGCCACCAACCACACTGCTGAGATCGGCCGCCTGCCCCGTGAGGGTCTCCACAGCCGCGCTCGGTGCGGCGGTGCCGAGCGGGAGTCCGACTTCCTGCGCATCAAGACCAGTTGCGACGAACGCAACGGTGAGCGCGACCGCGAGCGCGGCGATGGCACGGCGAACGATGGTCATCATATGAGCAGTTTCCCCATTTCGATCAAGTAGTATTGCGCGACGCCGAGCATGACGACGCCGAAGCCCTTCTTCACCCAGTTCATCCAGTTGCCCGCGCGCGGCAAGCGGGCGAGCGCGCCGCTGGAGAGTCCGACGAGGACGAGCAGGGTGCACATGCCAAGCGAGAACAACAGGAGATACACGAAACCGAGCGTGGGGCTCCCTTTGGAGCTGACCCAGGTGAGGATTGCGGCCATCACCGGCGCGCCGCAGGGGGCGGCGACGAGCCCCGACATCGCGCCCATGATGAAGGCCCCACTCGCGCGTCCTGCTGTCCCGGCCGTGGCGGCACGAGTGGCGAGGGCGGCCGGCAGGCGGATGGGAATGACGTCGAACATCGCCAGCGCGGCGAGGATCATCAGGTTCGCCATGCCGAAGTAGAGCCAGGGATTGGTGCTGATGGTGCCGAACATCGTGCCGGTGACGCCGGCGATAATGCCGAGTGTCGAGTAGACCGAGGCGAGCCCGAAGACGTACGCGAAGGTGAGGATCGCGGTGCGCCAGCGTGCGGGCTTGGTCTCGCCAACGGTTTGCCCGCCGACGATCGCCGCGGTAATCGGGATCATCGGGTAGATGCAGGGATTCAGGCTCGTGAGCACCCCTGCGAGGAACACGACCCCCGCTGCGGTGAGCGGGCTCGAGGACAACTGCGCGGTGAGGCCGGAGAAATCCATGAAGGCGCTTACGGAGAGGGAGGGACGCCGAGAATGATGAGGACGGTCCCGCCAGTCACGGATCCGGCGAGTCGCTGATGGAGGACGAGTCCTGGCCCAGCGGCCCGAAGCTCCACGCGCACGCCGGAAGAATCGTTGAGGGAGCCCAGAAGTTCGCCGGCGGCGACGTCGGTGCACACGAGCACGCGCGCGCGCCCGTCGCGCACGGATTGCAGCGCGCGGTTGCGCTCGGCCTGCGACAGCTCGCCCGACAGCGGCACCACCGCGAAGCCGCGCTCGAGCAAGCTGGTCGGGCGATCGCAGACACTTGGACGGCGACCGACTTCGAGGCGCTCGTGCCGCTGTACGTCGGCGGGGACCTCGAGCCCGTCGAAGCGTTGGCCATGCGGGTCTGGCTCACAAGCCACCCCGAGCGCGGGGCTGACGTGGAGGCCGCGCTGGCCGCGCGCCAGGTGCTGCTAGGGAGCGCTCGAGCGCGCAGCGCAGACGGCGTCGACCTGTGGCCGGTGATCCGCGCGACGCTGCATGCAGAAGGTTGGATCGGTGCTGCGCGGGCAGCGGCGCGAGAAGGCGCGTCGTTGCCCGTGGGGCTTCACCCGAGCGT
>ENA-ORBV01005567-ORBV01005567.1-microbial-mat-metagenome-genome-assembly--contig:-NODE-5567-length-23045-cov-4.776602_pt1 | contig 23045 bp, 21 predicted proteins | sample MGYA00237777_ERZ505514 | MGnify/ENA primary metagenome ERZ505514 (study PRJEB26160, sample SAMN06269048) | microbial mat metagenome | isolation source: Oligotrophic lake microbial mat | place... | reverse complement strand
TTTTCAAGCAGAAGACGGCATACGAGATTCGCCTTAGTCTCGTGGGCTCGGAGATGTGTATAAGAGACAGGTTGGAATCTGGTCTAAAATCGTTGAGAGTTCGTTTTTGGCCTGTACGTAGCGGTACACGTTATCAGCAAAAAACAAAATATCTTTTTTGTGCGTATCGCGAAAATACTCCGCGGCCGCTGTTGCTGCAACGCCTACTAAAGATCGCATGACCGGATTTTCATCCATTTGCCCAAAATACATCACTGTATTTTTAAGCAAATCACGCTCTTTGAGCGTTTCGAATAATTCGTGTCCTTCGCGAATACGCTCACCAATGCCAGTAAAAAAACTCAGCGCGCCACTTGTTTTTGCGACGTTATGAATCAGCTCCATCGTCAGCACAGTTTTACCAACACCGGCACCACCGATAATTCCCACTTTGCGACCTTTAACAAATGGCGCAAAAAAATCGATCACTTTTATACCCGTTTCTAGAATTTCTGGTTTGGTGGCTGTACCTTGTTCGGCGCGCTCTGGAAACGCAAAAATATCACGTGTTTGTTGTGCACCAACTGGCTTCGCGTCAATTGGCTGGCCCATTGCGTTAAAAACCCGGCCAATAATTTCTGGCCCGACTGGGATTTCAATACTTTTGTTAGTACGAATAACCGACATCTTTTTCTGAATTGTATGATCAGAATAAATATTTAGGCACAGCGCAATGTTTTCAGGCTGGACGCTATCGACCAATAACAGACTTTTGTTTTTATTATCGACATGTAAAAGCTCGCCACTTTTTGGCGGATGTTCGTCGAACGACACTTCAATGACCAAATCTTTTACGGCGATAACTTGACCTGAAGTTTGCGAAGCTATTTCGGTCATTTTTGCATCCTCACTTTTTTAAGACTACTGACGACTTCTTTGAGGCGTTCGTCTTTGAGACTGCGCTTTGCGCGACTGCCTTGCGCGCGAACTTCGACAAGCGAAGATTTTGCTTTGTCATGCGCGCCGCTCATAGCGCGAAATCGGCTTGCGTATTGTGCTAACTTTGACTCAAGAATTACCTGACTGAGCGCAATGTGCATCATGGAGCGTTCGATGTGGTCAACCACGGCGTAGGTACTTGGTTCAAATATATATGTGCGTTCGTTGATTTCCTTTTTATTTGTTGTTACTTTTTCTTTCTTGGTTTTTTTGATAGTTTTACCTTGCTGTGTAACAGCCGTACTGAGCGAAATCTTTTTGACGTCTTGCACCATTAACGACACGTACGTTTGGTAGTACACACTCGTGGATTGGTATTTTTGCACTTCGGCAACAATCGGGCTGACGTTAATATCGCTATCGCGGGAAGGTAATTTATAATAGCGTTTAAAATAAATGCCGCGCTGCGCCAGACGCACTGCACCGTGGTGGCCAATCACAATAATATCTTGCTTCGACTGTTCGTAGGTATTCAACATTAGGCTGATCAGTTTTTCATCGATGTCGCCGCTAAAGCCGCCTTCGGCCGTAATAATTATGAGTAGTTCTTTGTCGATTATTTTTTGATCCAAATCTTGGCGGCCAAAATGAAACTCATTACCTTCGCGCAAATCAGTATAAATATTCCATAGCTCGCTAAAGAATTCTTTGGACTGCAGCACTTGATCTTTCACTTGTGAAATCCGCAAACTGGCGATTCCCTCAAACACATTTGTCAGCCCCACAAGGGTTCGCATCGATTGTTCTTGTGCCAAAATATCAGATAAGTTTTTCATATCAACGTTTTAACTCCAGCATGCTTTTGGCTTTTAACTCATCGCGAACGCGAACATAGTCTTCTGGTTTTTTAATGTTGCCGGCAAAACTTGGGGCCTGTAGTTTTAGTGTTTCCATGTCGACAGCCTGCCCTTCGCTCAATCCCAAAATGACGTCTAGCATTAATTGCTGCGCCATAACGGAGTATGTTTCGTGCGGTGGTTGTGTCAATAGCGCGTTGATTCGTTTGCCGGATTCTAAATCGTTACGAGTTGCGAGCGCAAGCTCCGACCCAAAATGTGAAAACTCCAACGCCTGAATATAGGCGCCGAGTGATTTAAACAGCTGCGCCGCAATTTGTTTTTGCAGCGTACTATGACCACGACCGCCAACACGCGTGACACTTTGACCAACATGAATCGCCGGGCGAATTCCCTCGTTAAAAATCGCCGTATCGAGTACCCACTGGCCATCGGTAATCGACATAATATTGGTTGGCAGATACCCAGTGATATCGCCGCCAGCGGCCAAAACAAGCGGCAAACACGTCAAGGCTTTTTTATTTTTCTTGAGCTTGCCGGCGCGCTCCAAAAGTGACGAATGCGCAAAAAACATATCGCCCGGATACGAATCGCGGCCAGGACTTGAGCCCGACATCAGCGCAATTTCGCGGTAAATATAGGCGTGCGAAGTTAAATCATCATACACCAACAACACTTCTTGATCGCACTCCTGCCACAAATACTCGGCCATCGCACACGCCACGTACGGCGCGAGATAGGTCAAAATTGGCGATTCAAACATGGTCGACACAATCACAATAGAATTTTTGAGCGCACCAGATTCTTCCAGGCGACTAACCAACGCGTCAATTTGGCTTTTACGCTTACCGATTAGTGCGTAGACAACAACTGCATCAGTGTTTTTTTGATGCATGGCAATTTGGGTGGCTAGCGTGCTTTTACCCGATTTGCTATCGCCCATAACCGCAATTCGCTGGCCGCGCACCAACGGAAACATTGAATCAATAATTGTTACGCCTGTTTCTAGCTGCTCATCTAGCATTTCGCGGTCAAACAAATTTGGTGCAGGCCCGAAAACCGGCCGACTGTCATCACCAGCAATTATGCCTTTTTGATCCAAGGGCTCGCCGGTAACACCCACGACTCGACCAATAAAATCTTTGCCAACTTTTGACAATAATTCTTGGTGCTGTACCACGGCGAGTGCACCAACTTTGAGCGTCTTTGAACCAATATGCAAAATCACCACGGCGTCAGGCAAAATACGATGCACGATGCCGCGACTGCCGTCCTCAAACATAATCAGCGACTTTAAGCTCACCGGGTGTAAACCGGAAACTTTGATCATAAACCGATCAGTGCTAATGACATCGCCAACCGGATTGCCCGCCTCTGCCAAGCGATCAAAATGAGTGTTACCAGTTTGCATGGTGGCCATTACTGCATTTTCTCCCGTAGTTTTTGCGCTAGCACAGCCGTGTTATCGAGCATTTTTTTGCGCAAAGAAAAATCAAAAAACTTGTTGGTCGTTCTAATAACGCAGCCTGCAGCAATGCCGGGCTGCATGCCAACTTCGAGCAAAACATGCGGGTGAACTTCGCGCCGAAACCACCCGGTGATGTTGGCCAAAAACTGAGCGCGCGGCGAACTGGCAAAACTAATATGCACAATTGGCGCAGATTTTTTGAGTTGTTGCAGGTTTTCGGCCAATGTTTTGCGCGCGGTAGTTGTTCGTAAATCAATGCTATTGACGTGAGCGATTTCTTGCATAATTTGGCTGATATTTACTTTTGTTGATCCAGGTTTTTTTTGCAAATGTGATTGTCGCACGTTTTCTTCGAGTGATTCTAGCTCGCGCAGCAAACGCGATACATCAGCTTTACTTGTTATGCCAACTGGGATATAAAATGCTGTTTCGCTCATTTAAATATCCTATTAAGCCCCTGTTTTGATATCATCAAGGATTTCTTTCTTACTAGATTCAAGGTCGCTCAAAATGTACTCCAGCTGATCATCCAAGCTAATCTGATCGCCAACCGCCGCCAAAATGTAGTGGTTGATTATTTCGGCCATGTTTTTTTCGAACCGAGCCATATAGCGGGTTTTTTCTTCCTGCAGTTCTGCCTCAAGCTGTTTGCTCAAAACCTCGCGTTGTTGCTCGATTGTTTCGCGAGTTTTTTCGATTGAGTGAATCGCTACTTGTTGCGCGTCGGTGATTGATTCTTCGTATTTTTTGAACTCTTCGCGCAAAGACTTGCTGATTTCTTGCTTCATGTATTCGTTTAACTGCGATGCTGTCAGGCGTAAATCTTGCTGCAAAAACATGGCATTTTCGCCAATTATTTTTTCGAAGTACAAACGGCCACGGTTACGAAGCTCCTCGCGAAAAGCATCGTCAAAAATATGTTCTATGTCTTCTTCGGCTTTTTTTGTCTGTTTTTCGGTGTCTTTTGGTGTAACCATCTTTTTTTTATGCAGAGCAAACACGACAAAAATTCCACCAATCATCACAATCAGCAAACCTGTAACTATTGCGATCAACTGCCAGAGTTCCACGACTTCCCATCCCACCTATACATGCTTATGGCTATATTCCATTAAACTATACCTCAAAAACAGTGGTTACGGAAGTTTATTGCGCCGTAATTTTAGCGAGAGTTTGAATGGTTTTTTCGATATCTTGCGTTGTGGTTTGGCGACCAAATGTAAAACGGAGGCTGGCGCGGGCGTTTTTATCTGTTATTCCGCAAGCTTTTAGTACGTGCGAGGATTCTTCGTGACTGGCACTGCAGGCCGAACCAGCCGCGGCCATAATTCCGGCTTCGTCGAGTTGAATTAATAATCGTTCGTTGTCTTGGCCGGGAATCGTAATATGCACGTTGTTTGGTAGTCGCAATTTTAGCGATCCGTTAATAGTTGCTGTGGGGATATTTTTTGTAACATTATCGAAAAATAATTTTTGCAATTCGCTAAGTCTCTTTAATTCGGTATTTTTTAGTTGCTGAGCCTCAACTAGAGCCGTGCCAAAACCGACAATTCCAGCAACGTTTTCGGTTCCGCTGCGGGCGCCACGTTCTTGCCCGCCACCACGAATCAGCGGATTTAACTGCAAGCCAGCTTTTACAAACAGCGCGCCGGATTGTTTTGGACCGTATATTTTTCCGCCGTTTAATGTCATTAAATCGACGCCAAGTCGTGACACGTGCAAATCCAAATAATTTGCCGCTTGGCAGGCGTCGGTGTGTAAATACAGTGGCAGTTTGTTACCAGATTTTTGGCGACTTGCTCGCACGTCTTTTACGATTTGCGCAATGCGGCGAATTGGCTGCACAGTGCCAATTTCGTTGTTAGCATGCATAATGCTCACTAGCACCGTTTTATCATCGATGAGATTTTTTAGTTTTTCAGTGTCGATAATTCCACGCTCATCTACCGACGCTTCTTTGCAGTCAAATTGCGCAGCGGGCTCGCGCACTGATTCGTGTTCGATCGAGCTAATCACAATATTTGCATCTGGAAACTGCGACATGACGCCGTGGATTGCCATGTTGTTAGCTTCGGTTCCGCCTGCCGAAAATACGACCTCACTAGAACGCGATCCTAGAACTTCGGCAACTTGCGAGCGTGCTAGTTCAATATCTTTCTTGATATTAATTGCTGCTTGGTAGGTTGCTGATGGATTATAAAATTGATCGCGCAAGTACGGCGTCATGGCCGCAGTTACGGCGACACTCATTGGAGTTGCGGCTGCATAATCGAGGTAAATGCTGGGTTTACTCATAGGTTTGCGGGATTTGTTCATACAAACAGTCTATCGCAGGGTGCGAGGCTATACGAAGTTGTACACTTCTTTTTGGATTCGATCGAAGTAAATATCAGCAGCCTGTGCTAAACGATTAATTTCGGCCTGGGATACTTTTTGGTATTGTCCACCATTTTGCGATTTTAGCATGCCATCTGGGCGTACTTCGTAGCGAGTATTGACACTATGTTTTTTGCCTTGTTCGTCAGTCCATTGTTCGTGCCATACCCAACTGTGTTTATCAAGGCAAAAGAATTCACGGTGGCGGTTCTTATCGACTGGGCCGAATAATTCGCCGCCAATTTTGGCTTCGTGACGCAAAAGTTTTTGCATCAGTTCGTCTTGTTGATCAAGTTCGCGCTGCGCCGCAACAGTGTTGATAATTTTTTTAAGCAGCGACATCGTAGTGTTCTCCGACTTGTTTTCTGATTTCTTCAACTGCTGCGTTTGTAGTCAAATCGGTCATATCAACAGAAGCTTGCGCTTCAGTCTGTACTTCAGCCAATACTTCAAGCTTAGTAACGACAGGTGCTGTCGCTATTACAGGTTCTTCAGATATGCGAATTGTCGCCAATGCACGTGTGCTCTTTAGCAACGTTTCAATATCACTCAGTCTTCCGAGGGCACGTTGAATTTCGCCGCCAGAGGCGTCTTGTTCAAAAGAGTTAAAGATTATTCGATTGTCGCTCATGTTACTCCTATTTTTGACTCGTTCTGCTCTATTAAGTTAAAGCCGAACTAATCTAGCGTAAAAAGTGCCTTGGCATTGTGCGTGGTGGCGAGTGCAAGTTGCTGGAGGCTTTCGCCCCGCAAATTACTTAAAAACTCGGCAGTTGCACACACATGTTTAGGCTGACAGATTGTACCACGATAAGGGGTGGGAGTCAAGAATGGCGCGTCAGTTTCTAGCAACAGTTTAGACAACGGGACGGCTTTGGCTGCTGCCAGCTGTTCGTCGTTTTTCGTGAACGTCATTATGCCATTTAAGCCAATATAAAGCCCTCTACTCAGACATTTGTCAAGAACGTCCTGATTGGCGGTAAAACTGTGAACAACGCCGCGAATGCCCTGAAAACGGTCCAAAATTGCAAAAAAATCCTCAAACGCTGCCTCGACAGAGCTATTTCCGTCTCGAACATGAAAAACTAGTGGTAAATCGTGTTTTTGGGCCAGTTTTAGCTGGAATTCAAAAACTTCGCGCTGCGTTGCCTGCGGCGAATGATTATAGTAATAATCCAGCCCACACTCACCTATTGCTACAATTTTGGGTTTTGCGGCCAAGGCAGCGAATTCCTCTAACATTTCCTCACTACTGTGGCCGGCCGATTCGTGCGGATGAATGCCAATTGTTGCCCAACAGTTTGGTTGACCTTGCACAAAATCCGCCGCTAGTTTGCTGTCCGCAAGCGTGTTTCCAACAATAAGTAGTTTTGTAACACCTGCGTCGGCGGCTTCTTGGACCAAAATTTTTGGATCTGTAATTCCGGCCGCTTGCCACTTTTCAAACAAAAAATTATCACCCCCAGGCGTTTTGATCGCCTCGTGAATATGACAGTGGGTGTCGGTGAATTCGAGCATGAATTATCCTGTGACTGGTTTTGGTGCTTGTTGGATATCATCCCGGCGCGGGAATAAAGACTCACTCGGTACGTGCACCACGCCTTCTTCAAAAATATGTCTGATTTTGGTGGCAGTTTGTGGCATGAATGGCTCGAGCAAACCGGCAATTTCGAGCAAACCACTGACTTGATCGGCTAAAATTTCGCGTAAATGCTCGGGGTCATTTGTTTTTGCGACCGCCCACGGTTTTTGCTCGTCGATATATTGATTAAGCCCGCGAACTTGTGACCAAATCATATCGAGTGCCCGGTCAAATTTGCAATCGTCCATGGCTTGTTCGTACTGGGCGCGGTCGTGTTTTGGCGGCGGAATAGTACCGATCATGCCGTTTTGATATTTTACGATCATCGCCAGTGTTCGCTGCACGGCGTTGCCGAGTTCGTTGGCAAGTTCGTTATTATACGAATCATGCAAACGCTGCATGCTAAAATTGCCGTCGTCGTAACTTGGAATATGGCGCAAAAAGTAATAGCGTAAAACATCAGCCGGGTACATTGCCAAAATTTCGTGCGGCGTTACAACGTTGCCAAGACTTTTGCTCATTTTTTTGTCATCCATCGTGATATGACCGTGTACAAATAATGTTTGTGGCAATGGCAGACCAAGCCCGAGCAACATGCCGGGCCAAATTGCCGCGTGAAACCGCAAAATATCTTTGCCGATTACTTGCACATTTGCTGGCCAAAAGTTCTTATAATCTTCGTGCTCCGGATAACCCAGTACCGTAATATAGTTCATTAGCGCTTCGAACCACACGTACATTACTTGGGTTTCGTCGCCCGGCACTACAACTCCCCACGTGATTTTTTCTTTCGGCCGAGAAATACTAATGTCGGTTAAACCATCTTTTATGACATTTAGGATTTCGTGTTTTTTGTGCGCTGGTACTATTTTGAAACTATCGTCTTCGATAGCTTTTTTAATTGTCTCGGCGTAGGTTGAAAGTTTAAAAAAATAATTTTCCTCGACTAGTTTTTCGTAATTACGATTGTGGTCTGGGCAAATACCTTTCGTTTCTTTGACTTCGGCCTCGGTTTTGTAGGATTCGCAACCAGTGCAATACCAACCTTCGTAGCTGCTTTTGTAAATATCTTTTGCGAGCGCTTGCCAAATTAATTGGGCGCGTTTTTCGTGGCCGGTGTCGGTTGTTCGAACGAATCGATCATTGCTGATGTTTAGTTCTTTCTGTAGCGTGCGAAACGTTTGACTGGTTTGATCCACGTAGGCTTGCGGTGTCATATTATGTTCCTGGGCTTTTTCGGCAATTTTGCCGCCATGCTCGTCTGTGCCAGTACTAAAAATAACTGGTTTTTTTTGAGCTCGAGCGTACCGAGCCAAAACATCAGCCAAAATAAATTCCAACGCATGCCCAATATGCGGCGCGCCATTAACATACGGAATAGATGTCGTAACGTAGTAATTCATATCTAATAGTCTACCTGTCATTGGTGTTTATATAAAGTTTATAAAAAGTTGTGGAATCAAAAGAGTTAAGCCACGCCGGGCATGGTGCGCATCGATAGTTGGAACGTACTTTGAAATGTAGTGGCACATTTGATCATAAGTTAATTATACCAGATTTTTGTCAATATATTCTTGGGAGAGGCGTTCGAAGATGGCGTTGGTCCAGCCAAAGCCGGTTTGGCCTGGGTACAATCCGCGCGCTGGTGGTTTTTGCGGGTTGACCACATTGTATTTTTCTAAGAACACGTGGTGTTTGTTGAACCAATCCAGGTTAGTTTTGAGCCATTTCATGGCGATTCTGTGCGCGTCGTCGTGGTAACCATAACGCTGCAAGCCTTTGATAACAAAATACTGCAGTGGCGCCCAGCCGTTTGGGTATGCCCATTGTGTTGGCATCATGCCCGGGACAGGGACAAGTTGATTGAACTGACTGTTGTCGGTTGTCGACAAACCGCCTTTTTGCTCAAAAATGTGCAGTGCTTTAACCAGTTTTTTAGCGCGAGCATCATCAACCATGCCAGCCCACATAGGGTAAAATCCAGCCAGCGATTCGACAGAGCCACGTTTGTTTTTTGCGTAATTGTAGTCGTAATAAAAACCGTAGGCTTTGCTCCACATCAATTTATTCATGGTGCTTTTTCGCTTTTTAGCTGCATGCTGCCACGACTTTTCTTGACGATCATCACCCAAGATTCGTGCTGCGCGGGCAAAATCTGTTTCGTATTTATACAAAAGTGCATTTAAATCTACCGGCAAATAATTCAGCGCCTTGCGGCCAAATCGCGGCGTCATGTCCCAGCCACTTTCGGCCTCTGCTAAATCATGCAGCATGTTGATGTCGTAATAACGGCTCAAGCCTTGATGAACTTGGCGCGCATTTGGTTTTTTTTGCCCCATCCACACATGCGCATATTCGTCTTGGGCGACGGCAATTCGATCCTTGAGCCAGTTATTGTCTTTGCCGTAGGCCTCGAAAACTTCAAAAATAAACGTCGTGAGCAGCGGCGGTTGTGAGCGCCCCATCAGATATGTTCGCGAGGCATTGGGGATAATCTTGTAGCGTTTTTGCATAAAAATCAGGTTGTCCAGCATCCCTTCGACCAACTCTTGGTGCTTGGTGTCCATCATTCCCTGCACCATAAAATAACTATCCCAGTAATACATTTCGTTAAAGTCAAACTCGTGCGTCGCTTGGTACGCCGGAACCAAATATTTGTGCGGCAATCCAATCAGCGTTTCGTCGTCGGTTGGGTGTGAGCGTTCCAGCTGCTGCCAATACTCGTTAATGTACTCGCGGGCGTGTGCGACATCACGAACAGACAAATCCGAAGTTTTTTTGCCAAACGGCGACTTCAGCGGCAAAAGTTTTTGCACAATGTTTTTTAATGATCCTTGTGTTTGCAGCAGCATACTCTTTAGCCTACGGCAGATTAGACGAAAGCGTCAACCGTTAAAATTCCTTCGTTCAAATTATTAAAAATTAAGCGCGGCTGCACGAATGAATGTACGAGGCTGACCATAATACATGTCGCGTGACGGAGAGCTGTGCCTGGTGTCGCCGGGGATACGCACGATTCCTCCTGGAACCGATTCGCCATGACCATCAACAATTGTCGAAAATGGCGCCGAGCAAAAATACAAACTTTCGGTGTCAAGCATACCTTTATCTTGATGCATCCTTTGGGCGGAAGAGCTTGGATTGTACGGACCGATTTTAATAGTTGCCGACAACTCCGTATTAGAATCGGCGTCGTACAGTAGATATGCTGAACGAATCATCTGTATAGCTGGCAATAAATGAACGTGCGGAGCTAAAACTTCCTGCCACGAAGTCTCAATATTATTCTTGAATATAGGCAAAACCATTTGCAGCGCATAGGTGCGATCATTATAGAACTCCGAATGCATTTCTTCTGGGTCCATATAGCCGATGTATTCAATCCCATCAGCCGCAAAAGGACGTTCGGGTGAAGGCAAAAGTGGCGAAAGCGAAAAATGGCTCATCTGGGTTTGTACACTCGTCTATTTGTTTTGGCGTTTGCGTTTGTTTGGGTCGAGTTCGCGTTTGCGCAGGCGCAGGCTTTTTGGGGTTACTTCTAATAGTTCGTCGTTTTCGATAAAATCTAGGCATTGCTCCAAACTAAACACGGTTGGAGGTGTAAGTTGCACGACACCATCGCTGGATGAGGAGCGCATGTTTGTGAGGTGCTTGGCTTTACAAACGTTTATTTCCATATCATCTGGGCGAGTATTCAAACCGACAATTTGGCCATGATAAACTTTTTCGCCACCGCTGACAAAACAAGTTCCGCGAGCTTCGGCATTCTGCAAAGCGTACGGAGTCGTTGTGCCTGCTTCGAAAGCAATCAAAACGCCGTTTCGTAATTGATCTAATTTGCCGCCAAGTTTCTGATAACCAATCGTGAGGCTATTCATTACAATCGTGCCTTTTGTGTTGGTGATTAAAATGTTTCGTAGTCCTAGTAGTGCGCGGGTTGGCATTTCGTATACTAATTTTGTAACGCCTTTTGGCGAGGCAAATTGTTCTTTCAAAACGGCACGTCGTTGGCCAAGTTCCATTTGTACGCTTCCAACATGTTCGGCTGGGACTTCGATTAATAATTCTTCGAGCGGTTCTTCGATAACGCCGTCTTTTTCACGAGTGACCACTTGTGGGCGTCCAACTTCGAATTCGTAACCTTCGCGTCGCATAGTTTCGATCAAAACACTCAAGTGTAGTTCGCCGCGTCCGGCAACCAAGAATCCAATTCCTTCGTCTTCTACACGTAGTCCCACGTTTGTTTCAAGTTCTTTTTGTAGTCTTTCGCTAATTTGGCGGCTAGTAGTAAATTCGCCTTCCAAGCCTTTCATTGGCGATGTATTTGGGCCTAAGTAAATCTTAAGTGTTGGCGCTTCGACTTCCATAACTGGCAAGGCTTCGGGTTGTTCGGCGTCGGCAACTGTTTCGCCAATTTGGGCATCGCCGATTCCGGTTAATTGCACGATGTCACCTGCTACACCGCCGGCAACTTCAAACTTAGAGACGCCGTGGCTCATGTAAACAGTATCAACTTTCGCCTTAGCAAACGAGCCGTCTTTTTTGCACAAAGTAACCGGGTCGCCAGCTTTGATACTGCCACGAGTGATTCTTCCAACGGCGTATTTCCCCTTAAAACTATCCCACGAAAGCGCCGTCACGAGCATTTGGAACGGTTTGTTGAGTTCAATTTTTGGCGCTGGAACATGTTCGATAACAGCCTCAAATATAGACTCAAGATCGCCAGCTTCTTCGGAATTTGCAGGCGCTTCTTTCCACGCTTTGCCTTCGCGACCGATTGCGTAGTACACCGGGTAATGCAGTTGGTCTTCATGAACGGCAAGTTCTAAGAATAGGTCGGCCAGTTCATCTTCGACTTCTGCGATGCGTGAGCCTGATTTGTCAATTTTGTTAATAATTACAATTGGTTTGAGTTCGGCGGCCAAGGCTTTACCCAGCACAAATTTAGTTTGCGGCATTGGGCCTTCCTGGGCGTCGACAATCAAAATACAACCGTCGGCCATGTTGAGTGTTCGCTCTACTTCGCCACTAAAATCGGCGTGCCCGGGAGTATCGATAATGTTAATTCGATAGTCGCCGTGTTGCACAGCCGTAACCTTAGCAGTGATTGTAATGCCGCGTTCGCGCTCTTGATCACCAGAATCCATGATAAGATCTTGGCTCATTTCTGCTTGGTTATCGCGGAACGTCTGCGACTGTTTAAGCAAGCCATCAACAAGTGTGGTTTTGCCGTGGTCAACGTGTGCGATAATCGCAATGTTGCGGATTTTGGTTGGATCTTGAATTGCGGCTACGGTCATGGAATTCCTAATATATTTACTTCTAGTTAATGAAAGTTAGTGCGTGACCAACACGACCAGCGCGGCCGGTGCGTCCAATACGGTGCACGTAATCGTCGTAAGTCTGTGGTTGCGAATAGTTAATGACGTGCGTAATGTCGACGACGTCGATACCGCGTGCGGCAACATCAGTCGCAACAAGCACGGTTACTTCGCTTCGTTTAAAACGATCGAGCGCACGTTGGCGTTGGCCCTGTGATTTTCCGCCGTGAATTGCATCAGCTGCAAAACCGCGATTAAGCAGTTCTTGGCTGAGGCGTTCGACGCTACGTTGTGTTTCGTCAAAAACGATGATTTTTTGCGCTTCTGTTTTGCTCAGGATTTCGTGCAGTTTGTCCATTTTGTCGGTGCTGGAGTTGTAGCGAACGACGTCTTGGTTGACGTTTTCGCTGGTGTTACCAGTTTTGACGGTAATAGTTACCGGGTCGCTGGCAAATGTTTGAATTAGCGCGTTAACACGGCTATCCAGCGTTGCCGAGAAAAAGAACGATTGGCGTGGTGTGCCAACTTGGCTCAAAATTTCGCGCACGTCGTTTACAAATCCCATGTCTAGCATGCGGTCTACTTCGTCTAAAACGATGCAGTTGTAAAATGACAATTTTAAATTGCCACGTTCGATGTGATCTTTGATTCGTCCTGGAGTACCAATAACGATTCGCGGGTGAGATTTAAGGTCGCGGGTTTGACCGCCCATGTTTGTACCGCCGATTAACAGCGCGCCGTTTAGGCCACTGCCCTTACCGAGTGATCGGCATTCGACTTCAATTTGCTGAGCAAGCTCGCGGGTTGGCGCAACAATCAACGCGCTAGAACCCTGATCATTAATCAGTTTATTTAGCATTGGGATCGCAAATGCGGCTGTTTTGCCAGTTCCGGTGTTTGCAATACCGATGATATCTTTGCCCTCGAGCGCCAACGGAATCGTCTGATCCTGAATTGGCGATGGAGTTTCGTAACCCTTGGTTCGCAGGTTTGTTTTGATAATTTCGTTGACGTTAAAATCATCGAACTTATGTGTTGAAGCGTATACTTCGGCATCAACAGATTTTGCAACTTGTACAAATCGTGCTGGGTCAATGTACTGAGGTTTGCGACGTCCGCCACCGCTACGGCCACGATTACCGCTGCCGCCACCATGATATGAAGAACCGCCACCAAAACGACTTCCGCCGCTACGAGCACCAAAAGCAGATGGTCGTCCGCCTGATCGCGCAGGGCGACGAGTATTATTAGAATATGAAGACATAAAAAATGAATCCTTTATAGTTATTAGATTAGTTAAACGATTGTCATACATGAAATCGAGTAACTGTGTAACTTACGCTCTCTACTAAATAGATTCGTAACTTACTGCTGGTTCTAATAACCCGGATTCATCAAACAATGAGATTAAGCTTACCATAACCTCTGTTTTGTGTCAATAAGTAAGAGCGTGGGCTACTTTAGGTGAATGAGATCTTTAAGTGTTTTGATTGATTTCGCGCCAGCGATTTTAAATTCCTTTTGCGTTACAAGGCCGGTTTCAACACCAATAAATTCAAAGCCTGCGCCCAGAGCCGCTTTCATGTCATGTAATCCGTCACCGATATACACGGCTTCAGCGGGTTTAATGTTTTGCGTGGCTAGCCATTTTATTGTTGGGTCAAAAACTCGCGGGTCTGGCTTGTGGTACTTTGTATCTTCCTCTGTTTGCATGTAGTCAATGATTTCGTGAGGAAAATCCAAATGTTCAAAATCATGTTCAAAAACTAGTTTATTTGCCGCCGTTACCAGGCCAATTTTTAGACCATTCTGGTGGAATGCTCTTAAAACGTTGGCTGTGTCAGCGAAAATCGTCTTTGGAAATTCGTTATGATGCCGCTCATAGTTTTCAAAAGCCAGAGCTATATCGTCGGTTCCATACAGCAAACCAAACAAAGCGCCCATAGGCTTACCCCAATGTTCAATAATCTCTTTATCGCTCAGTTCTTTTGTATAATATTTTTTGGCAATAAATTTATGCTGCGCCCATTTTGGTGCAATCGTCTCAACCAAAGTATCATCATAATCAAATAAAACTGCTCGAATATGGCCCCTGATCATGTAAGCATTGTAACAAAAAAGATCCAGAATTTTCATCTGAATCTCTTGTGGTGGAGCTGCCGGTATTTGCAACCGGGTCCGCTGGATTATCTTTGGCGTATTTTCTACAGGTTTAGATTGTTCAAATTTCTTAGGAACGAGCGTTAGAACAAACAAGAAAACCCATTCCGCAGTCCTTAGGCTTAGGCGATGCTATGGATCATAACACCGCAGCAGCCAGAAAATATAGCGCACCGTAAAAATATCTGGCGTCATTCTAGGCACGGCTTTAAGTAATTAAACTAAAGCTGGTGCGGTTTCGCGTACACCAAAGGCAGTTTTGAGGCTGTCCATGAATGTAGCTGAAAGACCGCGATTTTCAGATTTTACATCTAAAAGTTTTGCCATATAACGCTTAGCAAGCGACCTGCAAATACAACCGATAATGACCGACGTCAAGCTTAAAATTCAGCCCCATGTACAACAGATTATAACATAAAAGGTTTATTTTTTACAACTATGCATGCGGTGGAGTTGGAAGCTCGAAAGTTGGCAAACCTTGAGCCGTCAGTGCTTTATTGAGTTCATCTTTGGCAAGTAACAAGTGTGCCTCTGATTCTAGCCTTTCCGCCTCTGCGTAATTAGCACGCGCATCGTATTCGTCTGCTTGCACAGAATCCATGCCAGCGTAAGGACAAGTTGCACAGTAACCCAATTTTTGTACTTTAAACAATAGCTGCGCGTTTACTAGTTCCTCGCCCCCTCCACTCTGGTTCGTAACTGGCTGTAAGCCGTCTCGCGCTATTCTTCGGCACGTAAACTTTCCCAAAGCAGTTGTGAATTTTTGTTCTCTACTTTCCTCTATCCACTCTCCGCCATGTGCTTGGTAAACAAACTTATCAAAAACACCCCGTCTTGAAGTTAGGGTTTTGCTATAAGCATTTGATTTCTTGTCGGGAACAGTAACATTAAATGTACTGACCGTAGTCTCACTAGAAAACTCGATTTTTTTTCAAGCTACACTCTTGCGGATTGCTAGGAGCCTTAGAACTCGGTTTCTTAATTCTTCCAAACATAAAATCTCCAAAATTACTTCAGACAGGATTATACAACTTTTATTAAGTTTTGTCTAGTCAAATAATGTTTCGGTTCTTTCTAGTACGAGGCGGTGGGTTCTGCGTCTTCGTGGAGGACTTGTTGCGATGGTCGATACAGCACCCAGAACACAACACCAGAGATGATCATGATTCCCGCGCCCGTAATAACCGGTACGCTCACACCCATGGTCGCCACGTAACCGCTAATAACAGCGGGAATTGCTTGCGCCAAGGCTTGCACGGACGCATTAATTCCCAGCACCTCGCCCTGTACTTCTTTACCAGCTGATTTACTCACAAGCGAAAGCACGTTTGCCATCGTCAAGCCATTAAAAACTGCGAACAATGGGGTGAACAACAATAGTTCCTTAGTATTACCAGCGAACAGCATCGTTAGTAGCGCCGCACCAGTAGCCGCCAAACTAAATCGAATCACCTGATAATTCTTAAGTCTTTTAGCAACAAACGGCGTCACCGTCACCTGCGCAATAGCAATCCAAATACCAACATATGCAAAATAATCACCAATATTGCTTTGATTAAACCCGAGTTTATTAATCAAAAAAACTTGAAAAAACGTAGTAAAAAACGTAAACCCAGCAAAGTACAAGAATGTTGAGGGAAATATCACCCGCAAACCCGGATAGGTTACGGCTTTTGTAATATTTGCTATGGACTGCGTAAGTTTAATCTTGACGCGCTTGAGAACCAGGTTAGTTTCGGGCAAGAATGCCAGAACCAAAACAACATTTATTGCGCTTAGAATTGCCGCGAACCAAAATGGCGTAGCGGCCGCAAACCAGCTTGGCGTATCAAATAATCCATAAAAATTAACATTTGGGCTGGCTAGTTTAGCACCGATGTAGGGCCCAAGAACAAAGCCAATGCCAAACGTTGCACCGATCATACCAAATCGTTTGGTGCGATCTTTTGGCGCAGTAATATCGGATACAACTGCTTGCGCAACACTGATATTACCGCCTGTAATTCCGTCTAGTGCACGTGCAGCGAACAGCAGTGGAATATTTTTAGTAATAATGCCGATCGCAAATAACACGTAACCAAGCGCCGTACCGACTAAACTAATTGCCAATACACGTTTACGTCCGTAACGATCAGATAGTTGTCCCAAAATTGGCGTCGCAAAAAACTGCATCAGCGGATAAATCGCCGTTAGCCACCCGAGTAAAATCAAACCTTGGGTAAAGCTCCAGCCGGCAGGCAACAAATATTCTGGCGACATTGGGGCTGCAAGTAGCAACGGAATAACCGGAATCAAAATTCCAATGCCCAGGACATCAAGAAAAATTGTAAAGAAAACCACCGGTAATGCACGATTAGCTTTTTTGTTTACTTCTGCTTTAGTTTTAGGCAAGATATATCCTTTTCTTTGTTAATGTCTTTGTTAATGATTACAGCCACCGGTGCGGTCTGGTTGGCAAGCTTGCTCGTGCATAATATCGATTAAATCTTTTAGCTGCGACTGCTGAACCGGATTAAGCCGATTAAACACCGGTGAGTGATAACTATCCAGAGCAGCCAGCGCTTTGTCGATTAGTTTTTCGCCTTTTGGCGTGAGCGTGGTTATTCGTTCTCGTTTGTTGTTGGCACTTTTTTTGGCAGTGATAAGCCCAACTTCTTGCAACGTCTTGATTTGACGGCTAACGCTGGCCTCGGTTTGGCCAAGTTTTGAGGCGATTTGCTTTTGCTGCACGCCAGAGTGCCATTTTAAAGCCATCAAAATTTTAAACTGCGAAAACCCAATGTCCAAGCGTTCTTGCAGTAATAAATCAGATTGGCGGTCCAAAACCAGCGCCAAATGGTGCAGGCTATAGCCCAGATTATTGATTGTTCGCTCACCCATATCTGTTCTCCGTTTTCGCCAAGATTGATCTCACGCAAAATCTCTCAACAATTTTATTGTACGCTCACGATAATTAACACGTCAAGTATATTAAGTGCGTTTTTGAATTTTATGGAGAGCATAGCTTTGTGTGTATTTAATCGAGTTAAGCGCTGTTTTTTCATTGGCTTTACTTGACTTCATGAAATACGGGTCGACATCAATCAGGATAACTTCGGGGCTGGCTCCTGGTTCGGTTGCGCCAAACATTAGCTGATTTTCGGTATAAATGTCGCTGAACAACGACTCGCCAGCCTCGACACGATTACGAACATATATCTTTAAACCATCGCATATTTTGACTGTGCGGTCTGCAGCTAACGCTTTATGGTCGGGTTTTTGTGGTTCAAAATGTTCAATACTAATGCCGTAAATATACGGCGAGGTAATTCGCAGTCCCAGATGTTCGCCAGACAATTCGAACCGTTTGTTCCAGATAGGAATCGGACAAACTTCGACTTCTGCATCAATTACATTAACCCCGGCAGTGCGAAGTTCACTAACCTCAGTTTCAATTTTTGCCGCAAAACGTCCAAGCACCGTTTCCAACACATCATCAGCCTTGACTTTGCGCAAAAATGTTATAGCCGGATCTTCGATGGTCGGATTTATATATCTAACAACACGATCACCAACACAGCGCACCCACGGATGTGCGCCAATAAGCTGCTCGCCGGGCACAACAATCTGATCAGGATTTGACATACATATAATTATATTACAATGTAGTCTAACTGTCTATGTTGGAATATAGTTGGTGCCAGTCTTGGAGGGACAGTTCTTGGGCGCGTTTATTTTGGTTTATTTTGGCTTTTGCTAATAAATCTTCGACTTCGGGCTTTGGAATCTGCAAACCACCGCTGAGGCTGCTGCGCAGCATTTTGCGTTTTTCGCTAAAGCCGGCTTTAACTAGGCGGAAGAATTTTTTGCTATCAACATCTTTAAACAAAGGCTCGGGGCGAACAGTCATTTTAATCACTTGGCTATCTACTTTTGGTGGTGGCGTAAACATGGCGGCGGGCACTACATCACCAACTTCGACCTGGCAGTAAAATTGTACGCTGACGGCCAACACCGACATTTGTCCGGATTCAGCGGCAATTCGCTCGGCAACTTCTTTTTGGATTAGTAGCGTAATACTTTCGGGCGGGTTCTCGGATTCTAAAAGCGTGCGCACCAAATTGCTGGTCAAATAATACGGAATATTTGCCACGACTTTGTAGCCCGCCGGCATGCTGCGCAGATCGAACCGCAAAATATCATCGGCGATAATATCGACGTTGCTACCCTCATATTTTTTGCGCAAACTTGGCACCAAATGAGTGTCGTATTCTACGGCGATTACTTTTTGGGCGCGTTTGCTTAAATGATCGGTCAGTGTTCCGGCGCCCGGTCCAACTTCCAAAACCGTATCATCCGCGCTGACGCCAGCAAGCTCGCAAATTCCATCCAAAACTTCAACATCCGTCAGCCAATGCTGCCCCAAGCTCTTGTTAGTCTCTGGTAAATTCATATTAGGTATTGTACCAACTTAATACCATAAAAGAGCCGTATTCACTCTTATTTTTAGCGTGAGGTCGTACGAGCCGAACAAAATCCTCGAGTGCAAGACAAGGAAAAAACGAAGCGCGGACTGAACGGTATGAACATACAGTGAAGGAGCACTAGAGTTTTTGACACAGTATTGTGCCGAGGATTTTGTTTGGACTACCACCAGTGGTTTGATTGCCAGAAGGCGTTGGCATTCTGCCAACTCCCATATCGCCCGTTGGCATAATCGCTAAAATGCCGCAACTGACAAACTGGATCGTTCTGCCAGTTTGGGCAAGCACTAACTAAAATCTGTGCGTTACAACGTTGGCCAAGCCCGATGCAACGGTTTGCACTGACTGCACCAGGGTTCCAACCGGATTCGCGGCCGATGATCAAATCTACATACGGATATTGCGACGAATCAATTCCGGCTTGGCGCATCCAATCAGCCTTACTGCCGGTTACTGCTCCGGCGACGGCTTTAGTGCCGCGCGCAACCACTCGGTTAACAGCCTTGTAGGCTACAACTTCTTGCAGCACTTTTCGCTTTTTTGTTGCTGGATCAACTTCATACAACACCAGTTTTTTGCCCTTACGCCCAGCTTCGCGAACTTCGGTTGCGCCAAATTCTAGGTCGGCGTCTTCGACTTGTTCGGTTTTGTTTGGAATACTCACCGATTTGCTTTTGATGGTGCGGCCTTCGTAAGTTACAAAAACCACCGCGTTTGGCTTGAGTGGCGTTGTGGCCACCGGAAAAGTCGTGACGTCTTCGGCCTTGATATCTTTTTCTTGCAAAACTTCGCCGACGGTTTTGGCGTGCGTGCGGATTTCGAACGACTGACCGTACAACACCAACTTCATCGGGATTGAGCGCGAGATTACGAATGTTTCGCCCACGCCTTCGCCCAACAGATCATCGTTTACGCTGGCGGCAACTTTGTCTTCGGGAAATAGTTTGATACCGGCGTCGCGCGCAATCGCCGTAACGGATTGTTTTGCGCTAAATTTACTAACACGATTTTTGCCGTCGACGACGGTGATTGGCCGCGAACGGTACACATTAATGTTAAAATCATCCTCTAGAATTTTGGCATCCAGCCCGGGCTCAACAATGTCGCCTTGGTTTACTTTTACATTTAGTTTTTGTAGCAATTCTTGCACGGTTGCAGCGCGAGTTGTTAGCGTCTGCGTTTGGTCATCGACATACACGTGTACGACGCGAGTATCGGCCGGGCCAAGTGTCGTGGCGCTAAAATTAATAAATGCCACGATGCTAACAAAAAACAACACCAAAAACGTAACCACCGGCACAATAAACGGATGATTTTTTAATCGCAAAAAATGGCGATGCGCAGAATTTTTGCCAGAATTAATTGGGGGTTGGTTGCTCATAAAAAATTAGCTTTATTGGTATTGCCCTACGTCTGTCGATTTAGTTGCCTACCTAAAAGCTAGTTCTTATTGTAACAAATTGTAAGATATTCTGGACAGAACTACTTGGTCATAAGTGCGTCTATAACATGGCGCTGAGCGTTGCCAAGATTCAGCGACTCCGCATCAATCCAATCGGCGTGCGTGAGTTCAAGCCCTTTTAATTGTGGCTGCGTTATTTGTTGCATGCGAGCCGTGAATAGTTCGTAGTCAAAGTGCAGTAATTCGCTTTGTTGCGATTTACTGCCGCTTTTTTTGAGTTGGCTTTTGTCGAGTGTAATGCTTGTTTCTTCTTTTAGTTCGCGCAGGATTCCTACGAGCGGATCTTCGTTTTTATGCAAACCGCCGCCGGGAAGTTGCCAACGATCATCGCTGAGCCAGCCACGAACAACTAAAACTTTGCTGCCAGATTTTATTAAAATTCTGGTGCGTTTGCTGCGGCGTAGATATACATGCAAAGCCGGCAAGCTGAGCCAAAATAAAATCCAACCAGTTTTGTTCCAAAGATTTTTCATTGTTTTTTCATCCCATTTTCTTCATGATAATTTCTCTAAGGGAGCGATGCTAATGTCCATTTTTTTAGTTCCCTTGCCTTTAAAATATATCGTGGCCATATCGCCGTCCAACTCTAAGATTGTACCCATTCCAAACAACGAGTGTTTGACGCCGTCGCCTTCTTCTAGGAGTGGTACAACACGCGGTTCCATACTTTGTGCTTTTGGTGGCATGGCGGGTTGTTCAAAACCGCCACCAAAATTATTGTAGCCACCAAACTCTGGCGCTTCGCGAACTTGCTCACCATCAATTTCGCTCAAGAAACGTGACGGTGGATTGTGCTGCATGCCGCCGTACAACAATCGCTGCGCGGCATGCATCATATACAATTCTTCGCGGGCGCGCGTCATGCCAACATAGCAAAGCCTGCGCTCCTCTTCCATTTCAAACTGATCATACAATGCGCGCGAATGCGGAAAAATCGTTTCTTCTAACCCCACCATAAACACAGATGGAAACTCCAAGCCTTTGGCGGCGTGCAGTGTCATAAGTGTCACGGCGTCGCTGCTCATGTCGGCCGAATCCAAATCGCTGAGCAAACTTACTTCTTCTAGAAATCCTTCTAAACCAACATCCTGATATTCTTGCGCCACGCTCATAAGTTCTTTTACGTTTTCGACTCTAGACTCGCCCTGCGCGCTGCCGTCGTCTAAATAATGCAGGTAATCTAAGCGCCGAACCAGCGAGTCGATAAATCCAGAAATTGATGCGTCCTGCAAAACTTCGCGCATGCTGGCTAAAATATCACTGAGTTCACTTAGTGCTGCGCGGGCTTTTGGCGTAATTGTATCGCAACGAGAAACTTCTAATAATGCATCGAAAAGTGGCAGCGCGTTTTCAGCTCTCCAGGCATTAAATTGTTGCAAAGATTTTGTACCAACGCCGCGAGCTGGAACATTTACCACCCGCTCAAAACTAGCAATATCTTCGGGCTGATAAATCAACCGGATGTAGGCCATGATGTCTTTGATTTCTTTACGATCGTAAAATCGCACGCCGCCAACAATTCGGTATGGCACGCCGTACTGCACAAACACTTCTTCGACCGAACGGCTTTGGGCGTTGGTGCGATACAAAATTGCAAAATCTTTGTATGACCTGCTACCAGCGTCAACGGCGTTTTTGATACGTCGCACAATTGCTTCGCCCTCAGATCGTTCGCTACTAACTGGAATAATCTGCACTGGCAAACCGGCGGCGGCGTCGGTCCAAAGTTTTTTGTCACTGCGTTGTTTGTTCTTGGTAATAATGGCCTGCGCGGCGTCCAAAATATGTTTGGTGCTGCGGTAATTTCGCTCCAACTTTATAACTGTGCAGTTTGGATAATCTTTGCTGAAGTTTAAAATATTCCTAAAATCCGCACCGCGCCAACTATAAATTGATTGCCAGTCGTCGCCAACCACGGCAATGTTATTGTCTTTGTTGGTCAGTAATTTTACGAGTTTGTACTGCGCGGCGTTGGTGTCTTGGTATTCGTCGATCATCACGTAGCGAAACTGATTTTGCCATTTGGTTTGCAGCTCTTTTTTGCCCTGCAACATAGCGACTGTTTTAGTAATTAAATCATCAAAGTCCAAACCGCCGGCATCTTTTAAGGCTTTTTGGTAGCGCGGATAAATCTTGGCAGCGGCTTCTTGCGCCGGGCTTTTGGCGGCATTAGCGTACGCATCCGTGCCAACTAAATCGTTTTTGGCGCTACTTATATATGTGCCGATTGTGCGCGCCGGGAATGTTTTTTCATCTAAGTTAATCTCTTTGCTAATTTTTTTGATGATATTAATACGGTCGGATTCGTCAAAAATCACAAAGTTTTTTGGCACGCCAATATGCTCGCCATCTTGCCGCAGCAATCGCACACACATGCCGTGGAAAGTTCCCATGTACGGCATAAAGCTGCGGTTGTTTGGATTTTCCCCAAGCAGCAC
>ENA-ORBV01005566-ORBV01005566.1-microbial-mat-metagenome-genome-assembly--contig:-NODE-5566-length-23046-cov-5.196352_pt1 | contig 23046 bp, 21 predicted proteins | sample MGYA00237777_ERZ505514 | MGnify/ENA primary metagenome ERZ505514 (study PRJEB26160, sample SAMN06269048) | microbial mat metagenome | isolation source: Oligotrophic lake microbial mat | place... | reverse complement strand
AAGCAGAAGACGGCATACGAGATTCGCCTTAGTCTCGTGGGCTCGGAGATGTGTATAAGAGACAGCCGTTACAGCTACCGGCACGATATCCAATGGACACTCGTAGTATAGGTCAGTAAGGTCGCCTGCAATAACCGGTGCAGTTGTATCAGATACATAGTATGAAGTTGTAGCAGTTGAACTGTTACCACACTCATCTGTAGCTGTCCATGTAATTTTGGGAGCTGGCATGCTAAGGCGTATATAAAGTTCTCTCACTGCATCCGGATCTCTCTCTAAAACTCCTCTTATAAAATCAGCTTCTCCCTTAAATGGTGCAGTACTCCATCTTTCTAACATATGTGCTGGAAACGAAGGAAGGTCTTCTTTTTTTTGTTTGTTGATGATCGTTGTTGCCATTGCCGTTGTTACCAGATTTGCCGTTTGCCAAGAAGCGCCGCGCAAAGACGTCTTTTCCTTTCTGGCCATCGGCGAGTGTGCCACTAGCAACAGTGAACGTATCTCCGTCAACAAATTGCGCCCATTGCTGTCAATACAGTAGAAGAAGAAACAGGAAAGAACACGGTTAGACGAAAAGATAGCGAAAGAAAACAAACTGTATCAAAGCAAGATTATAAGGTGACAGTCACGTACCGCGTTGTCAAAAGTATCAAAGGTACCTCGTGCCTTCGAGTCAAAGACAAACGTAGATGGGTCAGAGTGAACACCATAGCCGATTGCCGTGACGAACTCTCCCAGCATGGCGTTATCTGATGACTCCCCGAAGAAATGGTCACCAAACAGACTGGGTTCCACAACTTTCGCCACCTGAGAGGTGTACCGTTCTTCATAAAAGTCAATCTTTGATTTCAGCACAGTCAATGATGCAAAGAAAGAGCTGACAGCTGGATTCTTTCGAATACTTTCCATCGAGTCCGCGTAGCGATCTTTTCGAGTGTCAGATGCGTCGATAGCAGTAGCGCTAGCGACAAACCCCAAAAAGCCGTAGTCACCTACACCAAGGTTCTTTGTTGTTCCTTGATGTAGCGTGTCAGAAGATGCATTTAGAAGGAATGGGACATCTGCGAATGGAAGCCCGCTTTGCTCGGTGTTGGTCAAGCTAGCCGTAGGCTTCAAATGATTAAGAACGTGGGCATCTCGCGCATCATCTCTGGCAGTCGTGAGCGCTTTAAGTGTTGACTTCAGTGATTGGGCAACACTGGAGCTCAGCTCTTCAAATTCAAATCCCGCCTCGTCCCGGTTTGCCTGAGCGAACAAAACTGCTCCATCCCCAACAAGAACATCACCCTCGCCATTTGAAGTGATAGTATCCCCGGAAATAGTCAGTGCATACTGAGACAGTTGAGAAGCTTTCTGGTCCGCAATGCCCGAGTCTTGCATGTCTCGCAGTAGTTTTGTATGAAGCTCATACAAAGCAAAATGTACCTCGATGAGCACAAGCTCGATGTCCCTCAAACGATGGACAATATCTTCCACTTTGGACGCTGGGCCCTGGCCAAGTGAACCACCAAGGAACGAACGTCCAAACATTGTCAAGGAATCTCCCGTCACAAAGGCATGGCCTTCAGGACCCGTTGTGATATTATCACAGCCTACTGTGAGGGGTTGCATTGACTCGCTGTCGCTGTTCAGAAAGCTGTTCAGAAAGAAGCCTGTATCAACTTCCATGGTGCTAAGACGGACACTAAGATCCACAACCAGATTGTCGAGAGTTTGCCGTAGATTGTCCACAGTAGCTACTTGCGTCAAGTCAAAGGGCGCGGCGCCTCGTATATCGTCTCCAATGACAATTGATGGTCCACCACTCGATCGGATCAAATCATTGCCGTGAAGCTTTTGTTTGTCGTATTTAAGTCCGGGCGTAATTCTAAACATGGGTTGCATACAATAGCCTTTGTCTGTTGCCAATGTAGAGACGCCGAGAATGTCCTTGATTAGGTGGCTCTCTTCTTGCAGGTCATTTAGCGTTACATCGACATCTATGATGGACTGCATGTAGTCAACGAAACGATATTGGTTCGGATATAGCTCAAAGTCAGAAGTGAACGCAACACCGAAATCAACCTCATTTGGACCAACTTCATAACCACTTCCTGCCGGGGCTGACAGTGTGCGGTAAATTTGGTAGATACGAGGAAGGTCCGTATTTTGAGGGATGAGATTCTGGCCGGCGTCACCAATCAAAAGTCCGCTGCCGGTAATGTTGTCATCGCCTCTTTGGCCAATGAGCACATTTGAGCCTTCGTCATCATGAAGAATATCATCGTAGCTTTCTACCAGATCGAAAAGAAGCAAATCTGTGAGCCAAATGCCATCTTCGTCTTTGTATTTTTCACCGTCTTCTTGAAAAGCATTTGCTACGAAGATGATCGACGCTGAAGTGGTATCTGCTGCCGAAATCTGCCGGTTCAGCCCAGTATCCACTTTCCTTGATATGGACACCACCTTCGTGATAGTTCCTAGCTCTTCCAGTACAATATCTTTCTTCCAAACTTTAACCGTCGTGTTCGACAGCAGGATTGGGCTTCCCTCGGTATCATACCGACGGACGCAGTGTCCCGTGTCTCCTAAAAGTATGTCATCGCCGGGGCCTCCATACAACTCATCTGAACCAAGGCCGCCATGAAGCTCATCCTCGCCCTCGTCTCCATAGATCACATCATCTCCTCTCTGTCCATAGAGCACATCATTTCCAGGACCACCATGAATTTCGTCGTCGCCCTGCACAAGGTCTATGTTGTCATAAATAGACACATTGCGGCGAACGACATTGTCAAATGGATATGGATATTTCAACCAAACGCTCCCATGTACCCAAGGGTACGTCGAAGTAAAGGACGTTCTAATTCTAAGGATTTCGCCATTGTCACCTTGGGTGGTAGAAAGTGGGTATTAGCAACTATCATGGACTATCCTGGAAGTAATGTACAGCGTGTAACGTACCGAGAATGACATCATCACCAGCTCCTCCTCGAATTTTATCTCCTGAATCAGCTCCAAAACGCCTGCTGTGCCCTCCGACAATATCATCCTGAAAAAAGGGATAGTGAAGACGTCAGCACAAAACAATGCAATAAAAAGTCCCCGTCCCCATCACACAACAGCAATGCGCACCTGACCGTCGCCGCCTTCAATATAATCCGCTCCTTCTTGGCCGAAGATGACGTCATCGTCTTCATCACCTGCAGAGAATAGACGAAGTTGATGAGCAAAGTACAATGAAGACTCCACATCCTCAAACACACCCTAGTTTTGAAGCCTTACCAAACAAGATGTCGCCCCCTCCGTCATTGGGGAAGCCAGTTTCGGGCATGTAGTTTTGAAACGGCAAGAACTCAGTTTCAGCATCGTAGATTCCAAAATCCCCAAAAATGATATCTAGTAGGCGGCATCACCAAAGAAAGCAAGAATGTTAAAAAGAAGTATTCCCAGGGGTTAAGTTTTAAAACAGAAAAGCAAGACCATAGCTTACCTTGTCCTGGACCTCCCCTGAAAGCAGAAAAAGAAGAAATCGATGTGTTAATAAACTAAGTTTGCAATGGGTTGGGTGGTGAAGGGTCCTGAGTGCTGTGTTGTCTTACATGATGGTGTCGGAAAAGGCTCCGCCAAACGCAATGTCGTCGCCACTTCCCAAAAAGATAGTACTGTATTCCGGCGATTGTAACATTGTGAGCAAAGGACGTGGGTAGCAACATAGCTCAATACGGCAATGCTGGCTCAACGCCAACGAATTGGATGAGGGAGGTTTGTCTGACTTACTCGTTTCCGCCTCCGCAACTGTGATTAGTGGTTTTTGCGAAATCGAGCTGATGAGAAACAGACTCATTTAGATAGATTTCAGCGTGATCGCCAAATACTAGATCCATTCTAAATTCCAAAAATCAGACGCGAAAAATTTGTTAGATGTATACGCAGACGAAGCAGCAACAGAATTGAAAGATCGTGAAGAGATTATACGCACCCGTCACCCCCATGGATTTCGTCTTTATCAGTGCCTCCAATTAGATAGTCAACATCTCCCGCACCACCCCTAATAATATCCGGGCCTCCTATACTGCAATTTACGGAAAGCAGATGCTTGGGGAATGTGGATTCGGGATGAAATGAAACATTTGCAGAATCGCCAAACTGCATACAGAAAGCAAGGTATAAAAAGTTGAGCCTTAAGGTTTGCTGGACAACAAAAGGAAGGCGCGATAAATTCACTCACGATGATGTCTCTGTCATCGCCGCCGTCGATTTCGTCGCCACCCACCCCGCCAATGGCGACATTGTCTCCATCGAGAGTGTAGATACGGTCCTTCCCACCGACATCCTCAAAGACAGAAAAGAGTTCAGAAATGTTACGGACCACCCCGTCGTTAAAATCACCGTAGCCGGCACCTTTCAGTTGCCAGGACAAAGACAGATTGAGAAAAACTGAAGAGCTGCACAACATCGCCAACCAAAGTCTATTACAGTATCTGACTTACCACCAGCTCGCGCAACGACAACTCCGGTTGGGTCTCTCCAATGTACTCGGCCCAAATCACTGTAACAAACCAGAATTTATCAGTGTTAGAACGGATGATTTTGCTTCAAAAAGGAATCAACTCTCGCCCGTAACGCATATGCTCACCCAAAAATAACATCCGCTCCCTGGCCGCCAACTAATGTGTCATTCCCTCGGCCACCAAAGAGGATTACCGGATGCGTAGAAAGAGTACAGTTGATCATATCGTTGCCGAACTGCCCATTCGCTACGAATACGACACCTTCATGATCATTAGCATCCAAAGCGACAGTTATATTGTCATCGCCGTGCCCAGCATGAACTGATGTAGTAGTGCGCAATGGGGCACCCGAAGGATTGGAAGGGACGGATTTGACGTTCAGCCGGTCGCCCCCCTCACCTAGCCACAGGTCAACACCGGCTGACCAGTTGCCAAGGGTACGAAAGAAAATGTCTCCCACCGCTTCGTGAATACTGGTCAAGGAATTATTTGTCAGTGTCATGGGAGACTCGAGACTACTACGGCCCTTCACAATCTTACTGCGCTCATCACTCATTAACAATCGATGTCGTCCCTGGTCTGTGTTGATGGTCAAATCATACTCCACATAGTCGAGCCACCCCAAAAGGTGATCCACCGTCTTGGCTGTAGTGCTGTCCTCATTGGCTTCTGAACTGATGAAAATGTACTCGTCTTGTCCCTGGGTATTGATCGTTGTCATGGAAGTAGCAGAGGTACCTGCAGGAAGATAACAAGTGAGGAAAAGGTTAGAGAACCTGTTTGCACGATCACAAAAGCATAGACGCTGAAGAATTGACTGATTCTGCAGTCGTGTTTAGTTATCTTGGGGGTGCACACTGTTTCCGAGTGAGAACAACAGCGACAGCAATTCTCTAGTTTTAACGCGAAAAGGTTGCACATTGTCTCCGCAACAGAGTAGTAGTAGCTGTCGCCCTACACATCCAGATTCCCCGAGAACTGCGACGCAGCCGTTTCCCGGGTCGCAAATCAATCACCCATAGTCATTGGACGTACCTCGAACATTGACAACAGTGTCGGCCACATCTCCCATATTAATTGTCAGCAGTTCCAAGTTGGAGTAGCAAACGTCAGAGTTTTGCTTAATGATATCGTTCGTTGCATTAATGATATCCTTCGTTACATTCAAAAACATCTCTTCGTCGAATCCTGTCAAGTTGTCGGTTTTGAGCGTCAACTCCATGTCAACTCCAAGTCGTTCTCCTAAGAAGAAAACGGCAAACGCATCATCAGCCACAGGCCAAACTTTGACCGCATTGGAACACTTGGATGTTGCCGCATAGCCGCACGAATCAAGCTCTTTGTCCTTTGGAATGACCATGCGCTGAATTGCGGCTTCAATCAAGGTCGCAGACTCGTATTTGTTGCCGCCTACAGGATACGCAAGCGCAAGTGTTTTTGGCTCCAACGAGCTCTGCAGAGGGTCAACGACGCCCAGTGTGAAGGATCCACCAGTAGCACGCCGGAAGTTCAAAAGGTACGAAACGGAGGGAACCCGAGTCGAACTTTCTCCCAGTTGCATGCTCGGAACTTCTACAACAAATCGTGTCACATTCAATACGTCGTCAGTGTCCGTATCACCCGTGTTATTGAGAATCAATTCATCGCTTTCACCATCGCCCCCGTCGAAGCCCAGTAAAGCGGATATATTCTCAAGCTTATACTCGTCAGATGATACAATCACTTTATCACTCCCGTTTTTGCCATGGATCAAGAAGGGACCGGATATGTCCTTCACATACACCACATCATTTCCATCGCCCAAATCCACGAAATGAATGGCAGAGGATGTGTTTTGCACAGTCAGGTTGTCGACGCCTTTGCCTAAATAGAGGGTTACGACCTCCATTTCTTCGTAGGTAATCCCACCTGCATATTTTACCCCATTGATCACAATGTCTGCTCCCATATTCATTCCTGCAAAGCAAAGATGTGAGTGTTGGTGGTGGAAAAAACAACAACGAGCCAGCATGGCAGCGTTTCTCGCAGCAAAATCAACGTACCAGACAACTGATTGCTCGTGAGCGTGCCCACGGTTTCCTTGTTACCACGAACGTCGACATTATGAATAAACAGTTGGTCAACTTGCTTCTCCTCGTTTACGTAAAAGCTTCCATTGTAGGGCAGTTCCACGCCAGGATTAAAGAACGCGGCATCAGTCTCGTTAGGGAGCATTAAGGGTGCCCCGAGCGGAGGTATGGCAGCAGCACCTTCCCCGACCAATTTGATTGGGCCCTGGATAAATGCCAAAAAGCTGGGAGAGAAGAGAGGATGCGGGTGAGCGAAGGCGAGCGCAAAAATTCAATAAATCAATCAAGCTAGACCCACCTAGGTTGGCTTGGAAAGTAGAGCAAATCAACACCCTCCTCTTGGTCGTCGTCCTTAGCAATCACATCCACTTTCTGCCATTGGGACCAATTGTCTTTCGTAAACAACAAAGCAATCGTTTCCTTTGGAGAGAGATCGGAACTCCCCTTCATTTCTACCTGAACGCGTTCGCCGTAGGCACGGTTCTTCAAATTCGCAGTCGAAGGTGTCTCTCGATCCGTGGCCGTTGCAATCGATTTTACGGAAATAGTTACATTATGATCAGGTTGCTTGCTGAGTCGGATTCTATACGAATCCTGGAAAAGGCCAGGTTTCTGCAAAAGAGAATTGGGAGCTTCGCTTGTACGAATTTCTGCCGTGGCCGTATAACCCAGGCTTTGATCAATGATGACACCAGCGCTGCAAGACAGTGATGCCGATTGTGAGCAAGTGGTACAAAATAAAAAAAGATCGCCCTGACGGCCAGCGTTGTTTAGCACTTACATATCATCATCATAGATGCGAACAAGGATGTTGGATGCGTATAAGGCAGACCCATCACTTAACAGGATCGGTTTCCCGGTTGTTTTGTTGGTTGCAACATGACCAAGCGCCACAAAATGGTCGCCTTCTTGGTCCTCATCGTCGACAGCGGTCACAGTGACTGTGACTTTGCAGTCGTTGCCCCAGGCATTCCCGTTGATTGAATCAATGCTCAAACCTACTTGTGACGCAACTGACTGAGTAATGCTAAGAACTGTATCGTCTCGCATTGGTTGGGTACATGGCCGAAGATAAATGTCATAATCTGCGGTGAAGCCTCCTTCGGCGACGATTGTTTTCCCAGTTGGTTCCACCACAGTTATCGATTTGGCTTTGGTGGAATTCTTTGCTGGGATCAATTTCACGTTGATGGGTGCGATAGACTGCTCGGTGCCCTTGAATTTTTGATCTTGTGTTTTGGTCGTATCGACTACCGACTTTATGATCAAATTGGCGTCGGTTATGTTCAACTTAACAGCCGCTGGGTTGTAGCTAACTGTTACAACTTGTGGTTCCATGTCGTCGAAATCCAGCTCAATTGTGCGCTCTGTTGCCGAGCCATCTAGCTTCATGTAGCCTGTACCATTAATATCACTCTGGCCGTTGATGTCAACATAGAGCTTTCCAGAAGGAGTCCGAGTTGGATACACTAGTAGCAACCAGAAACGAGCAACGTACAAGTAAAAGTGAGCTGCAGACGAAAGGGAATTGTGGGATGATTTGCACTGACCGGATCCACCTCGTACCTGTGAAGTTTAATGTTCGAACTGGATCATCTTCAAAGAGCAAATAAACAGCCTGATTCTGAACGAAATTAACATAGCCAAAGTCGCCGTCGTTGTCCAGAATATCGACAGCAACTCCTTCTACCAAGACTTCCTTGTATCCAGTGTCGTTTGTTGAAATTTCGTGCTCGATAATGCCTCTATGTCCTCGAAGGTTCCTTGATGTTACGGGTTCAACTTCCCGTGGCGTTATATGAAATGTATCGCTACCCTTGTTTCCATATAGGATAGTATCCAGCCCCGGACTAGTAGAGAGTACTGACACCAAATCGTTGCCTTCTTTACAATCAACTTGCAACGATTCAATATTTGCAAAGTTAATCGTCAAGCCACCGCCGAAGACTGCACCATCCGCCACGACGTACGAGTCGTCCGCCTCTGTCCCAGAAACAAAGAGTGTGTCGGTTCCAGTTCCTCTGTCCGCCAAAGATACCGGGAGGAGAGAAAGTAAGAAAAATGGAACGAAGCATGCATAGGCCCGGATCTGCAGACTTCAGCACTTTTATTTTTACTTACCCGTCAATATCGACTAACGAGTTCACGACATAGTCTGGATCCTCCCCCTTCACGTCAAAAGCTACAACAAGGACAGTAAAGAAATAGGGTTAATCTCACACCTCAATAATAAAATCGAAAATGACATTTGGCGTCGTACCTGTCAGTCCATTTTCTGTGCTGTTATTCCCTTCACCTTTGATGTCGAATTTGTCATTGTCATCGCCACCAATTGCAGTCACTTTCTTAGAGTCAGAGCCAAGAACAGTGCCGTCCTCAGCAATGACGAGGGCGATGAAGGAGCGCACGACGAACGTGTCATCGCCGCTGTCTCCATTCAGATCAACCACTTGCTTGTTGCGCTGTAGTGTATCAACGGTATGAGATAGGGGGGATTAGATATTGAGTATATCACTGCTATGACGTGTGTTAACACGAACGATGGACAGAGCGACTGGAAACGCGGAAACGTACCCGGACATCAAAGAGATCGTTTCCTTCCAAGCCATTCAGGGTGATAGGATGAGAGCACCCGTTGGATAAGTATCCCTGTCACGAGTAGAGCAATTCGTGAGTGAAAAAAATAAACAGGTGAGAACGATGGGTTTGGTTGTTATCGGGAACCGCGCAAAAGCAACCTTGTTGGGCTTACTTGTGTCGTTAGCGTGGTCTCTATAGGATCTGCTACTTGAACAAAGTGCGTTGCATTGCGTGGGCCGTTGTACAACTGGCCAATTCGGAATTCATCTTTTTGGGGTCCGCCATACACATCCGTGATTCCAATGGTATCATCAAAGTACACTGTAGGAAGTACAAACAAAGAGAGAGCGAACACGTTTCATGTTAGCCACATTTACATCCATTACCAAGCTATTACCTGGTACTAGAGTAGTCGTAACACATAGACTACCACGGTTTGCAAGTGCACACGAATAACAGTAACATACTTTTGTTTTCTCCACCGTTCAATCGCAAAAAGACAGAATCAATGCTGACAGAAGGGGTCCATCCCGTCACGTCTGATTCATTCTTCTTTCGATCGATATTGATTCGTTCTGTTGTGGAGTTGGGATTGGATGCGTTATGGATGTTTGCCAGAAAGTTTTCCCTGTAACAATACCAAATTAAAATGGCACGGATAGGTGAGAAGCAAGAAAAAACGATAGAAGACCATGCATGCGCTGACTTCCTACGAATTTGTCACAGCTTACCGACTCAAAACGAAACACGCAAAGTTTGCGCATTGGATATTCAAGCTGTTGCTACCGTGGATGTCATCAAACAAGTCGATATTGGATGTTCCAGTGGAGGCAAAGACTGTGTTGATGGTGTCATTGTCCTTTCCGCCACTCCACCGAATTGTGGTATTATCGAATGTATTCGAAAGAATAGAGGCATTACCGGTTCCGTCAACCCACAGAACGTCATTGCCAACTTCGCCATAAATTTCTGAGGTGGTGTTGTCTCCCATGCCGTAGAAGAAAAATGTGTCGTCGCCGCCACCACCACGTACTTCGAGATCACCTTGGGTGTCATATACTAATATAGTGTCGTCCTTGCTTTGGGCTTGGATAAATACCACGGCGCCGGGTGCAGTGGAACTGATATTAAAGATATTGACTCCGCCGCTTAAATCAACTGACATCGATTCGAACCCCTTGTAGAATATAGTTTCATTCTTGTAAGGCCCCATGAGCCCGGATACCTTGTAGGAGCTTAGGGTGCCGTTCAATTTGTCTTTAACAGACGACTGGTCCCAGATTATTAGCGTGTCGTCGCCTAGACTACCATCAACTGTGATCTTCTTGTGGATCTTATCAAGACCAAACAAACCGCTCTTATTTTGCCCGATGGATACCGCGTCGTCGCCTCCGCGGGTGTCAACGATAACGTAGCCGGAACTTTCCAACGTACTCTCCACTGATACGTGGTCGTCGCATGGTGACATATAGATTTCAACTGAGGTAAAGACGGAGCCAATCCTCAGAGTCACTTTGTGGTCTTTGTTTGTAATCACCGCAACCACTTCATCTGTTGTCTCGTCTGCTTTCAGAACAACACTGTTTTCCGAGTCTGAGCAATCCTCTACCAAGTCAGAAAAGTCTATAATGAGCCTTGCGTCGTTGAACTCTCCGCCTGCAGCTGTGATGTTGCAGCTAGATTTGATCTCGCTTCCTTTGATTTTGATATTTGTGTGGCCCACGAGTGTCCAAGCATGATTGCAGTCCGAAAATGTTGTAACTAGAAGCGGTACTTCTGGTTTTGTAGGGAGCTTGATTGTGCCTTTACCGAGCGAATTCCAGTTGACGATTGCGGCAGGGCCTGCTTGGACTTTACTTCCACTGATCAGAATCTCACCGTGCTGAGTGCCTGAATAGTCAAGGATCAGGTGATCAACCCTCTTGAAGGTGCTTTCTGATTCGATACCTTGGAATTCACACTCGCCACCATCGCCGGTGAGATCGCCGTCGGTAGAAATGGTCTTGACCGGCTCAAAAGATCTGATCCTTCGCTTCCACTTAGGAGTGCCAGCGAGGCATTCAATTTCTTCCTCGCCCAGGCTGCCGCCAAGCTTTGTACAAAGGAATGGTCCTTTAGAAGTGGTCAACACCAAATCGCCGGTGCCCTTATTCAGTGTTGCGATGTCAAGTGGAGGATCAGGCTGCAGCAGGATAGGTTCAATGAGCTCGACAGTAACTTCGTACGAGTACTCATAGAGCGTAATTTCAAATGGACCGATGAAGATTCTATGGAACATACGACGCGATTTTCAAAAAGAATCAGTGTCAGTGAAAATTACTAAGCGAAGAGAAATATTGTCAATTTGCAAGAAGTGCTTTGTACGTACCCAACCGCAATGCTGACTCCAAAGTTGAGATAAATCTCAAGAGTAAATTCAAACCAATCCAGAGGGGTGGTTCCAAGGGAAATAAGTTCAAAGGGACGGACAAGTCCTCCTGATTCTTCTGGCCAGGGGTCATACAAATCAATGGTGGCTATGAATGTGACACCCCCGTAAACCGAAACCTTTACGATGACCGCACTCACTGTTACAGCGAACCAGCAATCCATCAATAACTATTATGAGATCCACCGGAACCAAAACAGAATTGGCGCAAACAACGATTGCGATGACCTACCAGATACACCAAGCTCCAACGATCCCGTAAGTTTGATCATAGGCTCGTCCACACCTGCAAAAAGGAAGAGTACAGAGGCATGAGACAACGACCAATCGGACCAACCGTCAGTGACCAATTAAACGCATGAATGGGCGTACCATCGAAAGTGTCGATCAAAGCAAAACTATTGAGCGCCTTTACAGCGCAGTCTTGTTCAAATGCTTCACGGATACCCTTCGAATCAAGTTCAAACCCAACCTAAAAATGCAAGCGGAGATTCTTACAGTGAGGAACATGCTGAAAGCTGTCCAAGACCAATGTCAATTTGTGTAATTAAAGCTGCTGCTCACCTTTAGTTCCGCTGCGAATCCAAAGCCAATTTCAAGGCTCACGGTGGGAGGGGTATACAAAGTGATTATCATAGTATACTCAAAGGCAAAAGCTACCACTGGAGGCGTAAATCGGACAATACTCTATAGGCGATAGTGGTAAAGATTAGGAAAGGGTGTTAGAAAATAAAAAGAGGCCATTGTGCGAACAATAGAATGACAAAAAGACGTACAATGTCCCCTCCCTTCAATAATTCCAAGAGCGACATAGGGTCACTGAGAAAGGGCAACTCAAGCCCTTCGATGTTTTGTCCATTGCATTTCAGTTTTGCGGCGTTGCATCCTGCCTTCTTAGCTTTTCCGGAACAGGGAGTACACGTCCAATTACAGTCGGCTTGTTTTGTGTAGCATGGTGTCTCCGCCAAATACCTATGATGGGCCGACTCGGCAGTTGTCACATTGAAGCCTGCCCGATCTACCGGCACGAAAATACTTTCCCAGGTCTCGATCTCTTGAAGTCTACGTAGTCGTCTTGTTTCATTTTTGACTACCTCTGCCAGTCCACCAGTGCAAGCAAAGCCAGCCAGGATATCGCACTCATCGGCTAGAATAATATCGTCTCCACCAGCAAACTTCTCGTACAGTGACACAATGCCATCGTAGATTTCGATAATCTTGCGCACGGTATCGGTGCCTGCCTTTGCTTTGCCAACATAGATATCTGCAACATCAAGGATGGTCCAGGATTGTCCTGTAAGGGCTTCCATGGGCTCTATTGGTTCGTTAAGTGGTTTCAGAGGCGGAACCACCTTGTCCAGGTATCCATCCTTGCCGTCGACTATCTTTTCTAAAACAGGTTTGATCATATCAGCGATAGCACCGATATCCAACCTGAGATTTTTAATCTTCGCACAGGCCGATTCGGTGGTCGTATTCACCGGACAAGCAGTGAAATTATAGTCTGTCTTGGTTACGTTACCGTACTCATCGCCCAAGGAGGCTAGGGATCGGAGCAAGGGCAATGCGGAGTGATTTGTCTCGTGGAGGGCGCGGTGAGAAGAACCAAAGAGAGGATGGACCAACTTCCTCCTATCTTGAGCTCTGACGAGATTCCTGTGTCCATCGTCAGAAGAGAGGCGTCGTCTTCCTCCTCCCGTGGAATTAGTGGAATTACCGAATTTCACTTCCTCTCGGAATTGGACAGCGGCTCCAAATTCGAGTTTTGGGATCCAGTCTTCGAGAGCCGCAAGATCCTCACTCTTGAAAGCGATTGAAGACTCTTCGCTCAATTCAACTGCAGCACCTGCAAGTGCGGATATCTCGAAGAGCTCTAATAGAAAAGCCAGCAAATAGACAACGCAAAGGGTGAGAAACGAGGCAGAGAAGAACGAGTGCGACCAGTATCCGGCACGCTGCATGGGCTAACGGGACGTACCTGATATTTTCACAATCTTTTTCAGATCAGAGCCGTAGAGTCGACCGTAATTTGGCCCCGGTTCTTCATCATTCGGGAGGCGAAGTGCAGACGCCTTGTTAATGTCCACATTAATCGCAGCTCCAGCTTGCAAACGCAAGTCAGTTAAGTTGGCCGCCAAAAAGAACAATTGTGCCTCGATTTCTCTTGAAGGGACATCCAGGAGCGCCATGACGCTCATTTCGGAACCACCATCCTTCATGATTGTCTGCAGGAAAAACCCGGAGGCTTCATCAAAGCCAAACGCCAAAGTGAATTCCCAACTAAGACTAAGAGTCGGGACTTCGTCTCCTTCTCCTGCAACGCAGTTTTAGGATTCCACCGGCATGGGTGAGAAGATGTTTGGATAGCAGGATCGAGTAGAGCTGCAAAAAGACTCATTTAAAGGCTTACCTTCCATGGAAATTTTAAGGGGGAAAGAATTAGCGTCAATGCTAAAATCCAGAGGAATTTCGATGCTGTATGTGTCACCCAAAGGCACCGTCCACTGCAAGATAAAAAACACAGAAGAAATAGTTTGAGCCCAAAACTGAAGCAACGGTATTCGGGTATGTTGCGGATCGATGTTCTCCGCACACGAACGTACCTGGACCGACGTGGCATTCTCGTGCGTACAATCGGGTAGTTGTCTTTGCGTCATCGTTGTATTATCGTACTCGAAGCATTCGACCAATGTTTGGTTCTCGGGACCCATCAAATTTAGGTCTTGTAAGACTTCTGTGATGACGACGCCAAGTAGGTCAGCGACTGTTTTGGAATCCTCTTCATATTTGTTCAAAGTTTCTTGCATGGCTGGTATCATGGTTTGGCGGGCCTGCCCCAGAACGTTCTCTCCAGTTCCTGCTCCCAAACCGTTTTGGATTGCACCTTTAATAAACGGCACATCGAATTTGGTGACGATTCCATTGAGCCCAAGTGACGCATCTTCCGCAAGTGCAAGGACATTGTCCAGCGCATCAACGATGGCCTGAGGGTCCGCGAGGAGGATGCTAAGGAAACTCGGCTTGGGAATTCCGGCAGTAAGTTTTTTCACTTCGGCGTGTGTCGCGTTTGCCGTCTTGTTGAAGACCGCGTTCACGTCTGCGATGGTAACTTGGAATTCAGCTTCCGCAAAAATCAAGGGAACTTCTGCTTTGATGTTTGCGCTAGCTGCCCCACTGAAACTAGCTTCAACGTAGTTCAGGATCTTTGTGATTTTGCCAGGGTAAGTAAAGCCAGTCCTATTCGCTGTTGCGTTCGGGTCTTTCAGATAATAATTTGATGATTCATTCAACCCCACTTGCAATGCTAACGGCATCGCCTTGGTACCGGCGGTGAAATTAGCCACAACTTCGCCAGTGAGCGGCCCTAAGGAGGCTTCAAACTGGACAAAACCCTTACTCATGAAGTAAGCCCTCATCCCCGTTGACCCGATGACGTATGGCGTGACTTTCTTGATTGTATTTGAGTACTCAAGACCGAGAGCAAGAGTAACAAGTAGCCCGCCCTCCACTTCAATTCCAGCCTCTCCGGCAGGTGGCAGAAGTGCTTGCTTGAAGTCTTCCACGCCCGTTACATCAACCTCCGCCAAGAGCTCTCCTAGGTCCAATCCAAGTTGTTTAGTTTCTTTGAAAGTCCAATTGAGTGTAAGCTCTATCATCAGGTCCGAATAGAATCCGTTACTGGACGATGTTATGTTGACATCGGGTTTCCCTCCGACCTCATCTTGGAGGAGCGATTCCAGCTTGGCTTCAAGAGCAGAGAATGTGGATCCCTCCGCTTCGGAATCATCAATGCCTGCTAATTCTGCCACGGCATCAACCACCACTTGCAAAAAGGCCACCGTATTACACACGCTGAACCCAACAACTGTTGACAACAGAGAAAAGGAAATGTTAAGACCTGTATATGTATGTACACGGCAATAACTGCTCATGCAGCTGCAAGTTTACTTACCTGGGATCTGGTAGGTGAACACTGAGGACCCGCCAATCTCAAGACCAAGCAGCCCGCCGGAACACGTCTCAACGCTATCGCCATCATCAGCGCCAACCAAGAACTCTAGTGCCAGTTGTAAAGGCTCAATTACGTCTTTGAAGGTCATGTCCCTCAAGTTTCCAATCTTTGGAAGGTCAACTACAAAAGTAACATTCGGGCGGAGTTTGGAAGCATTCACATTTAAGAAATCAATAGCGAAAGGCTCCAGGAATTGGCCCGTCGCATTCACTCGGGCAAAATCAAAAGGCTTCAACGCTTGTACGCTCGCGCTGAAGTTTCCGTCAAAACTTGCGTTGGCGGTGAGAAACCCTGCCCGATAACCTTCCGTCGACGCATCGCCAAAGATCTTGGTAAGAGCAACGATCCAATCTCCAGCGGGAATGAAATCGTCACCGACACTAACATTGACAGATCCTGAAAGCGCAGCACCCAGACTCGAATTGACTGCAATGACGCCTCCTACGTTTGCGGCGATGTCGGCGCCACCAGTGACGTTGATCCTTCCTTCGGCCGAGACCGTTCCAATTGCCATTTGGAACTTCTTCTTCGATAAGACTGAGTCTGTGAAACCGTAGACGGTAGCAATTGCAGTCGTGTTGATCTTGGGGACCGTAAGAGTGTAATTTTGGATGGTGGAATTAAACCTGATTACCAACAGCGCTGTTCCTTGCGTCTCCATTCGAACGTCAGTACCCGTGGCTGCTTTCAACGTGTCGTTTAGAACAGTAGCAGGAGTAGAGGTGCCGTTCCCAGTGAGCGTCAATGTCTTGAATACCTCAGTGCCATTGAGAAACGTATATGTTAGATTGACCTTGTAGGCACTAGTTGGAGCCGCGCAAGTGAAGTTCTTGCCGTAGCAGGAATTCCCAATCAACACCAGCTCCTCATCATCGTTGGCTCCCAAAATGACGCCAAAGTTGGCCTTGAAGCTTGCTGCCCCAGTGGCATTGATGTAAGCGTCAGCAACGGTGACATCGGCCAAGTCTCCCAAGCCAAACGACGCATCGAGACCTGCGCTGACGTTAAAATCAGTAGCAAAACCCAGATCCACCTCGAATCGTGCTGCTTCGTAAGGGGATGACACTTCTGGAACGTACGTGAAGTCTACAGTCACGCCTGCAGGAAGGAACCGGGATTCGAGGACTTGTTCCATCTTGTCCGTCAAGTCATTGAAGCTTCGGAACTTAGGAATAAGTCCAGGAGTCAATGGTTGGTTCAAAGGTAACTTGAAGAGCTCGCCTGCAAGAGGAGCGAAAAGGAAATGATAAAAGAGCAGCAGTGTAAGAACTTTAGTTTTGTTGCACAATCCAAAGGACCGAGTCGGGCCGACCAGACTCTGTCGGTTACAGACAGTTCATTCGGTATGTACGTACCTGGACCATTATAATTCTTCTCGGTGTCGAAAAGACCCATGAGATGGACATCTTTAGCCGTAGATCCATCGTAGGCAACAGAGGCTATGAACACGTGCTGATTTGCGGTGCCATTTACGGAAATGAAAATGTCACAGTCGCCGCAACCTTTATAATCCCCAGCGGAGTCTGCCGTACACCCTGTGCCACAAGCCTTTATGGTGGTAGGGCAATTGCCGAATCCTGCCACCAAGAGGCTAGCAAAGTGAGTTGCATTTGCCGGGGTCGAGGTGAGGTTAAACTTGCACTTTGTAACACCCGCATCTTGGAGGAGTTCCTTGTACATTTCGGGATTTGTCTCCAATGTATTAGTAGTAGAGCCCTTGAAGATCATAAACTCCAATTCCTTGGGATTGGAAATATTGAATGACAAAGGCTTCTTGGGGTCGTTTACAAACACACTCGAGGCATTCAACACGAGAGACCTTTTGAGGCGATCTTCGAATGGCTCGGGGATCACAAAATACTTGAGAAGTTTGCTGGTAAGCACGGACCCCGTGGCCAAGATTTGAGAGAATCGCCTCTTGGTAAAGGGCAAGTTGATATCGAGGGCGGTATTCTCTTGGGCGCGCACCAAGGCAGCGTCCGCCATCCGAAGTAGATTCACGGCGTTGGAGGGGGAGAATTCCTTGAGGTTGTTCAAAAAGGTAAAATTGGACGGTGTGACCTTGACGCTAGGACTTGGGTCAAAGACGTCAGCCACCCCAATGGTCAAACTGGGAGTCAAACTGGGAGTCGAAGCGGATAGTCCGGCGAGTAGTTCGGTGATACCCTTCACCTCTTGACCGGTTGCCAACGTAAGATCACCCGTCAAGCTGAAGTTGGCATGTCGGGTAAGGAGCAGTTTAGATGCGTTGATAAGATTTTTGTCAGCTTGATTGCAAGCAGTTCCACAGTAATCAAGCGTGAAATTTGCATACGCTTTTACATTGGCGGTGGTGGAAACATCAAGCATCCCCAATGCCACTGTAAAGTCAGCATTTGCATTACAGGAGAGAGAGCCATTCAGAGGGTCAATAGTCACTTCTGGAGCAGACGGATTGGCCTTGTCAAACTTCAAAGAAGCCTTGAAGGTCAATGTGGCAGTAAAGTCTGCTCCTGCTCCCGCCGCTGTTTCCATTTCCACAAATCCATCCAAGGCGTCAAACAGACCAACCGTGTCAAAGCTGGTCGATCGTGTAAACGCGAGTTTGGCGCAAAACGTGATGGCCACCTTAGGAGTTGGAAGTGTGTCTACGGAAATGGAAACAAGGCCACCCGTACAAGCGCCAGACGGACCTGCAGCTTTGCTTACAAGGTAACTCGTCAAGTTGTTTTGCAAGTCTGTCTTGTTATAGTAGAGCAGATTACTGTTGGCGTTCTTGACATACTGCACCAAGTCTGTAAAATTCAAGAGATCAGCTACTGTTTTCCCATCTCCACCCATCATCTCGTTGAAGGACTTGCCGATAAAGGGAAGGGATTTGCTCATGGCATCCGAATGAGCATCACTGGGAATGAACTGCAATGCTGTAGTCCTGATTTTTTCGAGTCCGGTGATAAGCCAGTCAAGCTTGACATCATAAGTGTACTGGGCGTAGTCCACAGTTTGCAGTTTCCTTGTCGTAGCATCGCTGCCACTGCCACTGGCAAGGCGGATGCCCTTGTCGTCATTGTCAAGACTCTGCTGGCCAGAGACAACAACAAGACAGGCATGAAAGACCACCACAACTTGGAGGAGGCGAAAACCAAAGGCTCCAAAGAGAGATCGGTTTGGGTTGACCTTGACGAGCATGATAACACTTGGTTGGTTCGATTTGGACTTGCCTTGAAGGGGGGTTCTCGAATGCTTCTGGTACGTTTTGTGAGTACAAAACTGAACGTTTCTGGTGGATAAGAGTTCCTTGCGTCGTGAACTATCCTTCAGCTGTCAATGAAAAAGAGAAAAGAGCACATTAACGTGAGAGCATTCCACGCTTTCATCAGGGGAAGAATCAACAAAAACGATCGTGTGAGCTGCTTGCGTCTGTCGTTGGGAACACTTACATGGATGGAATGCTTTTCTTAACTTCGGAAGACGACAACTAGTAGCTACCGAAAGTAGCTGGTGATCGTTCAACAAGGCTTGCTATTATCCTAACTGACTTCGTCTTGGAAGTCAATGCACTCAGTATTGTTCAATGAATGGACAATCTTGAGTTATATGATGAGAGTGTCTTCAAAAGCTTGTTGTTGCTTTCGTTTCCACGCTGATTTTGTGAAGAGTTGTGTAGTGGTAGTGGTGGTAGTACTAGCTAGTAGATATCCTTGATGTTGCCTGTACAATGTATGAAAAATAACCAGTAGTGGTAACTACTACCGACTAGCTAGCTAGTACGTAGCTAGCCTAACAGTAGGTACCCCGTACTACCTGCAGCTGGTAGTAGTGCTGATGGCAGCAGGGCAGTAATAGGCTAATAGCACGCAATGTGCAGACAGCAGTACAAAAGAAGCGTGATTTCTACGCTGTGCAATTTGACTCCACGTAAAGTTGCAAGGAAGAGTGGAATACTGCTTATATTTCATTTGTTTCGCGTTGAATATGTACACGGGACCACTATTGTACTACTTGACTGTATGTAAAATCGACGAGTCAAACCTAGCAATTTGTCCTCACCGAACTTCCGATTTATTTAGTGACATGCGCGACGTAAACGTGGATTTACGACACCCGGTATTGCAATGACTGCATTGTGTTTAATTAGGTAATTCAATGGCGTCTCACTTTTTCCCAATTGTATTCGAGTTGTGATTTTAGAGTACCTCAACTATCAATTCGGTGAACCTAAAAAATAACCCAGACTCGATTTAATTAACACCCATCGGTGAAGTAAGGTGTCCGGCTACTAATGATGCAACAGTGTCACTGGATGGCTCACTGCCAATTAAAATGCTTGCTTGCTGATCGTTAATAATCATTTTCGGATGGTGCAGCCTTTACTTCTCCGACGCCTTGTCAGCCGCCTTGTCAGCCGCCTTGTCAGCCGCCTTGTCAAACACAGATTGTCGGCTCGGTAAAGAAGATCTCTTTTAAAAAGCACTGGCGCCAAGGTTGAATTTTCCCAGATTCGAAAGGATTCGGCTGAACGGAAAAAATGAACCACAGAACGAGCAGGCAGATGACTTGCGTCCGTGAACCGATCTGTGTTCCTAGGCGCATGTGTGCGTTCCTCAAACAAAAATTGTGAACTTGTGCTTTCCCCTTTGCAATGGGTGTCGTCAATCAATTGTCCAGCCAGCCAGCTAGCTGGCCAGAGCAGCAGCTAGTGGACTGCCCCAATCTGAAAAGGGCGACTGCAGAGTTGGGTGAAAGACCAAACTGGCTGGAAGCATTGGCTGTGAAAATTGCAGACACTTTCTTCATCCCCAAGGCGGATGCCGTCGTCCAGCAAATGTGGTTTCACAAAGGCGTCCCAGAGGCAGAGGTGCAGACAAACCATGTGCATCAAGCAAGTGGATCGACACGCATGCCACATGATGCAAGAGTCTCTGATGGCCACAAATGCAGCAGCAGCTTGAATGTTCTCAACATTTGAACTGGCTCTGGTTTTGGCTCTGGCCCTTGTGTGCCGGCTCAAGAGAATCTCATTCCCACCGGTTCGACGTGGTTGTCTGCAAGCAACACAATCACTGCCAGTGCTGAAAATGACATGTTTTTTGCAATTGCATGAACATTTTGAACAGGGCAGCACATCTGAGTCTCATGCAAATTGATGGCATTGGAAAACCTGGAAGAAGAATTCAGAGGTTTCATGTCACAACTTGAACACACACCAGATGTCTCAAATGAAGACAATGAAAACTGCCCCAAAGGAGCACAGTTCAGAAAAAGTCATCAAAGGTGCCACCAATCACTTGGATGACAGAAAACGAGGCATGGTCAAGCTGAGATGCAGATCATGTGGTGGAACTCGCAAACACAAAAAATGCAAGACTGCGATTCAATGATCATGATCGCTGTCGAAGCTGACACAACGCAAGTGTTTGCCAAAGCTTTTCCAGACCAACTCAGAGCATCAGAGTTGCAATTGCTGATCATTTGCATGACAGAGTCTGTGGATGCAGCCTCTCGTGGGGCTTTGAAAACTTGCAGAATTGACAATTTTTTCTCTGCAGAAATGACAACATGACCCATCGATCTCACTCTGGTGCGACAAGATGCACACATCCAAAGCCCATGTGGCAGCAAAACTCTCGGCTTCCAATGAAAGTTGGTCCAAAGACCATCTGTCAAACATTTGTGTTTTTGAGCTTTCTGTTCCTTCCTGCAAGAGGGATCACATTGCAAAAGAAACCACAGACATTGTTTGCAAGACAAACAATGGCCAACAACTTTGTGTTGTTGTTGTGACATCCTTCATGAGACTGCAGTGCCCATTCTTTTGCCGTTGTCAAGTGCAGTCTTTTGTGCTGGCATCATTGGCGCATGTTGTGTCCATGCAAATGGGGCAAAAGCACATGAGCTGTCATGCAGCAGTGGGACCAACCATCCATTGAGTCATTCATGTGTTGTGCAAAACAGCAAGCAGCCCTTGCTGAACTTGTTTTTGGGTGTGATTTGTTTTGACAAAATGAAAAACAAAATTGCTGATTCCTGGAGCGATGCTCAATTTTGATCTCCCTCTGACAGCAGGTTGTTGTGGACTCAATTCCACGGTCTGTCTGCCTCAAGTGTTTTTGATTTTTTTTCCTGATCCTTGTTGTTCTGCGATGTTGGTTGATTCTTGGACAGGAAGTCATAGTTGTCCCTTTGGAAAGCCATTTGTGGTCAGTTGATGGACTTGGAGAGACAAGTTTTTTTGCGCATGGCTCATGACAACTCATCCTCCAACACGATGGTTGAATTGGGGTGGATGCTGCTGTGCATTCAGAAATGTTGATGAGCATCCTGTGAAGATGATTGGACCCCCACCCTCTTTGGCACTTGAAAGATGAGATTTTCACCCACAATTTTATTTGAATGGTTGAATGACAAGATGCAAACATGCCACTCCACAAGACTTCATCTGAGCAACCCCTTGATGATGCCGACAATGATGTTGACGATCAGTCATTGTCATCATCTTGTGCACACCTTCACTTTCACCCCAAGACATTCCATCATGCAAACCTCAATTTTGATGCATTTTCCATCTTGTTTGGGAGTGATCAAGAGCCTTTGTCTGATGTGTTTGAGTGCTTTCTGTGTCCATTGTGACAGAAAATGATGCCCATGAATTCAACCTCCACCCACACCTTGGACCTGGCTTGCAAAGCAGGTTTTGGCTTCTGCAGGACACAATGATAGCCACCAGTCTGCTGTGAATGCTGCTAGCAGCCAGCTGGCTAGCTAGCCAGTTGGCAGTGGTGTTGATTGATCAATCCCCCCCCCCCTGCTGCTGCTGCTGCCACTGACTTTGCTGCTGCTGCCATGAATCTGCAAATGCACTGCTCAGGTGAATCTGTCACTGTTGCTGCTGCAGAAGCCAACAGAAAAAAGATTTGCATGGATGCAACACAGCTTGAGAAAGTGCGAAACAGGGACCGTGGGAACGCGTCAGTGGTGCATTTTTTCTGTGACAGCAAATCACTTGGCATTCATTTTGATTTTCTCCAAGACTCTCAACTCAGGAGACTGAGTTGTGCACTGTTGGATGAAGAGATCTATTTGTTGAAACAGATCAGTTCATTAGAAATCACAAGCACTGCTGCAGTGCTGCTAGCTGTGGCTGTGGAATCTTCCAGAGTCTTCCATGTTGTTGGCTAAGCTGCACTTCAAGCTACCCACAGGTGCACACCTGCCCCTTATGGAACACTAGCTGCACCAGCTGTGCTTCCAACACACTCCTTTGGAGATGTGGATCCAGAATGGATGCAGATCTTTGGACTCTGTGTCAGATGCAGATTGGTGCTATGATGATGGCCTCACTGTTCCACTGTTTGCAAGGTAGCGACAGCTCCACTCCTTCAAACAAAAGTTGCTCTTTCACCTGGAGCATTACCCAAACTCCATGGACTCCATCATCAACATCCTCATCCAATGATGCTTGTTGATTGTTGTTGATCGGCACAT
>ENA-ORBV01005565-ORBV01005565.1-microbial-mat-metagenome-genome-assembly--contig:-NODE-5565-length-23047-cov-9.590858_pt1 | contig 23047 bp, 19 predicted proteins | sample MGYA00237777_ERZ505514 | MGnify/ENA primary metagenome ERZ505514 (study PRJEB26160, sample SAMN06269048) | microbial mat metagenome | isolation source: Oligotrophic lake microbial mat | place... | reverse complement strand
ATTGATCTGATGACGGGTGACAAATGTATTTTCATAGAGGATTTTGCTATCCGATTGGCGAGTCACGACCAGTTCACACCAATTGACATTGAGGGCTGGCTGAGCGCCTCTTAAAGGAATCTGATTGACGTATCGATAGCGATACACTTCCTTGGACGATTTATTCCACTGTTCTAGGGTGAGTGTTTTCACTTCACCCAGACGCTCCAAGTCTTGCAACCGCTCATAAAGAGCAGGATGAGAGGTAGGCAGACAGGTGAAACTGAAGTCCATTCCAGCAGCGATGATGGTTTCACACATCGGTTGATGACTGTAGAGGTCATCGCCCAAAAGCGTCACGGGTTGTCCCCTCAGTTCTGCGCCGTGAGTGGCAACCCAGCGCTTGGCGGCAGCTACTTCGCTATCTTGTTTCTCACAGCCATCTTGAGGAGTGAGAAACTCTGGGGCTAAGGAAATCACTTGAGATTGCCCAGGGGTCACAATCACCGACAAGATGACACTGTGGAAATAACTCACCCTGCCATTTTTGTGGCTTCGACTGGAGCATTGCTCACAGTGCAACTGGTGAGAATTAAAATACTGAGTTCCGTCCAGGACAATCAGCAGTCCTCCCAAATACTCAAACGGTTTCAAGTGCCCCTCTCGTTTCAAAGCCTGATAAACCCAGTGGAATACCCCAGATAAAGCGGTGGCTGGAATCCCGTCGAGAATATTGCGAATTTGCGGCACACTCGGCACCCGCATCATGCCAAACAAGCTCTGAGCATTACTGTTGCCGTGATGGCTCTCCAGATGCCGCTGATAGTCTAGAAACGACTCACTTTGCATGAAAAATACCGAAAAAGCGGCTAAAACCGTATCCTTCAGGCTGTATTTTGTCCCATTACGCGCTTGGCGTGGGTCTTCCATCTGGGCAATCGCCCGATTCAGATAGGCGATCAAAGCCCCAAAACTCAGCTTCATTGGCTCCATCACGATTCTCTTTGAGAAGTCTCCTGTTTCTCCTGCTTGCCCTTACCCTTTGTCAAAATCTGAATTTGGAATTGCTGGGACTTTATAGTCAGCCGCATGATTAAACCTACCTATGAAAACTGGACAAAAGCTGCTGTAGATGCAATTTTCCCGCTGTCGAAGCCTGCCTAACAAGCCCATATAAGCGTTTGACAGACGCAAAGGTCAAAAAGTTCAGTCTGTAGAATCTAATGCCAGTATATTCACTGTCCAAGCTACTCAACTGGGGTTCATCGTTTCTTTAAATTGTAAATTTTGTGACACTATTCTTTGGTGTTAGTGCTGTGATAGGAACTGTTGCAGCAGCGCGATCGCGATCGCGGGTTGTTCCAAAGACAGCAATACACCAGAATTCGGCACCTTCACAAAGGCTTGAATATAAGTCGAATTGAGCTTGGCAACCCGCTGCCCCAAATCGGCGTTGATAAATTGGGCATTCTCTCCCCAGACAATCGTGGTCGGCGTTGTTAGTTGAGGAACATAACTTGCCAGGTCAAAATATAGATCGCCCCGCAGAAATGCCAGAGCAGAATATTGGGCGTTGGGCTGCTGTGCTGATTCTAAATAGGCTGCCACCATTTCTGGAGAGACTCGGTTGGGATTGGCAAATAAAAACCGTTCTAAAAAACTACGCACTGCCACTTGATTCATTGCGCCGATGCTATAAATCAGTTGATCCAACAAAGGCAACCCGATCGCTTGCAAAGGCAATCGTCGTCCAGCATCTTGCCCCAAATCGGCGAAGCCAGAAGGACATACTAAAAACAGTGCTTTGAACAAGTCAGGACGTTGTGCCGCAAGACGTAGGGCGATCGCGCCCGTTAAAGATGATGCGACTACAATAGCAGGGCGATCGCAGGTCTTCTCCAAAAACTCGGTGAGCGTCATCAGGTAATCTTCTACCCGATAATCTCGCACTGGATGGGCAGACTGCCCCCAGCCAATCAAATCAGGAGCCATCACCCGATACGCATCCAAGAATGCCGGATAAACTTTTGACCATTCATACGCAGAAGCGCCGCCGCCAAAGTTATGTAAAAAGATCAGCGGTTGTGCATCGGGCGATCGCAACGACCAAGGTGCGCCCATCGGAACGTAACATACTATTTCGCCCAAGGACGTTTGAACAATCTGCTGCCCCATACCGGGCGGATGAAACTGAAGCATAATTAATGTGCCCGATAGTTAATGTGCTTGATTTAAAAAAACTGAACTAAATTCAACATACGCAGAATTTCGCCGTAAAATCGATCAGAAAATTTAAAAGCTTTTACCTCGTCAGGGAAACTGTATATGAAAATCTCTCAGCGTCAATACATTTCAATCCTTCCCCTGGCGATTTTGCTTGCCCTCGCAGCATTTGCCAAGCTTCAGGGAAGCGGGTTTCTCTTGCCTGTGCTTGCCCAATCTTCGACCTCCACATCCTTTCCGCCTCCAGGCGCAGTGCCAGCAGAAACAACGGTTCGGGTAGAAGGCTCAAGCAGCATGACAGCCATTACTCAAGCGTTAAAGCAAGGATTTGAGCAGCAATATTCAGGAGCCAAAGTAACTCTGGCAACCGTGCCAACTAACAATGCCCTGCAAGCATTGAAAGCGGGCAAGATTGATGTTGCGGCTAGTGGTCGCCCGTTGACTAAGGAAGAAGCAGCGGCGGGATTGGTAGCGGTTCCAGTGGCTCGTCATAAGATTGCCCTCTTTGTGAAAGAAGAAAATCCCTTCAAAGGCACATTAACGATTGAACAATTTGCCCAGATTTTTCGAGGGGAAACCACCAATTGGGCAGATGTAGATGGCCCTAATGCACCCGTGAGGTTGGTCGATCGCCCAGAAACGAGCGATACCCGTCAGGCATTTTTGAACTATGACGTATTCCAAGGGGCACCCTTTAAAGCTGGAGAATCGGCAATCACGGTTGCAGAGGATCGAACCGCAGCGGTGATCGCCAAATTGGGAAATGATGGACTTGGCTATGCGATCGCCGAGCAAGTGATCAATCAACCGGGCATCCGGATTGTTTCCCTTTATGACACCTTCCCCGACAATCCCAAATATCCCTTTTCCCAACCGCTGGCATATGTTTATAAAGAACCGCCTAGTCCAGCAGTGAAAGCCTTTTTAGGCTATGCCTCAACGCCAGAAAAGGCTGTGGAAATCGAGAATGCCAGAGTTCAAGCAGCCAAACTGCCAGAAACAGGCACAGTTGCCGCTGTTCCTAACAATTCCCAGACCCCAACTGATTCTGCCAATCGCGGGGATGGCAGCGACAATAATGGATTGGGCTGGCTGTGGTGGCTGTTGCCGCTTTTAGGGTTGCCGCTCCTTGCCTGGTGGCTAAAAGGACGGATGGGTGCGGCTCCGGTTGCAGCGGTTGGCACTTTAGCGGTTGGGCACCCCCAAAACAGCCGCATTATCCTCACCCCCCGAAACTGTCGCGATGCTTATGCCTATTGGGAAGTTCCTGAAGCAGCCAAAAAAGCGCTGCAAGAGCAAGGAGGCAAACAACTTCTGTTGCGGCTTTATGATGTGACTGGCATCGATGTTAAACATCAGCCGCCACATAGTATGCGCCAGTTTGAGTGCCGCGAAGGAATGCAAGATACTCACCTGCCGATCGCCCTAGACGATCGCGATTATTTGGTGGAACTAGGGTATGTCACAAAAGACGATCGCTGGCTTCCCTTAGCTCATTCCGTCCCGGTGAGAGTGCCTCAATGCAATCCTGGAGGACAAGACTTTGAGACTGCCGCGATCGCAGCAGCAGCCGGAATGACCGGAGCGATCGCCTATAAAGCTGGCGATCGTGAAAAAGTCGCTGCGCCCGTTGATCAGCCAGTTTACACCAGTGCCGACTGCCGCATTATTCTCACCCCGCGCAATTGCCGCGATGTTTATGCCTATTGGGAACTGTCTCCAGCAACGCAAATGGAACTAGAACTACAGCGCGATCAACGAGAGAAGCTATCCATCCGTCTATGCGATGTGACGGATATCAACCCCGATCGCCAGCCACCCCATAGTATCCGCCAATTTGAATTTGATGCCCGTGCCCAAGATGTACATTTGCCGATCGCAGTAGATAACCGAGACTACCTGGTGGAATTGGGCTATCCGATCGCTGGCAACCGCTGGGTAAAATTGGGGCGCTCTGAATCGGTGCGTGTACCCCAATGTAGCCCTGCTGAAGAGAGTTCTCTAAGAACCAGTAGCGTGACAATGGCTGGATCGACTATGGGGGTAATAGCTCCAGCAAGCGATCGCGCCCTGATGCAGCCCGCCCAAAATCTTAGCCAAATTATTTTAGAGCCGCGTGGTGCCTCAAAAGCCTATACTGCGTGGAACCTGACGGAATTTGAAAAAAATGCTGCGATCAGTCAGGGTGGGCGAAAATTGGCGCTACGTCTCTATGATGTGACTAACATTAGCTTGGATTATCAACCGCCTCATAGCGTTTACGAGTATGAATGCAGCGAGGCTGACCGCGATCGCCATTTATCCATCCCAGCGGGCGATCGCGATTATTTAATTGAGTTAGGCTACGTCACTGACGAAGGGCGTTGGCTAAAACTGGCGCGTTCCAACTCAGTTCACCTGCCATCCGACACAAACCTCCCGATAATCTGAGCCTTGACTTGTTTTGAGCATAACCAACAAGGGGCATAAGCCCCTTGTCCTGATAACCGTGTGTGGGCTAGTGCGGAGCGTTTAAGAAGCGACCCGCAAACTTCATTACATCCCCCAAATCGGTATTGCCATCTTGATTGCCATCCAAAAAAGCACTCAAGAGCGGATTTCCACCACGACTGCCCGGAGTGGGCGCACCCATGTTGAAAAAATTCATCACAATGGGTAACACCGACGGCAACATGGTTTGAATCATGCCAGCGTTCATGCCAGTTTTTTGAGAAATGCTATTAATTAGCTGTTGTTGCATTTCAGCAGGAATCATAGATTGCAGGGCTGCCATGCTGGAATTGCCGCCAGATGCTTGACCCATCATGCCACCCAACGGGTTTGAACCTGCAAATTGACTGATCATCCCAGCGAGTTGAGGCGTGCCGCCCGCAGCGGTTGCTTGTTGCTGCAACGCGGGACGCAAAGCACCGCCAACCGCCGACATCAAGGACTGAGTGGCTGCGGCATCCAATCCATTTTTGCCAGCTAGCTGCTGAACTGCATTGCTCATAGAGCTTAGCCCCTCAATGCTTGCCTGTTGATTGGGGTTGTTAACAGCGCTCAATACATCGAAGAAAAGTCCCATAGTGTGATTCCTTAATTGTGTTAGATCGTTACAGCTTCATCCGAACTCAGCGGTAACCGTCGCTCAGTATTGTGTCGGATTATTGAAAGGCTGACAAGCGATCGCGGATACCCATCAAATATGAATATCGCCTAAATAGGAATTTTCCCGATAATTTAATCTTTTCTCAACGAAAAGAGTTGCTCGAAGAACCAGGACAATAGTGGAGAAACTTAGTGGCAGTTTCCAAGATTGCTGTAAACGCCTCCAGTGGTATAACAGCTTAGAGTTTGTGTTGGCTTCCTTGAGTTAGTGGGCGTTGAGACAGAAGAGCCATAGGATTGATTACGTTTTGACTTTTCTCTAAACTTGCGCCCCCATTCAGCACACTCTGCCTCTTTTTCGGGGTTGCTACCGGTTTGAATCATTCTGCAAGCGCCAGGAATGCCTACCACTTTCGATTCGGGAAAGGTGTAGGCATTGAGTTCTTCTGTTTGACCTACTAAAGCTGAGGTTGAATGTAATGTAACCGCTGAAGCCGATATGAAGATAGCGATAAATCTCGTCAAAGTGTGTAAATGTTTCATAAGGATCTATGTGGGAGAAGGTGAGGTGAGAGATTGTGGGTTTAAACTACCCATTTATCCCTCTGTTCTTACGGTTATATGCAAAGTTCCGCAATCTTACGATCTATCTATAGACATACTTATTTGCACGAGAACGAGTTTATTGAGTTACAGGCTTCAGCAAGTTAAGAAACTTAAACTAGCAGCGGAAATTGCCTAGTAAGTCGCAGCGAATCCATCCTTGAGCGCCGCTCTTTGGAAATTTGACTTTGACCCTTGGTAGCCATTGGATCGCTAGCGATCGCAAAGCCGTCTACATTGCCATCCACACTATTGCCACGCAAAACGACCACGCGATCGCCTGCAACACCATAATGGGGTGATGAATACTGGGTTCCAGGACCACTGCGGACATTAATTCGAGCGCCAGGGCTGCTGGCGCGCAGTTTCACATCACAACCCGTTTGAGATTGCGACATTGCAGGCATCGAATTTATTCCAAATATGGCTATGGCAGCAGTCATTGCAAATACTGACTGAATTTTCATTGAGTCCGTCCTTTTTTTATTAGTCAAAAAGAATGAGTGCCTAAACAATCCAAGAGATTGGGCAACAATCAGGACTAAGAAAAGTGAAATCTAAAGTCAGTTTGAGCCGATTACATGTCAGTTACCTATTCGCCATAAAGCTATGCTGTGACAAGAACAGAAGAATATTGCTGTAGGACTTGTTTTAGGTATTGCCCAGTGTAGGAGTTTGGGTTTTCTGCCACGGTTTCTGGAGTGCCGACGGCGATCAGTTCGCCACCGCGATCGCCGCCTTCAGGTCCCAAATCAATCAGCCAGTCGGCGCACCGAATTACATCCAGGTTGTGTTCAATCACCAAGATCGAGTTGCCCTTATCCACTAAGCGCTGCATCACATCCAGCAATTTGTGAACATCGTAGAAAGACAATCCTGTGGTGGGTTCATCAATCAGGTAAAGGGTTTTGCCGGTTGCCCGCCGCGACAATTCCGTTGCCAGTTTTACTCGCTGCGCCTCCCCACCAGACAGTGTAGGAGCCGTTTGCCCCAAGCGCATATAGCCCAATCCTACATCTGCCAAAGTTTGCAGCCGATTAAAGGCTTGAGGAATGTTTTTACAAAACTCAGCCGCCTCTTCCACAGTCATGTTCAATATATCCGCAATGGATTTCCCCTTAAACTTCACCTGCAAGGTTTCGCGGTTATATCGTGCCCCTTTGCAGACTTCGCACTGCACATAAACATCGGGCAAGAAGTTCATTTCAATCACGTTTACGCCCTGTCCGGCACAGGCTTCGCAGCGACCACCCTTGACGTTAAACGAAAATTGTCCTGGTTTATAGCCCCGCGCTTTCGCTTCGATCGTTTCGGCAAACACATCCCGAATCACGTCAAACACACCCGTGTAAGTGGCAGGATTGGAGCGAGGAGTGCGCCCGATCGGCGATTGGTCAATCACAATCACTTTGTCCAGAGCGCTTAATCCATCAATCCCATCCATGTCTTTGGGAAGCGGCACTTTACTGCCGAAGTGGTGCTGGAGGGTGGGGTAAAGCAGTTCGTTGATCAGGGTTGATTTGCCAGAACCGGATACGCCAGTGACGCTGACTAATTCGCCTAAGGGAATTTCGACATCAATATTTTTGAGGTTGTTGCGGTAAGCATTGCGGATTTTAAGCGATCGCCCATTGCCCGTACGACGCTCTGTTGGCGTAGTAATCACCTGGCGCTTTGACAAATATGCCCCAGTTAAAGATTCTGGGGCATTCAATAAATTCTCAAAGCTGCCTTCGGCAATAATTCTACCGCCATGTACGCCAGCTCCAGGTCCAATATCGACCAGGTGATCAGCCGCACGAATGGTTTCTTCGTCATGTTCCACCACAATCAGAGTATTGCCGAGATCGCGCAGACGAACCAGCGTTTTCAACAGTCGGGCATTATCTCGCTGATGCAGCCCAATACTGGGTTCATCTAGCACATACAACACGCCCGTCAGCCCGGAGCCTATTTGGGTGGCAAGCCGAATTCGCTGGGCTTCACCGCCAGAAAGGGTCATTGCCGCGCGATCGAGGGTGAGATAATCTAGCCCCACGTCCAGCAAAAACTGAAGTCGAGCTTTGATTTCTCGCAGCACCAAATCGGCAATTTGCGCCTGACGGGGAGTCAAGTTCATTTGATTGACACGGTTAAGGCACTCGCGAATAGAAACACCCGTTAGATCGGTGATGCGATATTGCCCAATCCGAACCGCGATCGATTCGGGACGAAGACGCTTGCCATCGCAAACTTCACAGGGCTGATCGACGAGGTACTGCTCTAGCTTTTGCTTATAGGCATCAGAGCTAGCTTCTTGATACTGGCGTTCCAGAATTGGCAAAGCGCCTTCATAGCGACGACTGTAGCCTTTGCCCTCCCGATAGCGAGAGTCTACATCAATCCAGATCGGATCTTTGGAACCATGCAGCAACACATGCTTTTGCTCGTCGGTGAGTTGCTTCCAAGGCGTTTGAATATCAAAGCCGAATGCTGCTGCAACGCTGCACAGCAACGAAAGGTAGTAGGTGTTGTCTTTATCTGACCAGGGGGCGATCGCGGCATAAACGGGTAACTCTGGCTTAGGAATCACCAGTTCTGCCGAAAACTTGCGGTGCATTCCCAACCCATGACAGGCAGGGCAGGCACCATAGGGCGAATTAAAGGAAAACAATCGCGGCGAAAGCTCTTCCATAACTGCGCCATGTTCGGGACAGGCGAAATTTTCCGAGAAGACGAGGGGACTGGGAGCTAGAGGTTCGGGGTCAGGAGAATCGCCGTAGCTGCCCCCTTTCTCAGCCGCTCTCAGCGATTGCCCCACCGGAAACGCAACTACATTGCTGACCTCTTCCTTCTTCTCTCTTCCTTCTTCTTTCTTTTCTTTTCCCTCTTCTGCCAGTACATCAATAATGGCGATTCCTTCAGAATGCTTCAGGCAAGTGTTGAGGGAATCTACCAGGCGTTCTTGAATGCCTTCCTTTTTGACTAGGCGATCGACCACGATTTCGATCGTGTGAGCCTGATTTTTATCTAGTTCAATCGAGTCTTCTAGTTCGCGCACTTCACCGTTAATCCGGACTCTGACAAAGCCCTCGGCGCTGAGGCTAGAAAGCAACTTTCTGTGGGTGCCTTTTTTGCCGCGCACAACCGGAGCCAGAATTTGAAAGCGGGTGCGATCGGGCAGTTCCATGACGCGATCGCACATTTGGTCAATGCTTTGGGGCGCAATCGAGCGATCGCAATGGGGACAATGAGGCTCTCCAGCACGTCCATACAGCAGTCGCGTGTAGTCATAAATTTCGGTCACAGTGCCTACCGTAGAGCGCGGGTTGTGAGACGTAGATTTTTGATCGATCGAAATGGCAGGACTTAACCCCTCGATCGCATCCACATCGGGCTTATCCACCTGACCCAAAAACTGGCGGGCATAGGCACTCAGCGATTCTACATAGCGGCGCTGTCCCTCGGCAAAAATTGTGTCAAACGCGAGAGATGACTTGCCTGAACCCGAAACGCCCGTAAACACAATCAGGCGATCGCGGGGCAACTCTAAATCAATATTTTTCAGATTGTGCTGCCGTGCGCCTCTAATCCGAATGGTGTTCAGCGGTAAGGGGAAAACTGAAGTATGACCGTTTTGAGGATTAACGGCTGAATCATCTGAATTATTCCGGCGTTTAGGCATAGAAACCGAAGGACACATTCCTTAATGATTAATAGATTCTATCGTCTCTGCTAGACATTGCACCCTTTTAGCCAAGATGGATGGGTTCTAAATAGCGGCAACCAACTCAGGTTGAGCGATAAATTTAAGTGTTACCAATCTAAAGCTTTATTTTGACATTTGAAATGGTGAGATAATCCTTGTCTGCTAACCAACTCAGTAGTCAGTAAAAACATATTAACGAACATTTTTACTACTCTAAGCTGAAAAGCAGATTAATTATTGCGTAGAGTTACTACTTTAGGTAGAGGATCAAGTTAACTGGAAAAAGTTAAGTTTGCGATACAGGTTGAATTAAAAATATGTCTAGTTTGATCGAGACGGTTGATTTGTCAGAACTCTCTGATGAAGCGCTTTTAGAAGTTTGTAGAGCTGCCGAAGTAATTGCCTGCGAATGTCCTGGTTATTTAGCACGTTTGCTAAGGCAAGTAAGAACATTTCGCACATACACAGTCGATTGCATTGAACAGTTTCCACTTGATACGGAAACTCACCTTTGGTTAGCGAATCAAGCTACACAGGTTGAAAATATTCTTTTTCAAACCATGATTGAGCTAATGCTAAAAGAGGGCTTGATTAACGATGCTCAACAGGTTTCACTCGATAAACTATCTGAACGGGCGCGGGCAACGATGCTAAAACAAGTTGGAATGTCGTAATTTTTACGGCAATGGTTACAAACAGATGGACAAAATTGATTGCCACCGGGTTTCGATTACGCTCAACCCTGGGTATTCTGACCTAGGTGACTTGAGTGCAGCTAAAACTCATCTAGAACGAGCAAACAATCCAGCTCACCTACTTAAAAGCTATCTCTTAAAAATAATGGTACTTATCAGTCAGTTTTGCCTATCCTGGAGTTATTGAGGACAAAAATTCTAATTTTGAATTCCGTCTTTCTATCAAAAGCTTTGATTAGGAGCAAATAAGCGATGGGTTTGGGAGATATTGTCCAAAAAGCGATGTATTTGGGAGTCGGGTTAGCCTCTTTAGCTGGAGAGAAAGCTACCGAAAAATTGGCTGAACTGCGATCGCAAGCGCAAAAACTGGCTGATGAAATGGTGGCGCGCGGTGAAATGAACACTGAAGAAGCCCGTCGCTTTGTGGATGAGATGGTTAATAAAGCTCAAAATCCTCCTGTAGAAAGTTCAACTCCTAAACCTGCAACCGAGCCTCGTAAAATTGAGATTTTGGATGAGGATGAATCAGCAGCCCCAGACTCTAAGAATGTGGATGAAATGCGTCGTCGGGTAGAAGAGTTACAAGAAGAGTTAAAAGACCTACGAAACAACTGAACCTCCGGCTTTATCCGTTTTTTTGCAGGTTTTTTACGGGTTAGGTTTTAGGCTATGATGTCCATATTCATTTTTGCGATTTTCCAAATTGCATGGCTGAACAGGGTTTGGTAAATACCATCTTGCAAACGCATTCTGAGGATGCACTTCATTCCTCAAATGTTCTTTGAAATACTCAAGTGTTCTTTGAAATAATTGAAATAGGTCACTATGGAAAGTTGGTCGCAGGAGTTCTCTGAAATGATGCAGATGTTGGCAGAAGGGGTTGACCAGTTGGTGACGGATGTGACTCAGCAAATTGATAAGGCGATCGATGCTTTTCTTGACACATCAGAAGAGATTGCTGAGCAGTTGCAAAACACATTTGAGCTTGAGATTGAACCGCATATTAACGATTTTTTTGAGCCTCTTTTAGAAGCGTATCTTGGGTTTGAGATTGCGGTTGGAGAAACGACTCAACCGTTTACCCGTACGGTAGAACCGATGCTAAATGAGCATACTGTCTGTATTGGTTGCCGCAACTATCATGGTCAGGCATACAACGGGGTGATGCTGGTTTGTGGAATGCATCCTTCCGGTTGGGAAGATGAGAAATGCCCCGATTGGCAATCAACTTGGAAGGAATAAATATAAAATTCAAGCTTAAGTCGATTTACGCCACTTCAAAGCTTGCTGTTCTTTTTCTCTAACAAAACTGTCTTTGCCGTCCATGTAGCTTTCCCGATCATCGGGATATGTGTTAGCTAAACTGCGCTTTAGCTGGCTATACTGCTGTGCCGCTTCAGGATGGGCGATCATGTAATCTCGAAAGGCTAAGTGGCGATCGCTTGCCGATGAACCTTGCTCAAAAATATGAACATGGTGAGTTCTAACGCCTGTGGAACGATGCTTGCGAAAAAATCGACGACCCGCAATCCCAAACTCGCCCATTGCTTCATAGCCCAATGCTTCCATTGCTGCATTTCGAGCATCCACTTGGGCAAGATCATTTACCTCAACCAAAATATCAATAATGGGTTTGGCGTAGATATTGGGAATCGCAGTGCTGCCGATATGATGGATTGCCGCCATTGGGTCACTTAGAGCAGCAGTAATTTCTTTTGCCTCTTCAACAAAAGCATCTCGCCACGCTGTCTGATGGGGCACAACTTCTACTTTCATAGATTGATTTAAACTTTTCTAAGCGCCATTCTGCCTGAGTTTACTATCACCACTGTAAAATAAAATTTTTGTGTTCTTGCGACTCGCACTATTTCTATGACACACTTCTTTCGCCCAAATGTAGAAGCGATGACTGGCTATGTTCCTGGAGAACAACCGAAGCCTCGAACGACTATTATCAAACTCAACACGAATGAAAACCCTTATCCGCCTTCCCCAGCCGCAATGGAAGTATTACGGACTTTGGATGGTGAGTGTCTCCGGCGATATCCAAATCCTTTTGCCAATGACTTTCGCCAAGCAATTAACGACGTGTTAGAGGTTCCACTCGATTGGATTATTGTCGGCAATGGCAGCGACGATATCTTAAATATTTTGGTGCGTGCCTGCGCCGAACCCGGACGCAGCGTGGTTTATCCCACGCCAACTTATGTGCTATATCGCACTTTGGCAGAAATTCAACCTGCGAACTTGGTCGAGATTCCTTATTACGATGATTTTCAGTTGCCCATAAAGGAACTGATTGCAGCAAAGGGAGCCATCACCTTCATCGCTTCGCCCAACAGTCCTTCGGGTCATGTGGTGCCCATCGCAGATTTACGAATTTTGGCATCAGAGCTTGCGGGTGTGTTGGTAGTTGATGAGGCATACGTTGATTTTGCGGATGAAACAGCACTATCACTGGTGAAAGAATTTGACAACGTAATCATTGCCAGAACCTTATCTAAAGGATATTCTTTGGCAGGTCTACGGTTAGGCTTTGGAATTGCCAATCCAAGTTTATTAAGCGGTTTATTCAAAGTCAAAGATAGCTATAACGTGGATGCGATCGCGTGTTTAATGGGTGCCGCCGCCATGCGCGATCAAGCTTACAAAAACGAGTGCGTGGCTAAAGTGAAAGTGTCTCGTGTCAAGTTGCTGCACGATCTCAAACAGCTTGGCTTCCGGGTGCGCGACTCGCAAACCAACTTTTTGCTGGCAGCTCCACCCAAAAGCAATGCTGGCGAAATTTATTTGGCACTAAAGGAACGCGATATTCTAGTGCGCTACTTCAAACAGCCTGGACTGAATGACAAACTTCGGATTACTGTAGGCACTGAGTCACAAAACCAAAGCCTAATTGAGGCGCTGATTCACTTGGTGTAAAACTGCTGTACCCGCAAAATGGCTTCGCATGGTGCGAATCAAAAATGACACAGGGGTTAGATGGCTTTAGTATTTGCGCTCTTGGGGTTGAAATTGGGTGATGGTGACGGGCATATATTGAATGTCGATACCTGCGGGAGAATAGTAGGTGAGAGTGTGTTTGAGGAAGTTGGAGTCGTCGCGATCGGGGTAGTCTTCCCGCGCATGGGAACCCCGGCTTTCCTTCCGGTTTAGGGCAGAAGTCAAGATCATTTCACCCACAATCATCAGGCTACGCAGTTCTAGGGCTTCGATCACCTCAGTGTTCCAATCTTTGCCTTTGTCATCCAATCGCACTTGGCTGTAAAGCTGTTGAATTTCTTTGAGCTTGGTCATGCCTTCCTGCATAACCGTTTCTGACCGAAACACGCCGCAGTATTGAGTCATGCAGTCTTGATATTGCTGCCGAATTTGTGCGATCCGGTAAGTGCCAGCCTGGTCAATCAACGCCTGGATTTGGTTCGCGGCTTCGGTGAGATAGTGGGTTTCATCAAGGTCGGGCAGTTTGCGGTTTTGGATGTAGTGAGCGATCGCGGCACCCGTTCGTCGCCCATAGACCACACACTCCAGCAGCGAGTTACTGCCCAATCGGTTTGCCCCATGCACCGACACACACGCCGCTTCCCCCGCTGCGAAAAAGCCTTCGACCAACTCATCGGCACTGCCGCGCACCCGCCCATCCGTGTTCACCGGAATGCCACCCATAGAGTAATGCACCGTTGGGCGGACGGGCATTGGCTGATGCACGGCATCAATTCCCAGCAAGCGATGGGCTTCTTCCCAACAAAATGGCACCCGGCTCATGATTTTTTCCTTGCCCATGTGGCGCAAGTCTAGATAAATAAAGGAACCTCCAGCGCTACCATCGGAATTCACCCCGCGCCCCGCTCGAATTTCTTGCATCATTGCCCGTGACGTAATATCACGCGGAGCCAGTTCCATCCGGCTGGGTGCATAGTCTTCCATGAATCTGCGCCCTTCATGATTAATCAGATAGGCACCTTCCCCTCGCACCGCTTCTGAAATCAACACGCCTACCGGATACAGCCCCGTGGGATGAAACTGAACGAACTCGATATCTTCTAAGGGCAACCCGGCTAATGCGGTCATCGCCAGCCCATCCCCCGTGGAGGCGTAATCGTTGGAGGTCGTGTTATAAACGCGCCCATAGCCCCCGGTGGCAACCATGACGGCTTTGGCACGGGCGATCGCCAACTGCCCATCCAGCAAGTGATACATCACCACGCCTTTTGCCTGTCCGTCTTCTAAGATCAGTCGCGTCACGTACCACTCGTCGTAAATAGTGACTCCATACTGCATTAGATTGCAGATGAGTTCGTGCAGAATGGCGTGTCCGGTTTTGTCAGCAGCGTAGCAGGTGCGGTTATGAGAGTGTCCGCCAAAGGCACGTTGGGCAATGCGTCCATCAGCCGCACGGGAAAATAACACCCCCATGTGTTCCAAATCAATCACCACGTCGGGCGCTTCACGGGTGAGAATTTCAACTGCGTCCTGGTCGGCGAGATAATCGGAGCCTTTGACCGTATCGAAGGCGTGAGCTTCCCAGCTATCGGTTGGATCGGCATTTTGCAAGGATGCCGCCATGCCTCCCTGTGCCGCCACTGAGTGAGAGCGAATCGGATGAGTTTTGGCGATTAGCCCCACATTTAACGTTGGATTTGTCCGAACGATTTCCAGGGCGGCACGAGATCCGGCTAATCCGCCGCCGATGATAATTACGTCGTGTTCAAACATAAGAAGAGGGGTTAGGGAACAGGGAACAGGGCACAGGGAATAGGTTTTCTCAACATCTGAAACCTGAAACCTGAAACCCGAAAAATTTTCATGGGATAAAAATTACAAAGTTTCCTACAGAATTCAGGAAACTTTGAATCATTAATGCAGGTTGAGTAGCATGGATGACTATGCGATTCGTGAACCGTTAGCGAAGCTTTCTACAGAACTATCTATGGGAATCGCGTTCTCTAGGGATTTATCCAGGAACTTGAGCCGCTCGTTGACTTGGAGTCGCAATCGGGGTGGTCGTGGTAATTTTTTCTACAGCAGGATCAACCTCAGTCAGTTCAATGTGATTTAAGAGGGTTGTCACAAATGCGAATAGCAAAAAGGGAACGGTTAGAACCAAGATTAGACCCACAATTGCGATCGCAAAAATGGGTTTACTCGCTCCCATTAATGCCATGGCAGAAGACAGACTCAGGAAGATGACCATTAGCCAAACAATAATCTGACCATAGATATCACCAAAGGAAAGAGTGCAGTTCATCCGGTACTTTGATAGGTTATTCATAACTGCCTTTAAATTTTTGTTAGTATGACGGATTCTAAAGTCTATTAACTCTAAGTTAGAACGCTAATGGTAGCGTGAATGATTTTTAAATCATTTTGAAATGTTCGCAACATAGCTTTACGTTTTGCGGCAATTTTCAAGTCTAGGAGCTTTCCCAAAAATAGAGAGCCTCCATTTTTGCTTAATCCAATTTATCGAACTCACCACTGTTGAATGAATCAGGTTTATGTCTCTTCTACCCTCTTTTGTGATTGTATTTGATACGAGTGCCCTGCTAGCTGGCAAAACCCGCGAGTGGCAGCAGTTTTCTCAACTGGGTGACTGTTTGGTGACAGAGGGAGTGTTGGAAGCAATGAATACGCTCTGCGATCGCGCTCCAGAACCCGCCATTGAAGCTACTGCTCGTGAGTTTTCTCGATTTTATCCCACGAGCGGCTGGCAGGTGAGTTTGGCGATCGCCGAGCATCCGTCGCTCAAGCCTGCCGATGGGCATAGCCTTAGCCAACGGGCACGATTATCACTAGAGGTATTGAAATGTGCCTACGGAGTTGCACGGCGACGACGCGATAGTTTGGTGATTGTGGTTGCCAATGATCAACCCATGCTGCAAAAGATTCAAGGATTGAACACCAAAAATTTGTGTGGGATTCCCTTAGCAGCGATGATGCAGTGGAGTCGGACTCAACGTCGCCCTGCTGCGGTTGCTCATTATCTACAACTGCTGCGATCGCCTGAAACTGTTGCTTCACCTGGCGTGAATCGCCAAGCTGTTAGCTCCAAACCTTCTACTTATAAACCTACTTATAAATCAACAGATCGGCTGGCTACGGCGACTACTTCGGTTATTCCTCGCGCTCAAACTCGGACAACGCCTGCGCGCCGCAAAATACACTGGTCGCGCTGGTTGGCAAATATAGTAAATTTGGTGGTGGTGGTCACTGCGATCGCGGTGTTGTGGCGATTCATTAGCCCTGCTAGTTTTAACCAATTGTGGCAAAAAGTGCCGATAATTGGCAAATCCGTAGAATAATCAGATAACGAATGACGAACTGATAGCTATGAAAATGAAGCGTCTAAACGGACTGTTTAAGGTGATCTTGATTGTGCTGCTAATAGGAACGCCATTGATGGGTTGCGCTGCAATAGTACAGGAAAAATCTGTCCCCGTTGTTGAAATCTATCCTCTAGACAGTCCTACCCCTGGCACCAAGACAAACCCAGTTTCCAATTCTGAACCGCCTGCAACTCTGGTTAGCAGTTTGCAGCAAAATCTCAGCAAGCAAACAGGCATTCCTACCGACAAACTAAAAATCGTAGAGTCCAAGCAAAAAACCTGGTCAGATGGCTGCTTGGGGTTAGGCAAGTCAGAGGAAATGTGTTCTCAGGCGATGGTGCAGGGCTGGCAAGTTACGTTTTCTGATGGCACGCAGCGCTGGGTTTATCGCACCAATGGAGCGGGTAACGTATCTCGACTAGAAATGCCTATGGCGCAACCTAAAACAGTTCAACCCAAGGGATAAATGGTGTTTCAAGCCTATCGAGAACTGCGGCAGGAAGTGGAAGCGCTGAGTCAGGCGATCGCCCAAGGTGGCTGCAATTGCGCTCAGTTAAAAGCCGCTTTGATGCATCTGCAAACCCTTTTTCAAACCCAAACCCAGTCTCTAGAGCTAGATGACTTAGATCCATCACTGGCGCATCAGGTGCAATCCTTCAACGTCGAAATTGATAAACAACTGCGCTTATTGGGCATGGATGTGATGTTCTTGCAGGCGGCAAAGCAGGTAGCGACTAGAGAGCAACGGTTAAATCAAATGGGCGATCGCCTGACTCTCTTACTGCGATACTGCAACGGTTTGCTAGAACCTCAGTGATGAGTGTAGGCGATCGCCGAACTCACATTTTTTTAAGCTGAACATTCTTTTAAGCTGAGCGCTGACGACGACGTAGACGGGTTAAGCCTGCCGCCGCTAATGCTACCCCCGCGATCGTGGTGGGTTCAGGCACCGCCGCTTGAATAGGATCGTCTAGTTTACCGCTGTCTGTATCTGCTAGAAAGCTTAGCTGTCCTGTAAATCCGCTGTTCCAAGATAAGGAGAGGACTCCCTTAAGGTCATTCTCTGCACCCGAAATATCTGTGGAATAGGCATAAGTGTTAGGACTTTGCCCCGCAAGCACTGTGAAAGGGAGTCCAATGAAAGATCCTATCGTTCCTTCCACATCTGGATCAATATCAAAAACAGTATTGCCAGGGATGGTATTGATAATCAGCGAGGCAATTTTTTGAGCAAACCCATCACTGGCAGAGAAAGTCCAAGGCAAGGAAAAGGTATCGCCAACTTGGGTCAAAGACCAACCTGCACCAAATGCTCCGCCAGCTTGCGGTCCCGTCGGGTTCCAAGTGGCAGTTTGCGAACCACCGTCGAGGTAGTTTGCGGTCACTTTAATGCCGCTCATCTGGCTACCATCGGTTTCAAAGGTAGACAATGAGAAGGCGGATGCTGGAGTCGCAAGCGCTAGTCCAGTTAGCAGCGTTGCGCTTGCCAAAATACCATTGAATATATTCAGGTGACTCATGGGGTTCATTCCTTAGTTAAAGAGCTAGCGTAGGCTTGAACTTTTTCCACTATTGCACAAATAAATTAGGAGCAGGAAAACCCTACAGAGTCTCTTTCGGAGGGAATTGCGCCTGTTATGCAAAGTGGCAGAATTGTTGCATTTCGTTACGCGATCGCCCTTTTATTGTGTTGCAGAAATTGCTAGTAGTGCAGCGATCGATTTAGGAGCCAAAAGAAACGCTTACCGCCGCAATGGGGTACAGGAGTATTTAGTGTGGCAAACCTTTGAGAATCGCTTCAATTGGTTCCGGTTACAATCTGAGAAATTTGTATTAATTGAACCCGATGCGGATGACATCATTCGTAGCAGTGTGTTTCCAGGGTTGTGGTTAGCGATACCTGCCTTATTGGAGGGCGAGATGATGGAGGTGTTGAATGTCTTACAAGCTGGAATTGCTGACCCGACCCATCAGGCGTTTATCGAGACTTTGACAAGGTAACAATGATTGCCGAATCGGTAAGAGTTGAGCAACTGAGTAAGATTTGACCTAAGCTTGCAAAACCTGGTCAACTGTCAGTGCGAGTTCGCCCAATTCGGGTGAGAAAATCCCCGCTGTGCCCGTAAACACCTGCTCTTCATACAGCCCATTCACCCAGTGCAGCACAGTGATGGTGGCGGCGATCGGATCGACAATCCAGTATTCAAGAATTTGCCGAGCCGCATACTCCGTGCGTTTGAAGCGATAGTCTCGGTCCGATTGTCCTGGTGAAACCACTTCAACCACCAATCGTGGCGGTGGCATATCGTAGGTAATCAGCCCCTTGGTAAATTCTTGCAGAGCGATCGCAGCCTCTTCCGAAAGCAGCACCAAATCCGGTTGGCGTGCAGTTGCCCGTGCCCCGCTCACCGCAATTTGGGTGCCAATGCCCAAGCAGTAATAAGGAATGCCCAGTTGCAGAAAATACGCAACGAGAAAGATGGCAATACGGCGGTTTAAGTCGCTTTCAGCAGGCATTTCAACCAGTTCTCCGTTCACCAATTCATAGCGAGTGTCGGTGCCATCATCATAGGCGAGATAGTCATCCAGCGTCATGGGTTGAGTTTTGACAAGCATAGCCGCTTCTCCTAACAGACTCCTATTCTAAGTTTATTCCCTTAGAGGCTGAGGAATTTGCGCTGATTGAACCCGATGCTGATGGGATGATTCGCAGCAGAGCGTTTCCAGGGTTGTAGCTGGCGGTGTCGGCATTATTGGAGGGCAAGATGATAGAGGGAGCGATCGCGCTATTGGTGGCGCTGGTGGGATCAAGCCTGACTACTGACAATTTCCGCTTCGTCTTCAAAAGAGTCTCCCCCAAAAACAGGCTGGTTCTCCTTGCCATCTGCCAGAGTAATCAGGAAGCGCAGCGCTTTAACCCCGTAAGCGGCGCAGTCATAAGGCGTACTTTCATAAAAGTGCCGCCATGCTGCCGCTTTATGGTCGTCATAGCGTTGACTATGCTCAGGATAGCGATCAAGCCATGCCAACCGGACTGCATGACCAATCAGCACATCCAAGGCGATGGTTTCTTCGATGTATAAGTCGGGGTTGCGATCGCCAAACGCAGCCAACTCCATCAGCGTCTCAATATTTACCTGGCGATATTCAGGAGCCTGAATTTTATTCAACAAATGCTCTACTCGCAGGGCAAAGTTCTTTTCACCCGGAGTCATTTCTGCTAGCACAGGCTCACTTTCTAGCCGATTCCGCCGCTCAAGTTTGTCACCAATCACCAAGCCTTTACAGTGTTTCAGCACAGTCCACACGCTGGGATAAAACTCCGTAGGCACCCGATTCAGCGACCCGTCTAGCTGGCGTTTGTGCAGCCAATATTCCCCCGGTGACTGAGCCTCAGTTTGGGCTTCCGGCTGCTCGGATTGCACTGCCCAGTTGATCTCGTCTTGTTGCTGAGAAACCCGCAGCGATTCTTGCTGAAAAAAGGACTGGTTAATATTTTCGTAGCCCTTAAGCACCTGATACAGCCGCGTCTGAATTTCGTGAGGACTGAGTTGCAGCAAGCGTTCATAGGCTTCATCTTGGGTCAACTGGAACTCTCGTGCTAGTTCTGCGGTAATTAGCAAAATCAAAAAGCCGACTCGCAGGGTGAGCAAGCCATCAAATAAAGCAGGTTCAGCTTTAATTAATAGGCTGAGATAGACCAGAATCTCTTGAGTTAACACGCGATCGCGAATATCTTCCCGGCAAAACTCCCGCAGTTTTTCCATAATCTCCTGGGGTGCCATTGGGCGCGTGATTAGAGATGCCTCGCTGTAAGCCCGTCCGACTGCAATCTGCTTCTGGCGCACCAAAATATCCGTCACCACATCCGCAAAGTTGATGGTCATCTTGTCGTATAAGCCAGCCACCCCGCGTAAAATTGCCCATAGCTTCAGGCGATCGGCTTTGAAATAGACCTCATTCAGCAAATCTTCGACGCTCACCTTCCGGGCTGGCTGCCCCAATCCTGTATCAAAGTCAAACCCATGTAGCCGCGCTAAACTGCTCAACAGTTCATACTGCTCATACAGGTTATCGGACTGACGCAAACTTTCGAGCAGCGGTGTCACATCAGTTTCAGACTCCAACGTGAACTCTTGAGTGATGCTAAGAGAAAAATTTCGATCTGGATTGAAAGTCAAGTAAACCTCTGTGGGAGCCGCATCTTGCACCGAAGCCTCAGCAAAGGAAAAACTGTGTAAAAAGTCCATCCGCTCCGTGCAGGCAGTCAGCATCAATTGATTCAAGCGTCCCAATTTCACCTGCACTCCATTGCAAGCGCTTTCTTGGAGTTCTTTAATCAGCGTTAAGATCGGCAATCCTGTGTCAATCTCGTCTTCTGTTTTAAGCATGGTCTGGGTTATGAGCAACGTCATTGTGGGACGACCCAATTGATTCCAGTGACGCTGAATATGGGCAATTTCGGAGCGAATTTGACTGACGAGAAAGTGAGGATCGAGGGAGAGGTAAAACTGCTGTTGGTCAAGCAGGGATGGTAGGAAAACTACGGTTTCTCCTGAAACCCGAAAGATGCGAGAAGTGGTCAACCCGCGCAGCCGCCGCCACGGACGACCCGTTAGCCCTAGTTTGTCGTTGCGTCCAATTTGGGTGTAGGCATCTGCTAATTCAGTGGCGCGCCGCACCTGGATCGGCTCAATCTGTTTGGGAGTTTGGGTATCAATGCCGTAGGCTGCAAGCCGCGACTGGAGGGCTTCGTCTTCAGATAGCAGGGCAATTTGCACAATTGGTTTCCGCTGTTGCCGCACGTGGAGATGGCGACCGAGGGGATCGATATCGCCCACAGATAGCAATCCTTCGCCCAACAGTTGCCCCAGAAGATACAAGCTCTGCGCCCACACCAAAGGAATATTTTCATTCGGGAGACGGGGTTGGCTTTGGGGGGTTTGCCGCTCGGCTTCTACGTGTTCGTGAGGCACAAAGTAAAGCTCTGGCAGCAATCCCACGCCGTCGCGCTCCACTAGCACCGCTTGTAGCTTGGCTTGATACTCACTAATTTGCAGGCGATCGCCCCGAAAAACACTATCCAGCAGCAGATAGGTAAAAAAGAGAGGCCACTCACACTCAATATGTTCAAACTGCTTCAGTTCCGAGGGTTCGTAGTGCAGACGAGTGGTGTCTTCTAGAACGGTTTGGTGCCCATCTCGTAAAAATCGTTTGCAGCCGTAGCGCCCTTGCAGTTTGTCGATGATTTTGTTGCGGGTGCGATCGCACAGTTCCAAATCGTCCACCGCAAACGCCGGAAACCCAATGATGCTGAGCGTCGCAGCATCCACTTCCTTAGAGCTAGATTCTCTGGGCAGCAAGGACTCTAGCGTGATTCGGGCACGAGCGATTTCATCGGGCAGCACATGAATCACCGAGGATTGCCCGCCTTTCACCCCATACAAATTCAGCCCATTCATTGCTTCCAGTGCTGCCTTTGCCATGCCCACCGAGCTAGCATTCAGTTCTGGATTGCCGTGGTTAATTTTGTTGCCGCGCTCCCAAATTCCGTAGTCTGGGGTGCGATAGGCTCTGCCGATGTAGTAAACCAGATTTTGGATGAAATTAACTTCATCGTTGTCAAAGATAATGTGCAGCCCCGATGCAGTCATCTGTGCCAGCATCAGCAGAAAAACGGAGGTTGCATCCAACTGCAAATGCCCCCAAGCATCGTCATCTACCACGACATCGCCCGTTTGAGTATCATATTTGGCGTGTAGCGCATCTAGCAGAGATTGAGTTTCCTTAAAGGCTTCCACTTTATGGGCTTGGCGCATCATGGCAAACAGCAGCCCCCGCATTAGCTTGATGACGCTGTGTTCTAGCTCAAATGTGCGTCCGCGATCGTCATCCACCTTGCGATAGGCTAGCGCCAAACCCCACACCGCTAGAATGCTGTACACATTGTCTCGCACCCAGGCATCGGTGTAGTCGCCGTGGGCGTTGACCGCAGTACTCGCTGGAAGTAGCCCGGTGATTGGGTTTTGGCGCGTCAAAATGATTGTTTTGATCTGCTCATAATAATGATTGAGCTGAAGCTGGAGATCAGAAGTTCTCATTGACATTCCTATGCGATCGCGATCACTTAATTATTACTCAACTTGGAAAGCTTAACTGTAGGCAGTTTAACTACGGAGCTATTCTGTGTTCTTACCAAAATCTTTATTTGAATCGGTACAAAACTTACCGTATTTTTACTGAAACTACCTTATGCTATTGGATATACCAATCACACACAAGCCGAATTAATCTTAGCTTCTGTACAAGTTTACAGGAGTGGAGACAAGTTCTGTGGCGATTGTGACCTGATAACTAGTAGTCTATGGCTTAAGTTCGACAACTCTTTTTATGCTGCTAGAGCCTTACCCTTGTAAGTCCACTTGAAGGGTTTCGCCATCGTG
>ENA-ORBV01005562-ORBV01005562.1-microbial-mat-metagenome-genome-assembly--contig:-NODE-5562-length-23049-cov-11.647310_pt1 | contig 23049 bp, 49 predicted proteins | sample MGYA00237777_ERZ505514 | MGnify/ENA primary metagenome ERZ505514 (study PRJEB26160, sample SAMN06269048) | microbial mat metagenome | isolation source: Oligotrophic lake microbial mat | place... | reverse complement strand
GGTGAAGCCCCGAAGGGGCCGGTGAAGCCCCGAAGGGTGAAGCCCCGAAGGGTGAAGCCCCGAAGGGGCCGGTGAAGCCCCGAAGGGGCCGGTGAAGCCCCGAAGGGGCCGGTGAAGCCCCGAAGGGTGAAGCCCCGAAGGGTGAAGCCCCGAAGGGGCCGGTGAAGGAAGCCGGTGAAAGACGAGGCCCGAAGGGCCAGATCTCCTGAAATAATCGAACCGGCATTAATTTTTCGCAATCGAAAATCAGTGACAGGGATTTTCGAGCACTACCGGGACCTCCAGTCCTTGGACAACATAGATAGACTCGACCCAGTAGATCGATCGATGGAGGTTTTCGGAATGCGTACATCTTCGGCCCTGTTGACTCCGGAGTCCCTAATTTTCCAGGCCCCTAGTCTCGGGTTTTTCCCGGGGGAGGTAATTCACCGTCCGAGTTTTTCTCGGGTTTACCGGGCGGCGAACGGGGGCCGGTCTACGTACCCGAGAGTCACGACTCGCTATAAGCCGAGTCCAGAGCGGGGGGAGCCTTCGATTTCCCTTCTCCGACTACTGAGTACGGCGGAGGGGATCGTAGTCGCGAGGGCTCTTCCTTTTCGGCGGACCGACGGGCTCGGGATCGACCTAGAGAAGCGGGGCCTCGAAGTCCGGAAGCTCTTCTACGCGGCGTTCGCTCGGGGGCTCGCAAAGGACGGCTACGACCCCGAGGAAGCTCTCCAGGAGGTTTATCGCGGCCTTCTGACTCGGAATAAGGGCACTTGTCCGTTCGACGCTCGGAAGTCGTCTTTCGGTCACTACGTCCATATCGTGACTCGCTGCATCCTCGCGAACTACATTCGGAAGGAGAAGCGGCGGCTGCAGTTCGAATCTACCGAGTCGTCTCTTAGCTACCTTCGAAATCGAGAGGACGGTACGGGATTTTCGATCGAGGGTTGTCCCGAGTACCGGACGAGTCGAGTCCCGGACCCGGGTAGCCTCGAAGCCCTCTCTCGTTCGATAGGGGGGGACGCTCGTACGGAGTCCGCCCTTCGTCTACTCAGCGAGGGCTGGAGTCGGCGGGAGGTCCTCGCGAAGCTCGGAGCGGAGAAGAAGTGGCTCGACGGGGTCCTGGCTATGGCCCGAGCTACCCTCTCGGCCTGAGGATGGTTTGACTGGCTCCGAGGTTCTCGTCCTCGGGGACCCGGGTCTCCGTCTCCTCGTAGTCGTCCCGAGAGTAGCCTCGCTCGTAGGTATCTTTCGGGGAGTCCGGCCCTCGATCGAGGCCTCGAAGCGTTCTCGGCGATCGCGAGAGAGCTTCGTCGAGGGTCGACTCGGTACGTCGGACCGGCTTCGCGTTCCCTTCGCTTCGGCGTCCAGCCGTTCGATACAGTCGTTACGCTTCGGGAGACGTCTCCGCGTTCCCGTACGGTCTCGGAGAGCCGGGCCCCGTAGGTCGCGGCATCTCGGAGGGGTTCCTCTACGACTCGGTATCTCCGGCAGATTTGTTGGGCGAGCTTCGACGCGGCTTCGGGGAAGGTCGTACCGTCCTCGCGCTGGATCTTCAGGGATGTCCTCGCGGCGGCTCCGGACGAAGTGGAGAGCCCGGGGATAGTTCCACCCGGGGATCGCCTCTCGGAGGCTCTTCGCGGTTCGGTCGAGGGCAGCCATCCGGCCGGAGATCGCCCGGATCGGGTCGAGGATCGAATCGACCGACGGCCTCGTCCATCTCGATTTGCCCGCGCGTTCGAGACTCGGGGAGTCGGCTCCGCGGAGGACGCCCCGTTCTCTTTCCCGTTCGGCTTCGCGACTCCGACGAGGCATATCCGAGAGAACCTCCCGGACGGCGGCGGTCGGGAGAGTCGCCGGGGTCTTCGATCGAGACCGCGGCGAGGAGGGCCTCGGGAGAGGTCGGGGTCCCGTAGCGACGGCGGAGCGAGAGCCCTTCTCCGTCGAGTCCTTCCCCGCGTCGAGCGAGGTCGGACTCTCTTACGAGTCTCGGCGAGACCCGCGTAGTCTCGGGGAGTCCCGGCGCCGGCCGGCGTACGGAGGTTCGCGAGCTTCTTCGCTTCCGGTACCGCGCGAGCCTCGGTCTTCCGGGATACGGCGACCGTCTCCTCGGCGTCGAGGTCGAAGAGCGCGACCGAGTACCGCCCGTCGTGAAGACGGAAGACCCGGGAGAGATGACCCCCCATCGTAAAGAGTCGGAAGCCTACGTACCCGGGATGCAGCCCGGTTACCTTCGCGCATACGAAAGGGGACGCCCTGGACGTGCAGGCACTGTGGGCGGGTCGCCGACTCGCGGTGCATGGTCCTGTCCCTCCTCCGCTGGGGCACCCGTTAGGGAGGAAGAAGACACGAAGTCCTCCTCATCCCCTACCGGTAGACCAAGGTCACGAGGACCCGTATCCACCGGCTCTCCGACCTGTTCGAACCCAGAAGGTCCGAGGTGTCGGGAAGTCTTCGACGGGAGGCCGAGTACCTCCGTCAGGTAGCTCTTGGAGACCGTCCTGTACGTGCACGCCCTGCGAAGAGCCGAGAGGGACCCGGCTCGGCGCGCTACGCGGCGAACCTTCGCGTCGCGCTCGCCCGTGAGGCGGATCGCGGTAGGGCTCACGAGGAACGTTTTGATGAGCGGCACGGGGGTGACCTTCGTGTTGTAGATACGGCTCCGCTTGAGGTCGGTCCCTTCGAGAGCGCGGACGTTCTTGAAGCCGAGTCCCTCGGCGACCTTCTTGAACCGGGCGAACTCGGCGCGCGCGTTGGCCTCGGTCGCCGCCGTGAGCACGATGTCGTCCCCGTACGACGCACCCCCGAGGGCGAGCCTTCCCGTAGACGAGCCGGAAGACGTGATCGATGACGAGGTTGAACACCAGCGGGCTCATCCACTACCTCTGGGTGAGTAAGGGCGGGGCCGTAAACCCGGCGACGAGAAAGATGGAGGGGGAGCGCGTAGCGACCTGTCCGAAGTGCAGTCAGGGGAAAAGGGCTACCGTCGCCCGTTAGGTATCCGAGGAGAGTCCTATGACCACCGTTTCCAGAATTCGGGTCGCGCATCTCACCCAGGCCAGGAAGTACCTCTCCAGCTACTTCCGGTTGCGTCACGTCTACGACGACGACCTTACGGAGGGCGGACGGGCGGACATCGTCGCCCGCTACCGGTTCGAGCGCGTTCGGTTCATGCGGGCCGAGATCGCGAAGATCCGCCGGCTCGAAGCCGAGATCGCAGCCCACGCGGAGAAAAGGGCCTCCGCCGCCCGTTAGGCCTCCGGAGAAGAGCCCGAGTGCCCCGATGCGACGGGGCGAAGGAGAAGAGAGAATGAGAGTGCTACAGCGACGGAACGCCTATACCCATTCCGACGGCGAAGTGTGGCACGACGAATGGGAGACGTTCGTCCCCGAGGACGTCTCGGCCGCCGGCCTGACGGACCGGGAGATCGCACGTGAGATCCAGGCGGATCTGGTCGTCGCGCTAGGTCGCGCCTTCGGGGCCGAGTCGCCGCGGCTTGCCGATCTGGAGCGGTGCCGCGCACTCGCGGTGGAGTTGGGCGGATGGTGCGACGGGTCCGGCGTGATCTCGCAGTGGTACTCGGTAGGGCCCGTGCTCTGCGCTATCGCCGGCCGCGGTCACCTCGGCAGTTACGCGACCGAGCAGCAGCGCGAGGCGTGGCTCGAGGCGTGGGACGACGAGGAGCGGCTGTCATGATCGACACGCGGCGATGGGTGCTCGCCGAGGCGTGGATCTCGCTCGGGCTGCGGATCGAGTATGCCGGCGCATACGAGTCGACCCAGATCGCGCGAGACGTCTGGATGGCGGATGACGACACGGGCGAGCGGTATTGCTACGCGGGCGATGGCACCTGGAAGATGCCCGCACCGTCTCGTCCCGGCTTCGGTGACGGGCCACGAATTTTCGCGCCCTCGCTGTCAACCGGCACGATGGCGCACGAGCTCGCCCACTACCTCACGGCCTCGGCCGAGGCGCGCCGCCTCGTGAACTTCGGGATCACCCCGGACGACCCGGAAGGTGAAGAGCGGCGCGCGACGGATGCCGAGCAGACGATCGACGCGATGCTCGGCGCGTGCGACCGCATCCTGTCGCAGACGCTCACAGGTCGGGCCCGGAGATGACCGTCAAGCGCGATCGCCGTCGCGCGCTGGGGCCCTCTGGTGGGCACGACGACGAGCGCCGAGGGCGACACGCCGAGGCGTCGTGGGCGCCGACACGCGAGGACCGTGAGACATTGGACCGTGACGCGCGAGCAATCGCGGAATGGATGGTGGAGCGATGAGCGACGGAACCAGGGTCGCCGCGGCTCGCGCGATCGTCGCGGCGGCCGAGAAGGTCTCAGCGAGGTGTGCGAGCGCCTCAATCGCGGCGGCGGCCGACACCTCCGCCCACGCCGACACCTACGCCACCCGCTGCGCCATCGCCGAGATGCACGTCCAATGCGCCGACGCGGTCCGCGCGCACATCTCGTGGCCCGACGTCGACCGCAGGCTCTACGTGCGCTGCGACGTGCGCTGCGGCGGAGGAGGTGTGCTGTGAAGAGCTGGTTCTCCCTCGACGAGACCCGTAGAGGTCTTCATCAGTGAAGGCCGGGAAGGCGATCCGCTCCGGCCCTCGGAGTACGGGTAATACGCGCCGACAGCGGAGACCGAGGACCGAGCGGAGAAAAGGGTCTCCTTCGCCCGTTAGTCCTCCGGGAGAACAGAGTGAAGACCTTCAACGACGCTACGCAGGTACGGACCGACCCCGACAGAGGAGAGACGAAGATGGCAAAGACGAAGATGGCAAGGCACTGGATCACGATCGAGCGCGACGGCGACCCGGCGACGGTCGACACCTACCCCGTCGACACCGACGAGCAGAGCGCGGCTGCGCGGGAGGCGCTGCGGGCCGCGGGCCTCGCGAGCGCTCGGGTCGGCGCGGGGGATCCGGAGTGCCCTGACTCGCTCCTGACCGACCTGGTGTTCTTCGCGGGCTGGATCGTCGGTGATCGCGTCCAGGGCGGCGAGACGCCAGAGGACCACGACACGGGCCGCGTGCGAGCGCATCGCGGCAAGGTGCCGCGGGATGGAGAAAAGACAATGGCGACGACGACGATGACCAAGAAGATGACCCCGACGACCCGGACGATCGAGACGATGGTGTGTGAGGCCCTCGCTGGGCGCCGCCGCGCACGCGCCGATCTTGCGAGCGCAATCTGGGAGGCGTGCGGCGCCTCCGAGCTGCCCGATGGCGCGCGGCTAGGCAGCAGCCTCCGGATCACGACCGACGACGTTCCGTGCTCCCAGTCGGGGTGCGCCGGGGCTGGCTGGCCCGAGAGGGGCGGCGAGGCGCGCACCCTCACGTGGGACGGCGAGGTCATCCTTCGAGACGACGCCTCGTGGTTCGACGGCAGCAACCTACAGCGGCAGTACACCGCGCTCGCCACGAGCGAGCACCCGCGGGCCGCTCGGATCGCGGCGCTCCGGGCGTGCGCGGACGCGCTGCCTGGGCTCGTGGCTGCGTATCTAGAGGGCCTCGCCTCGGAAACGCTCGTGGCACAGTCGGCCACGGCCACGCTTCGCGAGGCGGCTGGAACCGCGCGATGAACCTCGGGAGCGCATGCGAGCGGCCGTGGATGGAGAAAAGACAATGGCGACGACCGACGTAATCCTGGGGTACACGAGCGCGCTGGTGGAGCCGGGCCGAGATCGCGGCGTCGCGCCGGCAGACTGAGGGGGACCCCATGGAAGAGATGGAAGAGCTTTACGAGGCGGCCCTTTTGGATCCGTCTCTTCGTCCGGAGGCCATAAAGGCCCTGAAGGACGCGGCGGGCGGACTCGGAGCTTCCGACATCAGCGAGGGGGACCTGAACCTCATGAACTGCCTCTACGCGATGGCGGACGACCTCCAATACCTCGGATCCAAGCTCCCTGAGTAGAGTAAAGCGAGACCCCGATGTCGATCATGATCCCAGCTCCGAAGGACGGCCTTCTCGCCCTCTGTAAGCTCTGCCCTACGGGTTCGGACCACCCGGTCCCCGAGCATCACTGGTTGGGGGACCACGTAGCCGAGGTCCACGGCCGTACGCTCGAAAACTACGTCGCCTCCTTCCCGGGCGCCCATACCTGCTCGGCTGAACTCTTCGAGAAGTTCTCGAAGAGGAAGACGGCCGACCGAAAGGCAGCCGAAGCGAAGGGGCTCGCTCTCAACTTCGCCGGTATCTCCTTCCCCGTCGATCTCCGGGTCCCCGCGGGGGTTTGCCTTCCGATGCCCGACCACTATTCGATCCCGAAGGCCGGGAAGCTCGCCCGGGACGTGCAGGACGTCGCCGTCGCGCTAAAGCGCGGGCGCTCGGTCTGGGTCTGGGGAGCCCCCGGCACCGGAAAGGATGCTATCTTCTCCGCGCTCTCGGCGATGACCCGGCGTCCGGCCCTTCTTTTCACGGTCGTGCAGGGCGCCGACGTCCAGGCTTGGAAGTACAGCCGGAGCTTTAACGCCCTCGGAACCTCGTGGGAGGAGGGCGTACTCCTGAAGGCGCTTCGGGACGGCTACCTCGCCGAAGACGGGTCTCGGATCCCCTACCTCATCGTCTTCTCCGACTTCGACCGCGCGACCCCCCAACAGGCTGAGGAACTCCGGCAGATCTTGGACTCGATCCAGGGTCGAGTGACGGGCCCTACCGGGGAGGTCTGGCCCGTACTTGCGGGGACTACGATCGTCGCGACCGCGAACACAAGCGGCGCCGGGGACTCGACGGGGCGGTGCATCTCGGCGCAGCCGATCGACGCTTCGATCCTCGACCGCTTCGAGCGGAAGGTACGCTTCCACTCCATGGAGATCTCCGACGAGGAGCCGATCGTCCGGAAGAAGTTCCCGGTCCTCGCCGCCCGCTACCCCCTCGCTATCTCGAACATGATGAAGGCGACCGAGGCCGTTCGCGAAGGCGTCGAGAAAGAAGAGTTCTTCTGCGAGTGGTCCCACCGGACGCTCTGCGCCTGGGCCGGAGCGGTCGAAGACTTCCTGGAGTCCCTCCCGCCGGCTAAGAACAACGAGAAGACCGTTGGGGTTGGGGGTCTCCTGAAGCGCGCGGCCCGAGTCGTCCTCGACGGGCTTCCGGACGCGGATACCCGCGACCGGGTCAAGCGGGCGATGGACCCACATATCGAAGGCGGCCTGGTAAACGCAGGGGATACTACCCATATCAAGTCCGGGGGTCTCGGAGATAAGGATTGGTAGACGGAAATTCTTCGACAACCCTTGGAGCGGAGCGTAAGAGGTAGGTCCTCAACGCAACGGGCACACAGCCAAAAGGGTTTAAAGAATGAAGGTCAAGAAGGTTTCCCAGAGTGACGCGTTCGTTCCGATTCTTCAGACGCTTCTGAAGTTCAGTCCGGACGGCTCGTCGGCGATGGCGTTCCCGGAGATCGTAGGCGCGTCGCTCTCCTCGATGGGTCTTCGACTCAACGTCATGGGCGACAAGGACGGTCGTCCTCTCGTCTACTCCGCGTTCTCGAACGCGGGGCAAGAGCTACGGAACCGGTGGAAGTTCATCGAGAGCGAGAAGCGCTCGTGGAAGCTCACCCCGAAGGGGATCGAGATCGCAAAGACGGGGGCGATGCCCGTCGTCGTCCGCGCGAAGAAGGTCGTCGAGCCGAAGGCGGCCAAGGAGCCGAAGCCCCCGAAGGAGCCGAAGGCCAAGAAGGAGAAGCCCCCGAAGGAGCCGAAGGCCAAGAAGGAGCCGAAGGCGAATCCGGCCCCGAAGGGGAACGGGAAGCCGAAGGCGAAGAAGTAATCGATCCGACGTTTCAGGGACGGGGGGAGGGGTAAAAAAGTCCCCTTCCCCCGTTACGTCTTCGAGGAGTTCCATAGCAGATGACGACCCAGAAGGATACGCAATTTCCGATTCTTTCGGCCCTACTCACCCTCGGGAAGGACGGGACCGCCATCGCCGTTCTACGGACGGCCGTCTTTTCGGAGCTGGGGCTCGGGGAGGGCACGGAGAAGGAGAAGTCCGCATTCTCAAACGGGGGTATGGACCTTCGCGAGCGCGGGTGCGTCGCCTCGACGAAGGAAGATCCGAAAATCCCCCGAGGGGTCTGGCGTATCACGCCGGCCGGGGAGAAGGCCTTCTCGGACCGGAAGGTCCCGGCGAAGCCTCCGGCGGGTCCGAAGCCGGCGAAGAAGGTCCCGGCCGAGGTCGTAGAGGCCTACGAGCCGAGTTCAGATCCAGTCTTCGCCCAGGCGACCGATGAAGTCGAGGCGGCCCCTACGCTCTCTTCGACGATCGCGAAGCCCGTCCGGCCCGAGACGACCGACGAGATCGCAACCCGCCTCGCGAACGGGGCCGAGAAGCCGAAGCGTCGCCTCTCGCTTCTCGAGCCCGCTCTCGAAGACGGGGCTCCCGCCTGGATGGCGGACTCGTACCTCCGGACGCTCGTCGTCGCGAATACGCCCTGCTTCGGGTCGTTCTCGACGAAGGCCGCCGTCTGCAGACCGTGCGACCTGAAGAGCCACTGCCAGGTAGCTCAGGCGGCGGCTCTTTCGATCCTCGCGAGCGTCCTGAAGGAGGAAGCAGCGAAGAAGCGGTCGCGAATGCCTTCTCGCCCTCTCTCCCCCGGACGCCGGGCGCGGAGACCGCGGGGAAGCCGATGAAGGCGACGTTCGACGGAGTCTGCGCCCGGACTGGGGACCCTATCCCCAAGGGAGAGTCGTGCTACTACGTACACGGAGAGGGCCTCGTTTCCGAGCGCGGACTGGAGGTCCCGGTAGTGCTCGACGACCCCTGTCACTGATTTTCGATTGCGAAAAATTAATGCCGGTTCGAGCCGCGTAAGGTTCGGGATGGATGACCTTCGTATCGCGCGGGACCTTCGGGTACCCCTCGCGGAGCGTATCGCCGCGGGGTCCCGTCTCTGGGACCTCGCGGATAGAGCTAAGAAGTCGATCGAGGTTCTGAAGAAGACCCTCCGAGTCGAAGCCCGGAAGAACCTCCGAGGCGCTACCGGGGCCGTAACCCTCGAAGGGTCGGGGATGACCCGGGCGGTCGTAACGTTCGAGACCTTCCTCGAAGTCGTCGAAGGGACTGATTACGACGCCCTACGCGGCGCCCTCGGGGAAGCCTTCGGGGACCTCTTCGAGAAAGAGGTCCGCTACAAGCTACGGCCGGGCGTTACCGAGAGAATCCGTTCTCTCCCTCCGAACCTACAGAACAAGGTCTTCGAGGTCCTACGCGAGGTCGAGGGGACTCCTAGGGTCAGCCTACAGTTCGGGGGTGAGGGGATCGAGGTATCGCGATGAAACCTCTACCGACGCCGGTAACGCTCGACTTCCACCGGAACGAGTTCCGCGACGACGCCGACGCGGAGTCGAAGGTCTACTTCGAACGCGCGAGGACGGCGAAGGAACTGCTCCTTTCGATGACGTGGTCGTACCGGCACGAGTCGGGGTACGACGACGCCGAGGCGTACCGCGCGGGAGTCCGCTCTCACGCGGCGTCTTCCCCCTCACCTCGGGGGCTACCCGTCGCGGTCCTCTACCGGGACGGCGCGTTGCTCTGGGACCCCCATCCGGACGGGGGCGGCGTCGTTTTCCTGTTTACGGTCGTCCCTTCGCAGTCTCGACAGATAAAAGAGGCCGCGCCGCCCGTTACCAGAGTATGACGAATACCACGGGCAGCGAGCGGGCGTACGGTCGGGCGCGGATCTTCGAGGCGGCCCTCCGTACGGGCTACTTGGAGACGGTCGCCCTCTACGGGGAGAAGGTCGCGGCGCAGGCGATCGCGTACTGGCTTCGGTCGAGCGGGGACGCGGCTCGAACGTCGGGGAAGGCGAAGCATCCGGTTCGTCCGATCACGCGCCTCGACGTCGAGGCCTACATCCGGCGTCTGCACGTCCGGTACCAGACCGGGGATAGCCCGACGCCGGTCGAGATCGTACCGTGGACGACTCCGAGGAGCGCCCGGTCATGAAGACCGGGTTCGTCGTACCGCCGAGGAAGTCGGCGCCCAGTTCGAGGGCGCGGTCTACGAGCGCGATCAGGTCAGGGCGTGCCTATCGGCGCCCCCTCCCCCCGGAGGGTCTACCCCGTACCTCGAAGCGGGGGACCTCTATGGCATTCTCTTCAACGTCGGCTGGGACGAGGCGACGATAGCCGTTCGGGAGATCCATGACGTCATGGGGGAGGACGCGGCCCCGGAAGCGGGGACCGGAAACAACTGGAGGAACTACCGAGGTTATCGCGACCCTCGATACTGATCTGCTCGCGTATCCTCCGGGCTACGTCGGATACGACCCTGCCTGACCCTCTAGGTGGGAGTGAGATGGGGCGCGACCCTCGTGGAGCGCGTAGCTCCCCGTCTCCAGCCCCCGACAACTGCCAGAACCGCTTAGAAACCTGGGTGGGGGGGCCCCGGTACCCAAAAACGGCGAATTCGACCGATACCGATTTTTCACCAGCCGATTTTGAAATCGTTTCAAATACGTTCGCGTTTGAGTTTTCCCCTGAAATCTTAGCAGGATTTTTTTCGAACCCCGTTTTGAAACCCCTCACCCCGACCGTAGTTCGGGGCTCCGCCCGCCCTAAGGTCCCTTCGACCCCGGACGGTAGGTAGGGGCTCCGCCCAGCCTAGGGTCCCCCGTACCAGGAGTTCCGGGCCTTCGGCCCCGTACTTACCCGGAGCGGACGGTAGCCCGGCCTCCGGCCCGTCTAGGGTCGTCCTGGACCCACCCCTAGGGGATGAGACACCCATCCCCGACCCGCCACCCTCGACCTCGTTCCCGCGGCGGACGTCCCCTTCGTCGGGCGATCCGACGTGTGCGACGCGAAGGACCCAGCCGCGAACCTCACGGACGGCGGCGGATGCGGAGCGTGCGCCTGGTGCTGCTCGCAGTGGCGCGCGCGGGCCCTCGCTGAAAAATCGCGAGGCGACGCGCTCGACCGCAGCTCACGCACCGTACCGGCGGAGTGGGCGCGCGAGGCGATGTCCGAAGCATGGCGGCTCGGATACGACGCGTGCGGCGGCGACGACGTCCAGCCGGACGAGACGGGACCAGCGCTCGAAAGCGACCTCGCGTTCCTGCTCCACCCGGATCGTCTCGGCCCGCCCCCTTCCCCCAGCCTCACCCACGAGGCGGGGATGACGATCGCGAAAGCGGCGTACAGCCTGGGTCGCGCGCACGAGAGTCAATGGGCTTCCGGCGTGGAGGCGCCGTCGTTGCCACCGCGTCTCGCCTCCCTCGTCGCCGCCGCTCTTGCCCCAAAGAAGCGGGAAGCCGCCGGGGGAGAAAAGCCCTAGGGTCCCCCGTTACCTAGACGAGATGAAGACCGTAAAGCTTACGAAGACCGAGTCCGACGCCCTGAGTTACCTGAAGGCCGTCGGGTCCGTCTGGGTTATCACCGCGGAAGAGGGTTTCCTCGCGTCGCTTACCCGGCTGGAGAAGAAGGGGCTCGTCGAGTTCCGCCCGCGCCCGAACAACCGAGGCTCCGACGCCTTCCCGACCGAGAAAGCTGCGTCTCGAAGAGCGCGGGAAGATCGTCGAGGCCCGGTGCGCGGCCGTACGTAGACTCGACCTCTCCGAAGCCTTCGCCCCGAGCGAACTCCGCTACGCCGCGTACGCGCGATGCGTAGGTGGCGCCGGGATGGCTTACCCGAACGGGGTTGGCATGTGGGGATCGTGGGAGTGCTCTACGATCCTACGAGGCGTCGCCGTTCGCGGCGGGGCCCACGACGGCCCGAAGGACTTCCGGTTCTACGAGATCAAGAGCGAAGGCCAGCCGAGCGCCAACGGGGCGACAACACGCGGCCCGGACCAGACCGAGGTTAAGCCGTAAGGGAAGCGTGAGCCGCCAAACCAACCTAACGCGGGAGATCGAAGAGGTCGCGAGGAAGACTTCGCGCCGACTTACCCGTCTTCTCCAGGAGCACTCCGACTCTTATCGCCGGTCTATGCGACGGGTCGGCGTCCCCGTACCTTCCGGCTACCGACTTTCGCGTTTGACTCCGGGGAGGTGGCCTTGACCGTCGGGGAACTCATACGGGGCCCTCCAAGAGCTAGACGAAGCGGCCGAGGTCGTTCTCTCGATCGACGACCACGACTACCGGTACTTCCTTACGGAAGTCTACGGCCCCTTCAACCCGCATATAGGCGCCAAGGGGAGCTACGTTGCCCTCTTCGCAAACTCGGACGAAAGGCCTCCCCCATGAACCCCTGGGGGCTAAAGACCGCCGAGGACTTACCGGACCTCGAAGCCCTACTCGCGTCCGTCGAAGCCGCGGACTTCGAGAACGACGCGGAGTGGACGGGGGCCGTCGAACGCATCGTAGCAGCGTTTTCCTCCGAGAGGGTTGCGTCCGAGCTTCGCGTCTCCGTTCCTACGGTTCGGAGATGGGTCTGTGGGGGTTTAGCCGTCCTTTCCGGCTTATGAGAGAACCAATCCGCCGGTTCCTTCGGCGAGAGGTCAAGGGCGTAAGGCTCCTATGGGAAAGAAGCTCTCGCTAAAGAACTGGGCCTCGGTCGGCGAACGTATCCGTAAGCTCGAAAAGAGCGAGCAGAAGACGGTCTTCGAGGCCTTGAACTCCGCCCTCGATGAGATCCGGAACGACGACGGTTTCGGTACCGAGGGGCAGCTCGACCCTCGGGGCGACGGCCTCGTGACGAAGCCCGTCGATGACCTCAACCCCCTAAACCTCGAAGCGATCGAGGCCCGAGCTACGGATCACCGTCGCGTCGGGGCCCACGCCGTCGCTACCCTAGAGACCGTTCTCGCCCTTACCGCGGAGATCCGTCGGCTCGTAAAGGAGCGCGACGCGGTCATCGACGTAATCGACCCGAACTGGGATCACAGCCTCAAGCTCACGACCGTCCCCGGCTCTATCGCGAGTACCGTCCTTTGGCTTAGAGACGCCCGCGAAGCGGCCGACGAAGCGAGAGCCGACTGCGCGGACCGCGTGGAGAAGGCGGAAGCCCGGCTCCTCGCGCTCGAAGGTCTTCGAGACCCGGAAGACTAACTCTATAACTCACGGTTGCAAGCCTTCCCATGAAGTTTGACAAGCGCTCGATGCACATCACCGTCCGAGCGGACGGGGCAGCGACTCGTCGGAGATTCGGTACGAAGTTCGACGAGCAATCGACGAACGAAACCTTCGAGGCGAACGTCTGGTCTCGGGCCGCTATCAGCGCCGGAGGTCCCGCCCTTCTCGCCTCCGCTTCGGGCCCTACCCGCAAAGAGGCTCGGGCCCTCGCCATCGAGGTTCTGAGGAAAGAGCCTCGAACCCTTAGCGCTTTCGAACTCCCGGTGCCCGTCTCGGTCGTAAAGGAAAGATGAAACCCCCTTCCGATGAACTCGATACGTGCTGCGCGTCTAACGGACACAACGGCGTACACGACCGCAACTGCGACCTCGTCTGCGGGAACCAACCGGATGGCTTCTGGTGCGTGAGGAAGCCTGGTCACGAGGGTCCGCACAAGACCCCCGCTCTCGTCCCCGAGAACGCCTTCTCGATCGACGAGGACCTGAACCAGTGGCGTACGAGAACGGAGAAGGCCGAAGCTCGTGTGGTCGAGTTGCTCGCGAAGGACGCCGACAAAGACAGACGTCTCGGCGGTCCCGGTGAAAGTAAGAACCCTATGACCCCCGAACCTTCCAACCTCCGGTTCTCCTCGCCGGTCACGTCTACGAGTTCTACGTAGTCCTCATCAATTCTGAGTCCCGAGAGGGTCGAGGCGTAGACGTTCCGGACGGCTACTTCTGGACGATCGAGTCCGCTCGGGCTCGCGCGCGAAAGAGGGATGTCATGGGTTCGGACGGGAAGGTCCGAACCGTCTTCGGGGTAGCGGCCTGGTCGAAGCATGTCGGATTCGACGGGGACGCGACGCTCGATCTCTACCTCCTAGGGAACCCGGTCGAGCCCGGACTTCCTTCGACCGAGGACGCCGCGCTCGCGAGCGCGAAGGTAAAGCTCGCTTCCGCCGGACTCTTGGTCGAGGAGCAACGCGCCCTCGGATTGGACTACACATGACCTCTCGTCGTCTCGTGCCTTGCTACCCGTTAGCGGCGGTCCTTTCGCGCGAGCAGATGGATATCGTCCGTCCGTTCCTCCGTACGACGTTTACGGAGACCTGGGCCGCTCTCTGCGCGGGGACCTTCTACGAGGCGTACAACGCTCGTTGGGCGATTCGGCACGCTTCTGCAAATCGCGGTTCGCGAGGTCAGACTTGCGACGCGGCGGAGGGTCGATGTCACGAAGAGGCCCTCTACGTTCGGGCTCGCCATCTCGGGGTCCCTACCGTTCTCGGACCGCCCCGTAAGAGCCGGAGAGCCTCGTGAGCGACGAGGCTGCGATCCTCGCCGGGCTCGACTCCGCGTCCCGGAGCCGGAGCGCGCTCGATGAGCTACCTACCGACCCTCCAAAGCGTAACTCCCGGGTGATTGCGCGAAAGTACCGGGGAACCCTTCGGATCGTCCCGATCCGAGCGCTCGTTGCGACGGCCGTTGCGGCCGAGGATAGTGAGGCCCTCTTCGCGATCGAGAGGACCGCTCGACTCGGGGGATTCAAAGACCTCGCCGACGAGGTCAGGGCGGTTTACGACAAGCTCATCGGAATTGAGCGGTGTCCGAAGTGTGGGTTTCCGATCGGTCAGTGGGTCTACGGGTCGAAGTGTCGAACCTGTCGTATCCGCCACGATGAGATCGTGGCCGAACGCGGCCGAGCCCGTCGCGTCCCGATCGACTACTCCTATCTCGAACAGAGACACAGCACCCAATTGCCGTGGACGCGCGCCGGGAAGGGGCGGAAGTGGACGCTTCAGCGTTCCTGGCGCCACCTTCGCGGTCGGCTCCCGGATCCCAACTACCGTCCGTCTTGGACCTCCGAGACGTATGCGTTAGAGCGTCGGCTCATCAAAGAGGAGCTAGCTCGAAGGGTGGCTCTCGTTTTGGAGAAGGTCTAGGCCTCTCCGAACCGGGTTAAAAGCCCGGTGCTCGACCGTTACTCGGGGGAAGGAACCTCTATGCGTAACCACGACGACCCCAGCAAATACCGTTGGGGGCAACCGGGGGACCAGTACCATCCCGAGGACGCGACGATCGCGAGGAAGCGTCAGCTCAAGCTTCGTCAAGCTCTCCTGGGATTCGAGACGAAGGACCCTAAGAAGTCTCGTGGGTGGACGGAGTACGGGGTGCCGATCGAAGAGCGGGACGCGTTCCGCGTCGGTCACTCCGCCGGTCGGCTCTTCGCGTTCCGGGAACGGGCAAGAGACGCCTCCGGAGCCGACGCTCTCCCTCCCTCGCCCCGTCGAGCGAAAGTACCGAAGGCGGCCGTAGAGAGTCTCGATCTCCTTCCCCTCATTACCCGCCTAAAAGCGTTCGTCTCCGCTCTCGAAGAGGTCGCGGTTTCGGACCCTGTTACTCGGAAGACGAGGTTCGACGAGATTCTCGTTCGCTTCCAGTACAAAGCGTAGAAGGTACGATGACGACGATGACTTCACGGCCTTCGAGGGTAGGAGAATCCCCCTTCTCCCCGGCGCAGCTCAACGAGCTAGCGGCGGTAGACCATCTGCCGAAGCTCGACGCGGGGATCGCGGAAGCTGAGGCGATCGCAGCGGACTTCCTCGTTCTCGCGAAGAAGGTCGTTCCGGCGGGGAGATAGGGGATGAAGAAGCCTGCAGACGCCCAGATTCACGAACCGACCGAGGTTTCCGAGGTTCCCCTTCCGGAGACCAAAGGGCCTTTCGAGCATCGGTGGAGCGGATGGCCGGGGGCTTGGTGCCTCGACTGTGGTGTCGAGGACCCCGGGGAGGCTTGCCTCGCCTCCGGGAACTGCCCCTGCTCCGACGGGCCTCCCGGACCGGGCGAGGTCGAGAAGCCCTGCCTAGCCGTTCGTACGCCCTGTCTCACACCCGGAGAAGGTCGAGCAGATCCGTATCGACCGAAGAGCTACTAAAAGCCCCTGGCTCGCCCGTTACCGGTTCGAGGTAAACGTGAGCCCCTGCAAGCACAATATCAGTAGCCCGTGTATCCGCTGTCTCGCGGAGACTGCGCCCCTCTGCGCCCACGGCAACGCCTTCTACTGCGGGTTCTGCGACCGCGAGAAGGCCGGAAAGTGTTTCCACGGACGCCCCTTCTACTGCGCGTTCTGCGGGGCCGTTCCGGTCAGGGCTCCGGCTTCGTAGCCGGTCGAAGCGCCCGAGGGTTGCAGATACCCAGGTTCGGATGGTGTGGTGCCCGCCGTGCAACGAAGTAGTGATGGAAGCGCTTCGCGCGAATCTAGAGAGAGAATTGGAGTCCCATGAAGAAGCCGGTGACCGCGAAGCTGATCACGACCGTGGGCTCGGTCTACGCCCAGTTCGGGAACAACAAGACGAGGAAGCTCCTTCCGGGGACCGAGGTCGAACGGAACGGGGCGAAGTTCGAGATCGTCGGGGTCTGTGAATCTCCCGACGAGGACTTCATCGAGGCCCGGGCGTCCCAGGTTCCGGGGGTCGAGGTCGCTCGTTTGGATACCCGGAAGGTCGAGCACTGGCCCTCTTGGACGCGGGGTACGATTGGGTAACCGAAACACCACTTCCCGAGAAGGGAGACGCAGGCGGAACTCCGTCTTCAACCGATCTCGGATACCGTCCTCCGAGCGCGCCCCTTGTCACTACTGCGCCGCACTCCTTCGGAGAGGTGAGGCGACCGTAGACCACCTCGTACCGATTTCGGCGGGCGGGACTTCCGTCCAAGCAAACCTCGTTATCGCCTGCCTTCGTTGCAACAACGAAAAGGGCTCCTCTCCGGCCGACGAGTTTCGGGAGAAGAAGCTCCGGGAGCTAGACGCCCGAGAAGGCCTACTCCCGCTCCCTGCGGTTGCTAGGAGCGAACTCCCGTCCCCGAAGGGCCCGACGGCCCCCCGAGACCGCCCGGAGGCTAGGGAGCGCCTCCCGGACCCGGACGAGGAGAAGTGGTTCGATTGGTAGAGCGGGGAGAAAAGCCCCGGGCTCTCCCGTTACTAGAACGAGGAGATTGAAATGGCGACCGAGTACGGGATTTTCATCGACGAGGGTTGCGTCGAGTCGGGCTTCTACAGCCGCGAGGAGGCGGAGGCGGCGGTGGTAGATCGTTACGACGGCGAGGAAGTCTGGATCGACGCTATCTGCCACGAGCATCCCGAGCAGCCGGCGGACAAGTGCGAGGAATGCCACGCGGAAGACGTGGAGGAGTAAGAGAAGGTGGAGCGATGAAAGCGTACAATGCAGAGGAAAACCGGCGCGACCACGAGACCTGCCGCTATGGCTGCTGCGGGTCGAGGAAGGGCCGGAAGGTCCCGGTCTATCTCCGTCGCGCGAAGAAGGCGGCTCGTCGGTCGGGGCGGAAGGAGATCGTCAATGCCTGACGTCCGTACGAGCAAGTTCTCCGTAGGGGACCGCGTCCTCATCTCTATCGCCGAACCGTCTCGGTGGACCTCGAACGCCGTCTCGGCTTTCGACGGAAAGACCGGACGCGTCCACGACGTGGTGCCGAACTACGAACCCTTCTGGCCGCGGTCTGGGAAGATGGTAACGGGGTACCTCGTCGATCTCGACGAACCGGTCGCGGTGGATCCACGCGAGCCTCTTCGGCTCACGAGCGCCTTCCATCTCACCGACGACGATCTCGTAGGCTCGGGGGTTCGGTCATGATTCGCACGAACGACCGGCAGTTCGCGATGGTGGTTCTCGGCGCGAGGAAGCCCCTTCTCGGGGAGGTCTTCGATATCGAGGTTCGCCCTTATCTCACCCGATTCGAGGTCGAGTGCGTCGATCTTCGCGGGGAGCTAGCCCTCGTCGAACGGACCGACGACGGTCCGGCGCTTTCCGGGGTTCGTTCCCGGATGATCGCGGAGAAGACACCGCGGGTCTCCGAGTCCTATCGGGAGGAGGCGCATCGACTCTCCTCGGATACTCTCGACGGGATGATGCGAGAGATCGGCGAATTGGAAGACCACAATCCGGAAGACGACGACCAAGAAGACGACGAGCACACGTTCGACTATTACGTGGATCGGTAGGAGGTAGGGAGAAAAGCCCAGGGCTCGGCCGTTAGTTCAACGAAAGAAGGACGAGATGAACGCCGAAAGCCACAAGCTCGAACGCTACCCCCACCGAGAGCGCGCGAGCCAGTCCGGTCACTTCAAGAAGACCCCCCTCTGCGACTGCTGCAACAAGCCGGTCGGGACGAACTACTACACGGACGACGAGGTCTGCAAGGGCTCGGACGACCCGGGCTTCTACCTCTGCGAGCGAAAGCGCTGCGCGCCGCTCTACGCGGGTCTCACCGTCGCCCAGAGAGCGCACCTCTTCGGAGCCGTTCGCGCCTCGCGAAAGTAATTCAAACCGCGGAGAAAAGACCTCCGCTTTCCCGTTACGAAGACGAAGGAGCTAGAGAGAACATGGCGAACGCAAAGGTAGAGAAGCCGGAGCTTCAACTGAGCGGGGAAGACGGCAACGTCTTCAATCTGATGGGCCTCGCGTCGAAGACGGCTCGTCGGTCGGGCTGGTCCGCGGAGGAGGTCTCGGCCCTCTCGGCGGATCTCCGGTCGAGCGGATCCTACGAGGAAGTCCTCGCGAAGCTCATGGAACGGTTCGAGGTCTCGTGAGCCACATCGGCCCGCCGGAGAGATCCGGTCGGGGGCGCGCTCGTCAAGGGCGGCGTAAGGTCCTTCATGAGGCATAGGATTCGCGCGGTCTTCTTCGATTACGACGGGACTCTGATCGACAGTATCCCCGAGATTCACCGAGGCGTTTGTCGAGTCCTAGTCGCGAGCGGGAGGGAGCCGGTGACGTTCTCCGACTTCCTTCTTACGTTCAAAGCTCCGTGGATGGAGTGGTACCGGGCACGAGGGGTTACCCTCTCGTCCGACGAGATCACGGACGTCTACTTCGGTGAGATGCAGTCAGACGATTCCCCTTACTTCCCCGGGGTTCGTACGGTCATCGAGAAGCTCCGGGGCCGATCGATTCAAGTAGGGGTCGTGAGCGCCCACTACGAAGACCGCGTCCGCGCGCGAGTCATAGCAAAGGACGCTCTCTTCTCCGAGCTAGAGCCGGTTGTAGGACTCGCTCACCGGAAAGCCGACGCGATCCGAAAGCTCTGCGAGACGCACGGGCTTCTTCCGGAAGAGACCCTCTACGTCGGGGACCTCGCCTCGGACGTCCGCGACGGGAGAGAAGCCGGGGTCCTAACCGCGGCCTTCGTAGGACCCCACGGGCTCCGCGCTTCTTTCGCGGACCACGAACCCCACTACTACCTCGAATCTAGCCTCCATGAGATCTTCGGGTTCATGGAGCCGCATGAAAGCGATACCAATGGATAATCTCCGCCTCCGTCTCGATCTCCTCCGTCTCGATCTCCTCCGTTTTCGGTTCCGGGCCTGGCTTCAGGGCTGGGAGACGACGGGAACCACGAAGCCGCTGGGTCCTCTCCGCGACTCCCGGACGTGGGTCTGCACGAACTGCATGGACCGGTCGCCCTCGTACCAGTGCAGTAAGTGCGGGTCCGCTTTCTAGGTCGGGAGAAAAGACCTGGGCTCCCGCGTTACTAGGACGAGGAGAGACGAAGATGACGACCACAAAGACGATTTCCGCGTTCGACTCGGTCCGCCTACTGGCCGCGTTCCAGGTCCTGACGCTTCCGAGTGGCGCGATGGGCGTTCCCCACAAGCGCGCGAAGGAGGTCATCGTGGAGCTGACGGGTATGAAGCTCCCGAAGGGAAAGCCCCCGGTCGGCGCGGACCTCGCGACCTACGTGGCGTGGCTCTCGCCGGGCGCGACGGTACATCAGCGAAGCGCGAAGGGCGTAACGAGCGGATGACCGTCTCTCGCGGGCTCTACAGGCACTTCAAGGGGAAGCTCTACTTCGTACACGAGGTCGTCCTCGACGTCGAAGGGGAAGGACCTCCGATCGAGCGGGTTCTCTACGAGGCTCTCTACGGAGGGCCTCGTTCGCGTTTCGTCCGGTCGGTCGCGAACTTCGCCGAGATCGTCTCGAAGCCAGAGTACGCGTACGAAGGTCCTCGGTTCTACCCGGCCCTCTTCACCGACATCTCCCCCGAGTGAGTCCCTACCGAACGACCGCGGCGTAACGTCTCCTCATGGCACGCGGCGTAACGTCTCCTCATGGCACGAAGAAAAGTCAGCACTACCGTCTACCTCACCGAAAAACAGGCCGCGGAACTCAAGGCTCTTTCCGAGCACACACAGATTCCCGCGGCCATATTCGTACGGGAAGGAATGGACCTCGTACTCGCCCGTCATCGCCATCGCCTTCCTCCGAAGGTAGATCCAGGGAAGCTTCCATGAACGAACCGACCGCTCCGCGCGTGTACCTCGTTGAGATCGTACATCGCATCTATGTAACCGCCGAGTCCCCTCAGAGCGCGAGGGCGTGGGCCGAGTCGAACGTCTCCGAATGGGGGGCCGACAAGGCGGATAGCGTTTACGCGTCGGAACTCCGAGCGGAACCAAAGCCCCCGGCCTCCGTTCTAAACTCCCTACCTTGGTGCGCCGACGGGGTATCGGAAGAGGCGTCCGAGAAGGACGTTGCCTGGTGGCTCGCCTCGGGACCGGCGGTTGCGAAGTGACGGCCGAGATCTTGAAGGAACTCCGCGAGGAGCGAGAGAAGTTCTCTCGGAGCGACAAGGCCGTTATGCAACGGCTAATCGACTCTCTCGTAAGGGACCGAACCGGAGCCCTTCTCGACGTAGAGCCGTGGCGAGCCGTAGGCGGTCGAACTTCCTACCGAAAGGCGTAAGGAAGGGGCGGTGAGTAAAGCTCGGAAGCGAGAGAAGATCCAGAACCGAGTCCTTCTCGGAATCCTTCCGCGCCCGAACTCCAACTCCCGCGGAGACGGCGTAGTTCTCGTCGAAAAAGTCACGTACCTTGTGTACTCGACTTCTTCTACCGGGAAGCCTAAACCCGTCGCGGTCCGAGAGGAGATCGTCGAGACTCGACTCTCTCGTACAGACCGAGATTTACTGCCTGAAGAATGGCTAGCGATCGACGTCGTTGTCGGTCTCAAGTCGGCCGTATCCGTCCTCGAAAAGGCTATAGAACGTCGTAGGGGAGGGCGGAAAATCTAATGAACGATTCGAAAGAAGAGCCCGGCTGTATTACCCAAGTACGCCGCGTCTCCCGACCCTCTTTCTGGGTAAGCCGGACGCGCGGAGAGATAGAGCTTCCGCCTCCCGGTCCAGGTCCGGCGGGGGAAGCTCTCGCGCGGCTTCGAGCCGCCTTCGCGGAGGGTCGGGAGACGCGGCGTAGGGTACGGCAGAGGTCGCAATGATCCCCGTCTGCGTAGAGTGCAAGAAGCTAGGCGAGAAGAGTTCGATCTACGCGAACGGTAGTAGCTCGACCCTTATGTCGGGAGGACCTCCCTACTGGGACGAGGACGGGATCTACCACTCCCACGATCCGAATACGATCACGAGCGCCTACTCTTGTTCGAAGGGACATGCGTTCACGATCAAGTCTCGGTCCTCGTGCCCGGCGCCGGGTTGCACTCTGTAGGTCGGCGAACTCGTAAAAGTGTAAAAGCCTCGCTCCCGACCGTTACTTGGTCGCGGGGAACCATTCCCCGAGAGGAGAAGCGAGGATGTTCGACTTCCGAGTTCCGTACTCACAGAAACACGACAACCGGGAGGACGAGGTCGAAGAGGCGCACGAGTCCTTCGGTCTCGTCGGCATCCACCGGGTCACGGGACACAAGCACCTCTTCGGCTCCGAGATCGAGCACGGCGCGTTCTTCCGTCTGCAGGTCTCCCAGGCGCGCGTTCGCCACTCGCATGGTCGAGACTGGTATAACGGGGGGAGAGAGCTGATCTCGATCTATCTCTCGGCGGCTCAGTTCGCTGAGATGATCACGACGCTCAACGTCGGGCAGGGAGTTCCTTGCACGATCGACCGCGTTCTCGGGGAACAGATGGAAGAGCCTCCGAAGTTCGTGAAGAACGAGACCGAGAAGATCCGAGACGCGTTCAAGGGGAGGATCGACGGAGTCGTCTCCTTTCTGCGGGATCAGATCCGAATCTCGAAGCCCCTCCTCGACAAGAAGTCTCTCACCCAGGCGGATCGGAAGATCATCTTCTCGACTCTGGAGAGTACGCTTCAAGAGATCGAGCGGAACGCTCCCTTCATCGTCAAGTCCTTCCAAGAGGCGGCCGAGAAGGTCGAGACCACGGCGAAGGCGGAGATCGAGACGTACATGACCCTCGTCCTGAATCGTATGGGTCTCGACGCCGCGCGAAAGCAGCTCGAAACCGGACGAGAGGACTCCCTCCCGTCGTCGCTCCCGTCGTCGAAGATTCTGGCCGAGGGAGAAAAAGCCTAGGGACGCCCGCCCGTTACTAGGTCGAGGGTAAGAAGATGGGTTTTTTCAGTTAGGATTGCAAGTCGTGCGGGCACTCGGTGCTCTCGCCGCAGGCGGCAGATCCGGAAGTCAATCTCTGGATGTCGAAGGCGATCGTCCTCTTCGAGAACGGCGATCGGGTCCGCGGCGAGTACGACGGCTACGGGCGCCTGACGACCGGCGAGGGCTACGGGAAGTGGGATTTCGCCGAGGTCACCGGACTTACCGGCCCCTGCATCTACCACCTCGCCTGCTGGGAGACGGCTGGGAGGCCGAAGTTCTCGGGGCCGTGCAAGTCGTCGGCCGACCAGGGCTGGTTCTTCGAGGCTCCGGACCACGACATGCTCGAACCGGGAACCGTCCCGACGGAAGAACAGGCCGCTCGCCTCGAAGTCTCGACGGCGATGCGCGACGGGCGTAAGCGCGGGCAGGCCTTTCTCGCGAAGGACGAGGAAGCGGATCCGGCGACCTTCTATGAAGCGTTCCGCCTCATAGTCCTCGAAGCCGAGGCGATGACGAAGGACGAACGTTGGACGCGTTGGGGCTTCGACCCGCTGGACTTCGTCCCGCTGGACTTCGTCCCGTGAAGGCTGAAACCGAAACGGTCTTCGCGAAGCTCCTCCGGGGAAGCGAACGAGGACGAGGAAACGTACCTGTCTCTTATACACATCTGACGCTGCCGACGAATAGAGAGGTGTAGATCTCGGTGGTCGCCGTATCAT
>ENA-ORBV01005560-ORBV01005560.1-microbial-mat-metagenome-genome-assembly--contig:-NODE-5560-length-23052-cov-7.367617_pt1 | contig 23052 bp, 20 predicted proteins | sample MGYA00237777_ERZ505514 | MGnify/ENA primary metagenome ERZ505514 (study PRJEB26160, sample SAMN06269048) | microbial mat metagenome | isolation source: Oligotrophic lake microbial mat | place... | reverse complement strand
AATATTGCCTGCTGCCGTGGGCCAATCATGGCTTCGATTGGCACTGTAGCGGCTTTTCTTCGCAGATAAGTAAAGCCGTGATCAAGAAATTTTTGCAAAAATATTTAACATATTAGTGTTTATTTCATTGCTTGTTTGGCGGTGGTGGTTGACCATAGACGTTCATTCGCACTGAGCGCGTGCAAATCTGGATTGAATTGCCTTGGCAGAACAAATGAAAGCCATCGTCAAAGACGGCTCCAACTTAGCTGTGCAGAACGTCAACCGCCCGCAATTGCAGGGCGATGGCGACGTCATTGTGCAAGTAATGTTGGCGGGGCTCTGTCGCACCGATTTATACGCAGCCGAAGGCAAACTGCAGACTCCCGAGAAACTCATTCTGGGCCATGAATTTGCCGGTCTGGTGATGGACGCTGAAAGCGACCAGTTCAAAGCCGGTGATCGAGTGTGCGTCAATCCGCTGCTCTCATGCGGCCGCTGCAGCCATTGCCATAAAGGTGCGCATGGTGCTTGTGCCGAAGCGAAATTTATCGGCATTGATCTCGATGGTTGTTTTGCTGGTTACATTATTGTGCCGGGTTCGTCGATTTATAAATTGCCCGCCGCCATGCCTTATTTAGAAGCTGCTTACGCAGAGCCTGTGGCGGCTTCGCTCGCCGTCTTCAAAGCCGGAATTTCGCCCAGCGAAAAAGGAGTGATTTTCGGCTCCAATAGATTTTCGCAGTTGATGCAAAATATCATGCGGATTTATGGTTTTGAAAATGTGGATCTCTTTGATCCCGTCGGTCAAAAAGGTCAGCTCGAGCGCAGTTCGTACGATTATGTAATTGAGACCGTTATTAGCACCGATATTTTTGGCCAACTTGTTGACACGGTCAAGCCAGGCGGAAAGATTATCCTCAAAAGTCGCAACTACGAAGCGCTGTCTTTCCGCATGAACGAAGTGATTAAAAAAGAGCCGATTTTTCATCTGGTCAATTACGGATCTTTTCAAGAATCTATCGATCTTCTGGCCACCGGCAAGCTCGATGTGCAAAATCTTGTAGACGGCGTTTATCGGCTTGAGCAGTACGATGCAGTCTTCGCCGGCTCTAAGGCGAGCGAGTCGCTCAAGCCCTTTTTCGCTCCCTGGGATTAAGTCGAATTATGTGCGGCATAGTAGCGATTTATCAAACAGAGCAAACCGGTAAACCAATTTCAGAAGCCACGGTAACTGCCGCTCTGACGGCCTTGCATCATCGCGGCCCTGATGGCCAGGGTATGTACATTTCACCAGGTCAAAATGTGGCCCTTGGTCATACCCGTCTGGCAACAGTTGGTATTGCCACTGGTGCCCAGCCGATCGCCAGCGAAGATGGCCAGATTAATATGATCGTCAATGGCGAATTCTATGAGTTTGAACGCATCAGATCTGAACTGCAGGCTCAGGGCTATGAGTTCAAGACCAGTTCAGACAGCGAGATTGCGCTGCATCTTTATGAAGAATATGGTATTGATTGCCTTAAACAATTGCGCGGTGAATTCGCACTGGCTATTTGGGACCATCGCCGCCAGAGGCTTTTCGTTGCCCGCGATCGTTTTGGCATTAAACCAATTGTCTACACTGTGCAAAACGGAAATCTCTATCTCGCTTCTGAAGCCAAAGCCATATTTGCCACTGGTATTGAGGCGAAGTGGGACCAGGAATCATTTTTCCATTCAGCTAATATGCAATATGTTTTGCCGAATAGAACATTATTTTCTAATATCAAGCAACTACCGCCGGGCCATTTTTTAACCGCTCATGATGGCAAAATCGAAATTGAACGTTACTGGGATCTCGACTATGGCTTAGATGCAGATTCCTGGAAAGAAAACGACGAAACTCTAATCGCCGAATTCGGCAGCAAATTAGAAGACGCGGTGCGTTTACGCCTGCGGGCCGAAGCTCCTGTTTGTGCGCATCTTAGCGGTGGGCTCGATTCCAGTGCTGTGGTTGGTCTGGCCATGAAACATGCCAGCAAACCGCTCAAATGTTATTCAATCAGCTTTGAAGAAGAGAGCTACGACGAGCTTGAAATTGCTAAAGAGATGGCGGCTTTTGCCGGTGGCGATTTCGAGCCGATTTTGGTCAGTCAGAAAAAACTGATTGAGTGTCTGCCTGACGCTGTCTATTATTCTGAAGGATTTGCAGTCAACGGCCATCTGCCGGCCAAGTACATTCTCAACCAGGTGATTCGCAAAGGCGGCTACAAGGTCGCGCTCACCGGCGAAGGGGCTGACGAAGTGGTGGCAGGCTATCCCCATTTGCGTAGCGACCTTTTTAAATCAGACGGCAGGCAAAGCTTGTTGGCCGATTTGCATAACAGCAACGTCGCTTCCGCCGGCATCATGTTGCAGCATGGCCAGTCGCTTTCGCTCGGCAGTGTCGAAGAAAAATTGGGATATATTCCTGGATTTATTGAGGCTAAAGGCACGCTCGGTTTCAAAATTTGCAGCGTGCTCGATGAGAAATTCAAGGCACAATATGCCGGTCGCGACGCTTACGCTGAACTTCTCAATTGTTTTGATATAGCCGGGCAAATGACCGGGCGCAACCGCGTTAGTCAATCGCTCTATCTCTGGAGCAAGACCGCCCTTGTCAATTATATTCTGCGCACACTTGGCGACGGTATGGAAATGGCCAATTCGGTTGAAGGCCGCCTGCCATTTCTTGACCACCATCTCTTTGAATTTGCCCGCCGCCTTCCTCTTGATTTGAAAATCAAAGGGACAACTGAAAAATATGTCTTGCGCGAGGCAGTCAAGCCGCTCATTAGCGAGACAATTTACAAGAGGCAAAAACACCCGTTTGTGGCCCCGCCGCTCAGTCGCTTTGCCAACAAAGAAGCTGATGGCGCTTTACAAGATGTTTTGCGTAGCAAAAACTTTGAGTCAGTACCGTTTTTCGATCATGGCAAAGTGCGACAATTACTGGACAGCCTGCCCACCATGAAAGCTGAAGACCGCGGTGCTCTTGACCCGGTCTTGATGACGGCCATGTCGGCGGCTGCTTTGCACCAGCGATACAAACTCTAGCCAGTAACAATCATGATTCCTATCACTTTCATTTCTGCTTTCGCCCACATAGTCGAGAAGTACGGCGACAACGTTGCCATCGTCGAAGCCGGACACCCTGTTTTGACCTATCGGCAGCTGGCCAATCAAGCCCGCTCACTGGCCATGGTCTTGCAGCAGCGGGGCGTCAGCACCGGCGACGTGGTCGGCATTGCCGTAGAAAAGTCGGCTGAATATGTTTGCGCCTTGCTGGCCGTCTGGTATGCCGGCGGCGCCTTCGTTCCCATGGATCCAAATTTCCCCCACGACCGCCTCGACTTTATGTGCGATGAAGCCGAAGTGCGAACGATTTTCACCACCAAGCGCGGCCGTGATGCTCTGGCCAATTTAGATTGCGAAATCATCACCGTTGACGACATCGAAGAAAATTGCGAAATCCCTGGCGCTTTTACCAAAGCAGAAGTGGACATCGACGACCTCGCCTACATAATTTTCACCTCGGGATCGACTGGTGAGCCCAAGGGAGTACTCATCACTCACAACGGCATTGTGCCCGTGCTCAATGCTCAAATAGCCGCTTTTGAATTAGACAGCAATAGCCGCTCGCTCTGGTATCTTTCCACCAGTTTTGACGCTTCCATCTCTGATCTGGGCACAGCGCTTTTGGCTGGTGCAGCAATTTATATTGAGCCCACATCGCGCATGCAGCCTGGTAATGGCCTGGAAGAATTATTGGCTGAGCGAGAAATCACTTATATCGATATTCCGCCATCAATTTTGCGTCTGCTTGATGCGGGCGCGCTGCCGCCTTCGCTCAAAACCATTGTCATCGGCGGTGAAGCCTGTGCACTAGATGTGGTGCGTGCATTTGCCTCGAAAGTTAAACTGATAAATGTTTACGGACCGACAGAAGCTACTATTTGCACCAGTCTCGGGCAATGTGATGAGAACTGGAGCCGGCCATTAATCGGCCAGCCATTGCCCGGCATCACATACAAAATTTTAGACGATGATTTGAAAAAATGCGACGTCGGTGTTGCCGGGCAGCTGCACATAGGCGGTTTGGCCCTGGCCCAAGGTTATTTAAATCGTCCTGAACTGACTGCGGCGAAATTTATTCACCACGCCAAAAGCGGCGAGCGTCTTTATCGCACAGGCGATCTGGTGATGCGCACAGATGACGGTGAATATCAGTTTCTTGGTCGCACAGACAGGCAAGTGAAAGTGCGGGGCATGCTGGTTGAGCCGGAAGAAATCGAAGCTAGATTGCTTGAGCATCCGGCGGTGGAAAGGGCGGCGGTTTTAAAACGCACTGTTAAAAGCGACGTCACCAGAGAAATTTTAGTGGCATTCGTTAGCGGTAATGCCGGCGCCGACTTGAGTTTAGGCCAGTTGCGTCAGCATCTTGGCGAAAAATTGCCAAAATGGATGATTCCCCAGAGGCTCGAACTTTTGGCCGCGATGCCGCTTACCAACACAGGGAAAATTGATATCGGCACACTCAAACAGGTGCCTTTGCAATTAGGTCGAGGCGCAGATGAAAGCGCCGAAGGCAACGGTCAACCTACTGTCGAACTGAGCGCCCGGGCTCAAGCCGCAAGCAAAATATTGAAGAAAGCATTTGCTCAAGTGCTTGGTGTCGACTCGGTGGGTGGCGACGACAATTTCTTTGAAATCGGCGGCGATTCATTTGCTGTTGTCGAGGCTGTGGTGGTTGCCTCAGCCATGGGTCTGGGTTTGCCTCCCACTCTGCTTATGACTCACCCGACTGTGAACGAGCTGGCCACAGCTTTAACTAGCGGTGATTACGGACATTCTGTTGCCGCATCCGGTGGCATGACCGCGCAAGATATTCTTGCCGATATCGAACTCGACGCTGAATTTAAGGCTCTGGTTGCCGAAGCCGCCGCGCGGCCTCTGGTTTTAGAGAAAACACCGGCTCATATATTCTTGACCGGTGCGACAGGATTTCTTGGCTCTCGGCTCTTGTACGAGCTCTTGCGCAAAACCAGTGCCCGCATTTATTGTTTTGTCCGAGCATCGAGCGAAACCGCCGCCAGCGAGCGTTTAAAAGTAGCTCTGGCTAAGCATGGCTTAGAGCTGGGCGAGCTGGAAGAACGCATTCATCCTATTTGTGGCCAACTCGAATCTCCCATGTTCGGCATTCCGGCGGTGCGCTGGCAAGATCTGGCAGAGCGAATTGACACCGTTTATCACTGTGCCGCTCAGGTTAATAACCTGGCTTCGTACGATGAGATGCGCGCCGCTAATTTAGTGGGCACCCGCGAAGTCGCGCGTTTGATGGCCGGAGGACGCACTAAATGTTTGCATTATGCCAGCACCCTGTCTGTGTTTGTGGCCACTGATAAAAATAGCGGTCGGCTGCTGGAAAGCGACCACTTAGAAAATACTGGTGTCGTCTATGGTGGCTATGCCCAGACTAAATGGGCCGCCGAGATGCTTTTACGCAATCTCAACGAAGCGGTAGGACCGATTTCTTATCATCGCTTGGGGCTGGTTACTGGTGACAGCGTTACCGGTGTGGACGCCGATAACGATTTTCTAGCGCTCTTTGTTCAAGGTGTAATTTCGCTCGGTGCTGCCCCTGCCGGTGGCAAAGACGTCAGCGTCGACATTACTCCTATCGACTTTGCCGCGCGAGCAATGATGGCGCTTTCACTTGATGCCATGCGCACCGGAAATTTCGAAACTTATCACATCGCCAATTCGCAAAGCCTTTCCTTAAGCCGACTTTTGCAATGCATTGCCGACGAAGGAATTGATCTAAAGTTGCTACCGGCTGATCAATTCCGGAAACTATTACTGAGCCGAGTGGCCATGCTGGGCGCTGTAGAATCGGCAGCGTGTCTTGCTTTGTGCCGTATAGTCGGCGATGACTTCGAACTTTTCCGCACAATGGATCTTTTTCAAGCCACCGATGTGGTCTTCGACATGCGCAATGCCAAACCGATTCTTCAACCGCTGGGGATTGTCTGCCCGCCTCCATCTGATGAACTGATCAAGCGTTACCTCGATCATATGCTCACCTGGAAATAGATGCAACGTTGTGGAAAATGCTCTGTAAACGGAGCCCGCTGCATTCCTGGTGGCTGTTAAGGAGGCTTTTCGCCGCTACGCCAAAGAATTCCACCCGAATAAGCTTGCGGCGGGCTCTGACGAGCAGGCAGTGCCCACAGAGAAGATGATCGCTTGTGACTTTGCACGATAAATGCGACATGTTTTTGCAACATAAATGCATCTTGCACGATATTTGCACTCCCTCCATATGTATGGTGCGGACCTCATAGAGCTTTGCCTGTTTCTGGCTATTTTTTAGATCTTTCTGACACTTTTAAAGCAAGGTAAATCTATCAGCTATGTTTCAGATACTTTTGGGGTACATTTCACTACGCTATACAGATATCTTCGATAATTTTTTTTACTGGTAGTAGACCGGTCAGATGGGACAAATAAACCATCAAAAAATGGGACATTTAAATATTCAATTCACAGTTCTCTAGGCTATAGTTCACTTATAAAAATCATCAGTAGAACTCAAAATTAAATTGAATCATTCAAGCGCAGGGTATGAATACAATCTGCGTTCGAAGTTGACGACTTTAATAATCGACATTCATAAACCAACCGTCGAGCGAAAATATCTGGGGGAATTTCTATGTCAATTTTGGTGGATAAGAGAAATGATGGCTCCATGGCCTTTTTCCTGGATGGAGATTTACAATTTGACAGTCGCGACGAACGAATTTACCACGAAGCACTGGCATTGCCCGCCCTCGCCCTGATCGAGTCGAGGAGCGTCAAACCACTGAGAGCCTTGATTATTGGTGGTGGCGACGGTTTGACCGCACGCGAGCTACTGAAGTCGGCTCGCATAGCCACCATAGATCTCGTCGACTACGACGAAAAAGTTTTGCAATTAGCCCGCACAGAATTTTCCACCCTGAACGGAAACAGTCTTGGTGACCCGCGCTTGAACGTCACCGTTGAAGATGCCAGATCGCTGATCAGCCGAGCTATCGCAAATCACCAAAAATATGATTTGATTATCAGCGATTTAACAGCGTCACATGATGCCGACAGTGCGCAACTTCATACAATCGAATTTTACGAGAGCCTGCGTAATTTGTTGACCGACGATGGAATTGTGGCGGTCAATAGCGCGTCACCATCAGGCACACCACAAGCTTACTGGTCCATCTTCAACAGTATTTTGGCCAGCTCGCTGCAGCCGCGAGCCTACCGAATTTTCTTGCCTTCCTTTGCCGAACAACGTTATGGACCGGACTGGGGATTTATATTAGCTTCTCCGCGCCCTATCGATCTCGATGAAGTAAATCGTCTGGAAAAACTGGTCGAGCCGAGATTCGAATTGAAAAATACTGATCAAATTCGGGATATGTTTCATCTTCCTCAGTCTGTTGTCGAGCTCCAGCCGCACATCTGCGCGGGCAGCGGAGCCAGTGACGTCCTGGTGCAATACTTGTTCAATCCTGTCATAGTGAGCAGCGACGATAGCTTGTTAATCAACACCTTGACTCTCGATTATTCGACAATGACAGTGCCAAGGCAGTCTGTGTCTTATTTGCTACCACAAGAATTGCAGGAGACGTTGTCTCACTGGCATGACAGAGCCGATCAGCAAAATGCAGTTATGGCGGAAGTGTTTGAGATCATGCCAGCATTGCAACGCCACCAGACACGTGAGCTGATCAGAGATTTTCTAGCAAAACCGGAAGTATTTCTAGCGCCAATTGATCTGAACGCTCTCGTCGATGCGATGCTAAAAAGAGTATCTGAGTTGCCTGAGAAGGTAGTTAAGGAGTTGCAGTTTCTGAAAGAGAAAATCGTCGAGTGTTGCGACGATCACGAACGGCTTCTGGAACTTGGACTGCGTTCCATGGCTATCATCGCTGTCGTGGTCATCCTTGGCAATTTGATTTATCCCGACGCGGCCTATGCTAAAGGTCATCCTGAGGCTCATCACGCTGGCACTCATCATGGTGGCACCGACCACGTTGGCATCAACCGCGGTGGCATCAATTACGGTGGCTCTTACACCAATGGACACTGGGGTCCGTGGTTCACAAATGCCAATGGCAAACGAGTGCGGAATTGGGTGCGTTGAATCCTGTTCGCTCAATTTCTTTGCAGGATCTCGGAGAGGTCGATCCTCATTCTCCTTTAGGCCTTGAGTGGGATCAAATTGTGCGGACGAATCCCGCATCGGGCTTCATGCAGAGTGCCCACTGGGCCAAATACAAAAGACAATCAGGTTGGACTGTGCACCATCTGGGGTTGTTCGACAACGACCAACTGTTTGGTGGTGCTATTTTCTATGCCGCTCAAAATGCCAAGGGAGCAGGTTTCTTAGCAGCTCCTGATGGGCCGGTTTTGCCCTGGGAAGATCTTGAACGAGCCGAGTCTGGCTTGCAGATGCTAGTAGCTTGCACCCAGTCGGATGCTCGTTCCCTGGGCAGTATGGCTATGAGAATAGCGCCAAGACTGAGTGCTTTGCCCGGCGAGATTTTGCGCCATTTCTCACGTGCGCCCTTGAATCTGACAGAACCAAAAACGCTGTATCTCGACTTAAGCAACGGTCCAGAAGCGCTGTTAAGGGGCATCAAGCCTAAGGCCAGGTACAACATTGGCCTTGCTGAAAGACGAGGGGTTTCCATCCGAGAGGAAAATTCTCTGAGCGCAGCTCGAGACTTTCACACACTTATGCAAACAGTAGCGGTTAGAAATGGATTTGCAGTTGAGCCACTCTCAGTCTTTGTTTCTTTGATTGAAACATTGTGCCCAGAAGGCGTGGCTCGAGTTTTCTTTGCCGAGCACGAGGGCAATATTTTGGCAGCGATGCTGATGATTAAGTTTGGCGATCGAGCGACATACTTATACGGTGGCACAAGTGAGATCAAACGAAATTTGATGGGCGGCTATGCCCTGCACTGGGCGGCGATCAAATCGGCATGCGAGTCAGGAGCCAAAATCTATGATTTCTGGGGATTCGATCCAGGAGTAGCCCCAGACCACTCATATGCTGGGTTCTCTCGCTTTAAAAGCCAGTTTTGCGGTACCTCGATTGAATTGATCGGCACTTGGGATTTCTACTTTATGGATCAGCTGGCCGATGTTGTTATTCGAGCCTTCAAAGAAGTCTCCGTCACGTAACAACTGAAATCGGTGACCGGCCGGAAAAGGCATTCTTGATAAGAACGGCGCGCTAGCGGCGCGAAGTCCGATTTCACTTAAGTTCTAAACATCTTGGAATCAAGCCAGTGAGCTTTCCAGCCAGGGCAGCGCTGACGCGCCCGCGCAGTCTGACCGCCGGCGAGCTGCGCTACGCGATCGACGGCATGGTCGAGAAGACCGTACAGCTGATCGACGGCCTGCCCCACGACGAGCGCGGCATGCGCATCACCTTCCGCAACTGGACGCCCGTCTGGGTGCACCCGGAGACCGGCATCCTGATGCGCTCGCCGCAGCCGCCGAAGCGCCACTTCGTGCGCAAGACCACCTTCGAGCAGATCCCGATCGACGCGAGCACCAAGCTCGTTAAGTTGAACGGCCTCTGGTTCGTGGTCAGCTTCGAGCCGCTGCCGCCCTCTCTCGGGTCCCGACATTTTTTTGGGGAGAAGCTACGTTAAGCCCGAAAGGCTTAACTAGCAAAGGATTCGGGACCCGTTCTGAAATACCGTATTTCGGTACTGAACAACTGTTCCAAAACTGAATGAATTGCTCACTCCACAAGCCTAACTTTTGGGTGCTTGCAGCAAAAGCCTCAACATTAGGGCGTCTTGCTATGAACAAAAGCAATGATTTGTTCACCAGGTCGTTATCTGAATCGACAGATGTCAGGACACTTAGCGCAGGAAAACCGGTCAAAAAAGCGTTGTCAAATAGCTTAGCGTAGGTTTTGACCAAAAAAATGTCCGGACCCGTGATTGGGCTGTGGATGCAATACGCATCATTTGCAAATCAAATGGTGCGCTCAATAGTTCTGGATGATCGCAACCGGGACTACACAAAAGAACAGCGAGACGGGCTAGAGGACTCAAAGAAAGCCTTAGACGAGCGTGAGAAAGATCGCGGCAGCAAAGACATAAAAATGCCCTGGGAAGATTTTGATAACATGCTTGGCTCCCGATATAGCCGCAGCGAGTACGACCGAAACAAAGAGCTAGAGCAGCGCGAGAACATAGACAAGGCAATAGATAAAAACAAAGAGAAACGGGACAAAGAGCTTGAGAAAGAAGCAGAGAAGAAGAGAGAGAAGGACAGGAGCCCATTTGAGCGTGACCCATGGGGAAGGTGGTAAGTAATGGCGAGTACATCAGTAAGCGTAAGGCTACCGGATGAAATCATGGAGAAGCTTGAAGCGCAGGCGAAAGCGAAAGGCATAAAGGTTTCTGATGTCGTCCGTCGGATGATTGAGTCAGGATTTAAGCCGGACGGAAACCCAGATAACAGCAGCATATCAGCAAGAATAGACAAATTAGAGGAGTCGATCAGGGCGCTCCTGGGCGTCGAAGATGTAAGCGTGTTAAACCGCTTGGATGCAGTAAATGCAGACTTCTGGCAAGCGAACGAAGCATTGATCGGCTATATAGCAAAGAGTGCGGAAGTCGCAGCCGAGGCTCGATACTTTGCCCGTTTGTCGGCAATGTTCGGGCTCGATATTGCTCATTACGTGGCGCAAAAGGTGGAGATAGGGAAAGTGCCGGAACCGCTGGACAAGGGAACGAAAGGTAAGCAGGTGGTAGCTTACGATCAGGGCAGCAAGAAGTATGCAGCGGAATATTTGGCGTAACTCAGTTAGATGTTAGCCTGTCATTAGCTAAGGTTTTCCGGATTGAGTGCCAACCGCAGTTGCCAAAATAACCCTAGAAGTTAGACAAGTCATATTCAGCCTTGAATCCACTTTTGTTGGATAGTCTAGTGCCTTAGCTAGAATTTTTAGATTAGTCAGAAGCTGTGCATCAGAAGTATTGGCTGGAGATTTAAAGACTCGTCTTGCAATCAAAGCCTTTTCTTGCCAGTGCCGCTTCTCATAAGCTGCGTCAATTTCTTTTTGGTTTGAGTTTGGACTTATATCTAACAATTTTATTGAAAGCTTTCTTTGCGTATCAGCCTCTGCGCTTTTTATTTGCTCCCATGAAGCTGTTGGTAACAAATCTACAGCTCTAGCATGCCCGGCTCTGGTTAGCTCCTTTTCCTTAGCCATAACTTTTTCGCATGCTTGATTTTCTAAATCTTTTGGCAACTTTTTCGAGTAAATCTCTTGGTATTCGTCCATTAGTTTGCTTGATTGTTCTCTATGCAGCGCAATCGCTCGACGCAACTCTTCCTCACTGGCTGTATCAGGTAAATTATTCGAATAACATAACTGTGCATGATTGCGTCTATCCTGTAACTTTTGCATTTCTTTGCTTGGAAGATTGCCTGGCCAATCGTACATTTTTACTGAATCGGCAAACTCCTTGCGGGCTTGCGCTTCGGCTACTTCGCTCAAAGTCACGTCATCTGAAAGACCGAATCCACGAGCATCAATAATTCTTTCAAAATCACTTGCTGGTACTGATTTGCTGAGATTCAATAACTCTCTTATCGTATCCTCAGTCGTTGAGCGCTCTGCTGTAGGTTTGTCGGTCCTCGCCGGAGTCGCAGTTGCTGGCTGGTTTAATGTCGCGAGTAAGCTAATTGCTATTGACCCAGCAACCAAAGTACGACACCAAAAATTTGTCATGATTGACTCCAATTATAAATACTGGGAAAAAGCCTCTATTAGTAAATGCCCAGTTAATTCAAGTTCTAAAGCCTGAATGCATCGTATAATCCCCACTTAGCCGTTTTTATGATATACTATAGTATAATTTAACAAAGAGGAAGGGAGGCACCAAATTTGGTGCTTCCCTTCCTCTTTGTTAGTGCGATCTGCTATTGGCTAGAAATTTTATGGCCAAATCGTATGGTTGTAACAGAAAGCTGGCGGAGTGGCCGGGGGAACCCCATTGGCATTTGATTGCGCAATCAAGAACTGGCTGCTCAAAGGGCAAAAGAAATTGAGCACGGTGTCACCAAAGCCGGTAAGTCATTGGAAAGCACTGCCGAAAAAGCAAATCACATCAAAGAAACTGCAGTCAATAAAGAGCTTCAACATGCGGAAGCTGTGCCACTTGGTGGTGATTTGATTTATCCTCATCGAGGGCATGAAGATGATCGCATTTCATACGGTGCATGTGCTGGAGCTAATAATCCTTTCGAAAATATTCGCATGCGGATTGGCTCTGGTCCAGGACATATTGATCCTGATCTAATCGCAGGAATAATGCGCAACGAACAATTTTATTACAAAAACTTTTTTGATACTGGCGCGGATAATTATGTGCGAAAACATGGGAACCTTGACCCGCTGCATGACAATACGTCCTCAATCGGACCGGCTCAGATGCAGATCGGAAACATTCAAAACTTGATGAAACAGTTTCCTGAACAACTCGCACCGTATGCAAAAGACCCCCTGAGAGCCGCTTTGAACCCTGGTGATGCACCGATGTTTGTGGCTGCATATATGTCAAACATGATTGAGCATCTCGAAAAGCGCACCAATCCAGGATTGTCTGCTGGGGTCTGGAAGAATATTCAAAAACATTGGAGCGAAGGAGATGCAAACGGCGCACTGATACTGGCTTTTAATCCTGATCCACACCAGATAGAAAACGTCTCAAAGCAACTGCAAACCATTAAGCATGAGCGCGCAGAAAAGGGCGACAACGCTCACTAAGCTGCTTTGCTCTTCCGTCGTAGCCACCAGCGAACACCACCGACAACAATAATAGCCAATATAACTACTGGCAGTGGTCCCAATATTAGCCAACATGTTAGGGCAAGGGCTGCTTGTTCGTCATTTGCACAATGGAGAAAGACCCCATAGTGCCATTCTGAATAATCCAGAATTAGCTCATAGCCGCGACCGCAGATAAAGCCTGCAATGGCAGCCCAGAGCCACCAGAGGCGGGAGAACCAGTTAATAGATTTTGGCTGTTCCATGGTTCAAGTATTGCATGTGAAATCAGGGCGAAAAAGCGATCAAGAATTTTGGCGAAAAAAAGGCGAGATCGAGGGGATTGAGTACCCCAAAAGTGGTGGCACAAATTACCAATCAACTGAAACCCGCATCAATGCTCATTCTAATTAAATCAAGATTGAAACATAATCAACCTTATGAGACACTCGCCTTTATTTCTTGTTGCTGACAAAAGCGTAAAGACGATACCACCATGTGGCTTTTAAGGCTGTCAGCTCACTCGATAACTGAGTGATCGTCTCTTCCTGGTCCTTCACTCTCGCCGCCTTCGCTTCCAGGTCCGGCAAGAGCCTGACTTGGTTTTCATAGCTTTGAGCGGTAGCTTCCAAGTAGCCGTTACGATAAGTAGCTGCTTCTAATTTGTCAGCTTGCTCTTTTACAATCTGAGCGAGCAAAGAAACTGTTTGATGATCCTGCGTTGATCCAGTTGATCCAGGCTGGATGTCTTGGACTTCCACCCCTGATCCAGGGTTGATGCGCCACTCTGGACCTCGCTTACTATCTACCTTCCAAGCTTTGATCCGCTTTTCTTTTATCCAACGTCTAATAGTTCGTTCGGTCACTGCATACGCTTCGGCAGCTTCCGATAGTGTCCAGCCTAGATCCACAGTTGATGATACCGAACTTAGTGACTCTGTAAAAATCGTGTCTAAACCCTCAAGGCTAGCCATATCGGTCTTACTAACTGGTAATGCTTCTGCCATAAAATCCTCTACTCTACAAATGTGCGAGCGCTGCCATTATGTGAGCGTTTCAGGAAATTGTCCAGGGCGGATATGCACCGCATATAGAGTCAGCGTAATTGCGATCTACTGATGCACTTGGTAAAGTTGATAAATTGAAATGCCCGCCTGGGCGAACCATGACGGGCAATTCGAAGTCGATAATCGGAAGTCTAGCGGGTTCATCTGATTGGTGCAAGAGCAAAACTCAAAATCGAAGGTTAAATGAAAACGAAAGTAAAACAGGAACTCATTAAGCTAGACCCCATACGAGATTCCAGCATTGACGGCTTTGAAGATGTTTTTAAAAAGCCAAGGCTTTCCAAGCCTGAAATGCACTTGCTTCTTAAGCCATTTTTTTTACTAGATCGGCACGCTGACAAGTTTAAGCCAATAGAATATGTTTATTCAGTTATTGAAAACAGTAAGGCAGTTACGCGCGGCTGGTGGGTTGAACCGCACTCTAAATATGGTTTGCCAGGTGCGTTTGATCGTGACGTAACTACAGTTATTTATGAAATAGTAAACGAACAATTCCTTTCAAAAAAACTTGCGGTGCCAGAGTTAATGCCTATTGGCACATTACGGGACTTCGCTGAAAAAATTGGAATTACTATCACCGGTCCAAATATAGCCGCAATTCGTGAGAGTCTTCAGCGGCTACAACACACACTCTGTACCTGCGAGGAAACATTTTTTGATAACAAGAAAAAACGATATGTTAGTCTTTCGTTTCGACTGCTCAAAGGTGTTGGCTTTGCAGGAGACGATGATGGCAATGGGAATAGGCACGAAGAAAATTTCATCATGTTTGACGAAAGCATACTACAAAATCTGAATACCGGTTATGTCATGGTCGTCGATGTGGACTGCCTTCGCGCTCTTAAAACTAATATTGCTAAACAGCTCTATTCCCATCTCGCCTATCGTTTTTTTGTTGAAGCAAAAGAAGGTGATACCTGCTGGGTGGCTGATTATGACTGGCTTACAGTTCATCTAGGAATTAAAAAATGGGATGAATTATGGCGAGCTAAACAACAGCTTCAGGATGCTCATGAAGAACTGAAAGCGCTAGGCTACATCAGTGAATTCAGATGGGATGGTTGGCGAGTTATTTACCGTCCAGGGCTAATCTGGCAAGGAGAACAATTACGTAGAAAGAGTGGCAAAGCCCGCCATCGACCATCTAACGCGATAAAACTATTAAAGCCTAGTGAACTTGCTGTGATGGCTCGTGAACCATACGATCCATTGATTCCCGCTCTGGCAGCCTTTGCCGGTGGGTTACCTGTTGGGGAAGAGAGGATCAAGGCTCTTGGGCTGACTGCCGAGCAAGCCTATAAACTTTGTCTCGAAAAGGGCATTCTAATTCCTCCCAAATGACCACGTTTTCAAGTGTGTTGTTTGGGTGTGGTTTCCGCTTTCAAGTGTGTTGTTTGGGTGTGGTTTCCGTGTTGTTTGGGTGTGGTTTCCGTGTTGTTTGGGTGTGGCTGACAACCTGAAAACTATTGCTAGGCTTGGGTTTTCGGACCCCCTCAAGGACTATATCAAGGACTAACAAAAAACGTTCTAAGCGCAAATAGTTGCAAAGAGGTAGGCGCTACGCGCTATTTTTCGAACTATGGAACTTGACTCCCTACGCTAAAACATCTTCGGGCGAAGGCGGAACGACAAACGGCAGAAATACCAAGATGTTTTCCGCCTTCGATCCCTTCGAGTTTAGCTACGGGGTCAAGTTCTGGCGCAAGCTGCGCTTGCAGGTTAGAACCAAAAAGGAACACCTGCGGCATATCCTCACTCGCTCTGCTCGCTCCGGTATTCCTCGGTGAAATTTTTTTAGGGGCTCAGAACGGTTTCGCCGCCGGCAGTTTTAAAAGCGGCACCGTATTTGGTGACTTCCAAAAGAACTACGATCTTTCCGCCGGAGTCGAATTACCGGAGAAATGCTTTTCGCCGATCTGGATTTGGTCGAAATTTCAATTTTCCGCTGGGCTGGCGTTTCCCGAATTAGGTCAAACCGGTTCCGAGGGGTGATTACCTTCCCGGAGTCAAAAACGCGCCTTAAAAGCCCTCAGAGCTGGCTCCGACGCAAATATTGATCCACATGCGTGTACGCACGTGCGCGCCCGCGCGTAATAAAACGCTAAAAACAGCGATTTTGGTGTAATAATGATAATAATTACAGTAATTATTATCATTATTACCGTGCTATACTGTTCGCATAAAGTCTGGAGAGGTGCACGAAATGGGCAAATCAGTATCGATAAGCGTGGAAGAGTTATTTGAGACTGCCAACCGGCTGGAAGCGGAAGGGAAAGAGGTGACCGCGCTCGGTTTACTTAATGCTCTCGGTCGTGGAAGTCTGACGACTATCTACAAGCATCTGGAAGCCTGGAAAACTGCCAAACCGGTCAAGGCTCACAGTAGTGCAAACGAGATGCCGGACATGGTGAAAAGCGCCTTTGCTGTGGCTTGGCGCGAAGCTTCACAGGAAGCAGCCAGAGAGGTTGAAGCGGTAAAAGCACGAGCTAGCGAAGAAACCAATGCGGCGCTTAAGCAGTTTCACGGGGCATTAGAGGCAATAGCGATATTAGAAAAGCAGCGCGACAATGACCAGGATGTGATCGAGGGATTGCAGGCGCAGGCAGCCGAAAGCAAGTTAGAGCTGGCGAAAGCAGAGACAGAAGTAGCCGCCGAGAAAGCCCGCGCTGACGAATTGAAAGAACAGTTACGAGCGCTCCAGGGCGAACGAGACACAGCAATAAAGGCAGCCTCCGAGTTAAAAGGCAAGGCTGAAACACTAGCAACTCAGAATGAAAAGCTATTAGCCAAGCTGTCGCAGTCGGAGCCGAAGAAGAGCAAGAGTTAAACTGTGCCTGAGATTTTTCGAGCTGCCGGTGATGGGGGTCTGCGGAAGCTGAAGACTTCGACCTGAGTGGAGGTTCTTGTCCGCAGACCCGTTACTGGGAGCCCTTGCCTGAAAGACCAGAAAATATTGTATTTATCTATTATTTGTAAAGGCTCATGAATAGGGCTGTTTACTGCAAAGCTCATATGCCACAAGTGGCGTGTATACAGAGCTATTTCAAGGTTTCTGGCATTATCAAAAGCATTGTTTGTCTCGTAGTTATAGTGTAGACACTATGTAGATAACTATTTACAGACTTTAGTTGATCGATAGGTCACAGTGGATGAAAGTGTATGCGGCGTCCACAGACTGTGTCTACATATTTATGACACCAGATATGGTGCAAACAATTTCAGGGTGTGCCCTCCCAAGATGAAGTACTGAACAGCTGTATGCAGATTATAGGGCACGGGGATCGGAGGGTGGTCACAAATCTAGTCGTATATAATGGATCTGCACACAGCTGACTAGCAGGACCATAGCAGCCACGATTTTTCTTTGCAACAAAAAAACCGTAAGGCAAGATGAAAGAGTAGGCTCATATCCGTGGGATATGTCTACTCTGCCTGTCTACAGACAGGCTCAAAATTGAACAAGCATAAAACTACCGGCTCAATTACAATAGATGTAAGTATAGCAAGTTAGAGGTATCGGCTCAAAATGGAGACTAAAAAACGGGAATTTAAGCCCAAGGTAGAGACCAAGTTATCCCGAGAGGATTTTAAGCGGGTGGATGAGCTGGCGACCGCTGACGGTGTAACCAAGTCAGAGATAGTCAGAGAGGCAGTCTTGTGGTATCTGGCGAATCGGGACGAGATAAAGAACAACCCGAGAGAGAGCATGATAGCCGGATCTATTGAAGCGATGACCAATCGAGTATGCGCGATGTTAGCCAGGCAGGGGCGACTAGTGGCAACGATATTTGAGCTGACCTACTCAAGCATGAGTCAGACGCAAGAAGGAAAAGAGGCATTTGAGGCAGCTCTGACCTCCGCCAAGCAAAAGATGGCACATTCAGTGGAGCGAGACGAGCGGGACTTGATAGAGGCTCTTAAACGGACAGTGAAGGCTTAAGGCGATGGTTGTAATCAAGCATCGGTACATACCAGGAAGGCGAAAGCAGAGCCAAGGGGGAAATGTCGTATCGATCGGCAAAGCTCTGGCGCATGTGAACTATATCCAGCACCGACCAGGAGAAGACAGAGAGCCAGGCGGTCGGGAAATGTTCAACGAGCATGGAGATCGCATAGACGCCAAAGAAATGAGAAAGGCTATTCGGGAACTGGGCGATAGTCGGGTGGTGGTGCACAAGTTGACGCTGGCACCAGAGATAAACCCGCAGGACAAAAAAGCTTTTACGCGAGAGGTCATGCAGAAGCTAGGGCAAGACATGGGGCGGGATTTGCAGTGGTTTGGAGTAGAGCACAACAACACCGATCACCACCATATCCACGTCGTTGTCTTGGGCAGAGACAGCAACGGGACCGAGGTTAGGATAGGGCTGAAGGACATAGACAAAGCAAGAGATCATGGAGAGAGATACCTAGAAAGGTGTCATCCGCAGGAGCTTGAGCGAGCGAGAAGAGAAAGGCGTGAGCGAGAACGAGAGCGGCTGGCAGACAGAACAAGAGAGAAAGAACTAGCCAGGGAAGAGCGTATACGTGATGGACTAGAGCTGCCATGGATGCACAGAAAAGTTATCCGAGAGCAGTTAGAGCCGTACAAAGAATGGCGTAAGAAGCAAGACGCGAGAGAACGCGACGAGCGAAAACCACGCGAAGAACAAGAGCGACCGTTTCACCAGGACACGATAGAAGCTACAGGGAAAGAGTGGTCAAAAGCCAACACTCTCAAGGAATTGAGGGACTTAGATGAGCGGCTCTGGGATAACTATGACGAGCGAATAGAAAAAGATAAGTATATAAAACTCAAAGCTTGGATACATGAAAAAGAACGAGCAGAGCGAGACAGGCAGCCAGAAGACAAAGAGCCCAAGAAAAGCAAAGATAAAGAGCACCGTGACGAGCTTGAGTATGACGGCAAGAAATACAGCAAAGGCGATAGCTACGAAAAGCTGACAGGGCTCAGCAAAGAGCTGAGAGATAAGAGCGAGAAACTACCGTATGACGACTATCGCAATCTTCGGAGCTGGATAGAAGACAAAGACAGGGAAAGGTTTTCTGGTGCGATTTCCAAAGAAATGGACCGGGTGATCGAGAAGACCGAGCGCAGCAAAACGATGGAAGATCACAAAGCGGCTGAAGGAGGGAGGGTCTTAAACCCAGTGCAAGAGCAGGTTATGGGTACTCCGTTGATTGGGCTATGGATGCAATATGCATCATTTGCAAATCAAATGGTGCGCTCAATAGTTCTGGATGATCGCAACCGAGACTACACAAAAGAGCAGCGAGACGGGCTAGAGGACTCAAAGAAAGCCTTAGACGAGCGTGAGAAAGATCGCGGTATCAAAGGCGTAAAAATGCCCTGGCAAGACTTCGATCAGATGGTTGGAGAGCGATACAGTCGCAGCGAGCACGACCGAAACAAAGAGCTAGAGCAGCGGGAGAACATAGACAAGGCGATAGATAAAAACAAAGAGAAACGGGACAAAGAGCTAGAGAAAGAAGCAGAGAAGAAGCGAGAGAAGGACAGGAGCCCGTTTGAGCGTGACCCATGGGGAAGGTGGTAAGTAATGGCGAGTACATCAGTAAGCGTAAGGCTACCGAATGAAATCATGGAGAAGCTAGAGGCACAAGCGAAAGCGGAAGGTGTAAAAGTTTCAGATGTCGTCAGGCGAATGATTGAGTCAGGATTTAAGCCAGGCGGAAACCCAGACAGTGGAGCCCTATCAGCAAGAATAGACAAATTGGAAGAGACGATCAGAGCGCTCCTGGGCGTCGAGGATGTGAGCGTGTTGAACCGCTTGGACGCAGTAAATGCAGACTTCTGGCAAGCGAACGAAGCATTGATCGGCTACCTGGCAAAGAGCGCAGAAGTAGCAGCCGAGGCTAAATACTTCGCCCGTTTGTCGGCAATGTTCGGGCTCGATATTGCTCATTATGTGGCGCAAAAGGTCGAGATCGGCAAAGTGCCGGAGCCTCTGAACAAGGGCACGAAAGACAAGCAAATGGCTAGCTATGACCAGGGCAGCCAGAAGTATGCCGCTGAAAGCCTGGCTAAACTGGGCTAGATTAAATCCAAGAAAAGACGCGAAGGAGCAAAACGCAGGCTGCGCCTGTGGCTACCCACCCGCCACCCTCAGACATTTCGGCTAGATTAAATCCAAAAGCTCTAGCGAAATGTCAAAACTTTGCCAACTGGTAAGCGTAGCTTAGTAATCAGATCTTCTCTGTAATACAAAGCCCGTCTGCGTTACCAGGTTTTATATGCCAAGTCATGAAGTCGAAGAAAGAGCTAGTATCCGTCGCCCCGAGGGAATAGAGGCAGGCACCTACGCTAACATAGCTGCTAGTTCTTGGAACCAGACCGACATGAGAGCTTTGACAGCCACAGCAGCCATCCAGACCGACGTTACTGGACTCTTGGGAGATTTCCAACTTTTCGATGATACAGCAGCAAAGGCAAGCGGCGAAAAAGGGTATATGAAAGGCTACATGCCCGGAGCTGCCACGATGACTGAAGAAGCTGACAAGACAAGAGAAGTAGCCAAACCACAAGCAGCGCTTGAAACCATATTGCGTGGTGGCGTGATCAAGAACGAAGTACAGCAAGCAGATTGGCGAACCACCCAACAGGCTCACATGATGGGGCAGGACGAATCAGCCACCGATCTGTACCATGACCAAAACAAAAAGCAATCAACGCAAAAGTTTGAACTGTTCGACAGCACCGAGAACCAGAGTAAGACCCAAAGAGAGCAGCTAAAGGCAGGCAATCAGGCAAGCAATCAGTCAGGCATAGCAGAGCGCCTGTGGGCTCTACCGTTAGACAAGCAAGCCCAAGTACTGTCTGCTGGAATGGTTGCCTACACTCAAGAAATGAACCATCAGCAGTTACGGATAGCAATCGGAACAGTTGCCGGTTTCGGTGATGGAGTCGTAGAGCTGACAAAGGGAGCCGAAAGTCTAGGCAAGTCGCTTTGCCAGGCTGGGCAGTTCAGCAAAGAAATAGCCCAGAATGATCCACACGCCCAGGTGATGGCAGCCGAGGCAGGGCAAGCATTTGGTAAGCTCCTGGTCAGTGGCGTAAAGGTCTGGGATGTTGCTGACAACTACCTTGGCAGTATAGGCGCAGCTTCTTACAACGGTGATAACACCAAGGTTTTCAGAGATATTGCCGGACTCGGACAGAGAATGAACGCAGCTTGGGAGGCAATGAGCCCAGAAGAGAAGACCCGCCTAGTCACCAAATTAGCAACTGAAAACCTTGGCGCATATGCCACCGGTGCCGGTGTACAAAAACTTGCTAAAAGCATGGATGCAGTTGGAGCTTTGCAGGAGCTAGGCAGTCAGGGCAGCCAGTTTGGAGCCGCTGGGTGCGAAGCTTACGAGAAGCTCACCGGCAAGTTAATAGAAAAGCTAGCAGTTACACCAGAAGGACTTGCAGTCAAGGTTCCAAGAGATGACAAACTTCTTGACTCCGTAGCGAAGATGGTTGGTCGCTCCGGCGAGTACCTTCCAGAGCGCAAACCAATGTTCTTGGCTCCTGGTCAGAACAAGATTTTGAATGAACGAGAAATAGAAGCTTTTGGTGGACTTAAAAAGCTTGAGAGTATGACAGATGGCGAGTTAGCAGGCATTGGTCTTAAGCGCTTTGAGATGCCTAAACTCAAGCTCGAAAGCGATGAATTTGGCAATGAGATTTCAATCAAAGCATTTGTCAAAGGTGATAACAAAGCCTGGATTCACGCTTCTTTTCCGCAACAAGGCACTATGGTCCTTGAACATATAAACATAGGAAGTATGCCAGAGGGTACAGGAGCACATCTTTTAGCAGAGGCACTAAAGGCGCATGGCATCCTTCCAGGAGACAGAATTATCCTCAAAACCGTGGTAAATCCCGAAAGTCTACAGGCTATTAAAGAGGGAGCTTTGCCACAAAATACCTTGATTTCAGGAATGGCTGGAAAAGCATTAAAGCAACTTGGTTTCAAGGCAAATTCATATCGATACGAACAGAACGGTGACAAATTGAATATCGTCATAGAAATCAGTAAACAGTAGGATAGGTATGACTCAAGCAAAGCAATTGTTCAAAGAAATAGATAGAGAGTCTGTGGAATCTCTAGTCTATGACCCATCCTTGGAACCAAACTACAACGCACTAGCTGGACACCTCATGTGGTTTGATGAGCTTCCATCACACATTACTTCTGCTGGCATTGATGTGCTCTCTAGTCTGTGGGTCGCACGATCATTGATGCATCGTGGGCTAACTTTCTCTGATCATCCGGTAAACCCAGAATATAGCCAACGGGTTTGGAAGCAAGCGATTCAAGAGATACCTAACTGGCCAGGCTTTCAGCGCTTGAAGCTTAGCGTTGAAGATCAAAAATACTATGCAGAGATGCTTGAAAAAAATCATTTCGCCTAAAAATCGCCGAGATCGCGTCAAACCGAGTACCCCAAAAGTGGTATCGGAAATATCAAATCAGTCGAAACCCGCATCAATGCTCGTTCTAATTAAATCAAGATTGAAACATAATTGTTCTTATGAGACGGTCGGGTTTTTAGGGCGTGCTAATAACGTGCTTTGAATGCTCTCTTTCTGAGCATTATACAACTTTGTGTATAATGGGTAGATGAAGAAAGTGTTTTTTTGTGGTGGCAGCCATCGGCGAATCAAAGATTTTCCAAAAGAGGCAAAAGACTCCGCAGGGCACCAATTATGGCTGGTGCAACAAGGATTTGATCCTCTCGATTGGCGTCCGATGGCAAGCATCGGTGCAGGAGTAAAAGAGATTCGGGTGCATGAGCCACACGAGCACCGGGTTGTATACGTAGCTAAATTCGGAGATGCAGTGTACGTGCTACATGCTTTTGAGAAAAAAACACAATCCACACCGAAAAAAGACATTGAAATAGCGAGGGCTGTGTCTGGCGTCAATATGTGTTAACGCTTGCTAAAAAGCGCGCATATTTGCCGCCGACTAATTTTGACATCAGAATCGAGATGGCTGCCATCACACACTGTCTGCTCTGTGCAAATAGTCAACAAAACAAAGGCCCGGCGCTTAGCCGAGCCTTTGTTTTGTTGATGTGCTAATTTCTAGAACGGTTCAAGGCATTTAGCGCAGTAGTGTTCCGTGGCATTCCGGC
>ENA-ORBV01005559-ORBV01005559.1-microbial-mat-metagenome-genome-assembly--contig:-NODE-5559-length-23053-cov-4.429361_pt1 | contig 23053 bp, 23 predicted proteins | sample MGYA00237777_ERZ505514 | MGnify/ENA primary metagenome ERZ505514 (study PRJEB26160, sample SAMN06269048) | microbial mat metagenome | isolation source: Oligotrophic lake microbial mat | place... | reverse complement strand
GCAGCAGCGCCAGCGGCAGCAGCGCCAGCGGCAGCAGTGAGACGGCCTGGTTGGCCACCTTGGTCGCCGCCTGTCTACCGATTCACGCCGCATTCGCAGGCGTGATCACCACCGATGTTCCGCTGAGCCTGTGCTGGGCCGGGTTCCTGGTCGTGCTGCTGCGGACACCCGCTGGCGGAGGCACCAGCGCGTGGTGGCACGGGCCCGCTCTCGGCCTGCTGCTCGCCGCAGGTCTCAACGCCAAGTACGCCATGCTCTATGCACCATTGGCGATCGCCGGTGCCGCCTGCGCCCTGCCGCAGCTACGTTGCTGGCTGCGCACGCCGGCTCCGTGGGTCGCCCTCGCCATCGGCCTGGCGGGTCTGCTGCCCGCGATGCTGTGGAACCGCGACCACGGCTGGATCGGCTTCCTCCATGTCGCTGGGCAAGGTGGCGCCGGCAAATCGTTCGGCCTGCATCCGTTCTTCGTGCTGGATTACCTGGCTGGCCAACTGGCGGTCGGTCTGCCCGCCTCGTTGCTGTTGATCCCGGCCTGCCGCTGGGCGTGGCGCCAGCGCAGCGAACGGCCTGCGCCGTGGCTTCTGGCGATGGCGGCGTTGACCCCGCTGGTCGTGCTGCTGGCAGCCTGTCTGCAGACCCGGGTACAGGCCAACTGGCCGGCGATGGCGTGGATTCCCGCTGCCGTACTGGTCGCCTGGTGGGTGGCCGAGGACGGCCGGAGGTGGCCACGTCGGACGATGATCGCCGGGGCGAGTCTGGGTGTGGTCGCTGCAATCCTGCTCGCCGCCCTGCCCAGCATCCGTCCCTTGCTGCCGGATATCCCGCCCAGCGTGCCCGAACGCAAGCTGGCCGGATGGGACGATCTGGCCTTCGCGGTGGCGCAGCTCGTCGAGGATCAGCCCGAGCGCACCGTCGTGCTGACCGCCGGCTATGACGTCGCCGCCGAGCTGGCCTGGCACAACCGCCATCTGCCGCGACCGCTGTGCGCCAACTTCGGGCGACGCATGAACCAATACGACCTGTGGGACCGACTCGGCAGCGACCACCTGGGGCAGGATGTGATTTTCGCCATGGAGCTTGACCGTAAAGATGCTCTCGATGGCGACCTGCGCAGCCGCCTTCCAGCAGGCCTAACTGGCGACTTCGCCGGCTGCGACCAGCCCATCGTCGTCGACGTGGTCCGTGGCCCACGGACCTGGCGGCGTTTCCTGGTCGTGCGGCTGCGCGCGTTCGACGGTGTCCTCGATAGCGCTCAACCGGTCACGACTTGGTGACGGTGCCGAAGTACGCGCGGTAGAAACGTTCGGGATCGACGGTCATCGCCACTTCATGCGGACCATCCACCTTGGCGTCCCACCAAGTGGTGCCGCCAGCGCGACCCTGGCCCGGCTCGACCGAAACCTGACCACGTTCCCAGCCGCACACTCCGGGTTCGAAAATCGAGACGGCCGCAAGAGGATCATGAAAGATGACGTGGCCGGCGTGCTGGCGCCAGATCTCGCAGCAATCGGCGACCACGTCGAGCGGTCCGCCAGCCTTGCGGAAGCGGGCGATGGCGTCGGCCGACTCCAGTTGCACCTGCATGGTCACGTCGAGGCCGACCGAGCGGTGGCTGGCGACGGGGGCACGGTAGACGGCGCGGCAGGCGCTGACGTCCTGGTAGGCGTTCCACTCGCGCCGGCCGACGTGGGCGTGGTGGTTGGTGAACACACCACACATCAGCATCAGCGACTTCAGCTTCTTGGGAATCTCGGGGTCGATGGCGAGCAGGGCACCGAGGTTGCTCATCGGGCCGATCGCCAACAGGGTGAGTTCGCCGGGCCGCTCGTTGATTGTCCGGCGCAGGAACTCGACCGCGGTGTTGGACGCGAAGTCCTCGGCCTTGCGGAACTGGTACTTGGCCAGGCCGGCGTACTGCGGCACATCCGGCTGCACCACCGTGCCCTCGTCGTAGCGCACCGAGATGCCACTGTGGATCGGGATGTCGCTGCGCCCGCCGATGCGGCACATGGCGTCGGCGATGCTGGCGCGCTGTCGTGGTTCGCGGCCGGAGACGGTGGTGATGCCGACCAGTTCGCAACGCGGCTGGGCCAGCAGGTAGGCCAGGCAGATAGCGTCATCAATGTCGGAACCGAGGTCGGTGTCGAGCAGGACGGGGATGCGGTCGGACATGAAGGCCTCGCAGGTTTCGCCGCTCAAGGCGGCGGGTGATAGCCGAAACCATAGAGAAATTCGTCTGGTGGCTATCGTCGGTTTTGCCGGTACTAGCACAGAATGCCGGTCGCTCCCAAACTGCACACGGCCCTGCACCACCGTTCGCAGGACGGCTTCCAGGTCCCCCAGCACCGTCACCAGCACCATGAACTGGTCCTGGTGCTGCGTGGTAACCTGCTGGTCAGCAGCGCTGGGCAGATACTGCCCGGCGCCGCGGGCAGTCTGCACGTGTTCCCTGCTGGGGTCAGCCACGACCAGGGCTGCCGCGGCTCCTGGCACACCATCTGCCTGCTGTTCCACGGCGATGACGAGCTGGTCTCAGGCAGTCCGCAGGCAATCGAGACCGGCAAGGACCCCCCGCTGCAATCCTGGTTCGAACAGCTGGCCACCATCGCTAGGAACGCTGACGACGAGGATCAGCCCACATGCGACAGCATGTTGACGGCGGTGCTGCACCGCAGCCGCCGTTTGCGCCATCAGCACAACGATCATCGTGCCGAACCGCCAGCACTCAGCGAAGCCCTGGCTGTGATCGCCCGCCAGCTCGACCGCGACCTCGACGTCGCTGCCCTTACCCGCCAGGTCGGCATGTCGCGCAGCCAGCTCGGCGAACTGTTCCGCCGCCATGTCGGAGCCGCGCCCAAACGCTACCACGCCAGCCTGCGCATGGCCCGGGCGAAGGCCATGCTGGCCAATCCGTACACCTCGGTGTCGGAGGTCGCGCGCGAGCTGGGCTTCAGCGATCTGAACTGGTTCGTCCGGCGTTTCGGCGCCGAACACGGCATGCCGCCCGGACGCTGGCGCATCCAGGTTGACGAGGCGTCAATCTGACTACTTGCCGAGGGTCGCCGCGTGGCGCAGCCAGGCTGCAACCAGATCGTCGCTCGCTTTGGGCAGGTCCGGAAAGCACGGCACCATTTTGCGCAACCCGACCATGTCGAGAACCTTCAGCACGCTGTCGCTTGGACGGATCAGGCGCAGACGCACCCGCTGGGCGTTGCTCGCCATGGCCGCCAGTCCCATCGAACTGATGTAGCTCAGGTAGACGCAGTCGGCGAGCACGCCGTAGAGGTTCCGCTGATCGATACCGGCGAAGGTATCGGCCAGCTGCTGGGCACCGGCCTGCTCCAGCCGAGCCGGGAACTCGAGATGGGCGATGTGGAACGAGTTGGTCAGCACGTAGGCATACAGGCCGCTGACCTGCGCCCCGATCGCACCAACCCGTACGCGATCACTGGCCACCTTGCTGCCCTGCCCGGGATGCCGCATACGGGCCAACGCCTCGACCAAAACCTGAGCCGTAGCGATGGCGCCAGTCGGCGAAGTGGCGACGGTGTCGATCTGGACGGTGAACAACGAAGCCGTCGCATCACCGATGAGGGTGTAGGGGACGGTAACTGGGATCTTATGGAGAGGCATGTGAGATCACCGCCAGAAAGCTGGAGCGGGTGATGGGAATCGAACCCACGTCACTGGCTTGGGAAGCCAGCGCTCTACCATTGAGCTACACCCGCGCATGCTGGAGTGTGCTGGGCCCTGCCCTGGACCGCAAGGGTCTGGTGGCCGCCGCTCGGCAGCGTGTCCTGGAGGCAGAGGGAGTCGAACTCTACACCGACATTACCTCCATCTTGGCAAGGATCTGAACGCATTCTGAATAGCGGAAGCCCTTGCCGACTAGGCGCTGGATCAGCGCCCGCCGGTCGAGCTGCTTGCGGCTAAGCCGGGCGATAGCGGAGCGCAAGGCGCGCTCGTCCCCCTGCTCACCGAGGGTCTCGGCTAATGCTGCGTTGACCACCATGGCATCCGCGGAGCTACCCATCAGCTTGCTGCGCATGGCACGCTGCGAGAGGCCCTTGCGCTGAAGCTGCTGCACTTTACGCGTGAGCGCGTCAGCATCGAGGATGCTGCCGGTAGCCGTCTCGGCCGTCAACGTCTGCAAGCAGCGGTCTATGACGTCAGTTGGAAACAGCCGATGGCGGAGCTTTGCCCGGATCGCCTGGGCATGGCAGCCGTGCTGTTGCATCATCTTGGCTAGCTCGAGAGCTCGGGTGTCATCGTTGAGGCGCTCCGCCAGACGCAGCATGACTTGATCGGCGAGTGCCTCGTTGCCTGCCTTCTGCGCAAGATGCTGGCGCAGTTTCTGCGTTGAAGGCTGATAGCGCTTGGCGTACTCGCGACCGTAGGTGAACAAGTGCTCGGCGTTCTGGTAATGCGCCGTGATGCGCTCCTCGCGGCGCTTGCGTTGCTCCTCGCGCGATGCCGGCGTCTCGCTGGCGCGGGTACGCGTGGCAACGTCGCAGCGGCGGGAAATCAATTCCCAGTAGGCACGGAATGCTTCCTGGTCGAGGAAGTCCGTCCGCGGGCTGCGGATCCCGACATAGGATTCCATGTTGGTCAGGGCCGCGACCTGCCGTGCGGTCAACCTGAACATGGAATCATGAAGGACATCAGCACCAGCGCACGGCGTGGATCGGCGGGAGATGAGCGTTGACCAGCTGCCATTTTTCGCCGCCCTCGCGACTGGCCCACAGGCCGCCGGTGGTCGAACCGAAGGCGAGTGCAGTGCCATCGCTGGAGACGTCGAGCGCGTGCCGCCACACCAGATCGTAGGCATCGTTCTGCGGCAGGCCGTTGCGCAGTTCGCTCCACGTCGCTCCGCCGTCGGTGGTGCGTGCCACCACCACGCGGCCATCCGCCGGATAGCGCAACTCGTCCTTGATCGCCGGCACCAGCCACGCGGTGTCGCCGCGTTGCGGACCCACGGCCACTGGGAAACCGCAGCCGAGGTCAGAGGGCGGGATGTGCGGGACGTGCTGCCATTGCTCGCCACCGTCAACCGAATGGAACACGCCGTTGTGGTGCTGGATCCATAGGTGGTCGGGCTGGTCGCGGCACTGGACCATGCGGTGCGGATCCTGGACACCGGGATTTTCCCGGGCTTCGGGCGACATGAAGGCGGCGAACATTCCGCGGGAGGTGTTGCGCCATGTCGCGCCGCTGTCATTCGTGCGCCACGCACCACCACAGCTGACCGCTAGGCGGACGGTACGCGGATTGCGCGGATCGATGCAGATCGAGTGAATGCCGGGGTAGTCGGCGCCGCCGCCCATCCACTTCAAACGCGCTGGATGATGCCACAGAGATTCGATCAGCGACCAGCTGGCCCCGGGATCGTCGCGCACGCCGGGCAGGCGGACAAACGTCGCGTCAAGCACCGCGCGCACCGTGGCGCCGCCGACCACTAGGTCCTCGACCGGGCCGTGGCGCGCAAGGTTACCGGTGAAGCGAACCAGAGCCATCTGCCAAAGATGATCATTTATGTGATACCCGACGGCAAGCTGGAATCGAACACCCACGATCCGTATCTACTGCCCTGGAGGACTGCGTGCCTGTTCGGCCCAAGATGGCAGGGGGAAACGCCGGCCATGGCAAGGAAGGGACATGGGCGCAAGTCGCTTGGTCCGACCAACGAAAAAGCCCGCCAGACGGCGGGCTTTTTCGTTGGTCGGACCGACAGGATTTGAACCTGCGACCTCTGCGTCCCGAACGCAGCGCTCTAGCCAAGCTGAGCTACGGTCCGAGCTGTATGTCAACCGCCACGGGCGGGGAGAAGGGTGTAGCGGGGCAGGGGCGTTGGTCAACGCTTTGATCCACCGGTCCGTCCGCACTGCGCCCATCCCTGGCCGCCCGCCTGCGAGGCGCAGACGGCCAGCATATCGCCGTTGGGCTACTCGACGGTCAGGTTCGCCACGAAATCGGCCAGAGCCTTGCGCTTGGCGGCGATGTCGCCCCCCAGCTGCTCGTCCTGCACGCGCAACTGGTCGAAGCGGGTCTCCTGCTCGCTGAGCTTGGTCAGCAGGCGCTTGCCGTAGTCGCTCTGCTGATTGACCGAGCCGAGGTTGCGACGGATGCGTTCCTGGTCCTCGGTGATGGCACGGATCTGGTTCTGGACCTCCTCGCGGGTCCGCCCGGCAGTGCGCCAGGCCTCGACCAGGGCACGCGCCCGGACCAGCGCTTCGCGCACCGCCGGCTTCATCTCGATGCCCTGCAGATAGACCCCGATGCGGTCGTCGTCCCCGTCCAGCAGCGCCACCGTCTCGGCCCATTGCAGCCGCTCGGTGACCACGAGCTCGGCCTTGCCCTTGGCCGGCACCGCGATCTTGAAGCGGTAGAGCTGGTCGGTCGTCTCCAGCGCGGCCGGCGTCTCGTGCAGCTTCCATTCACCGCCGGCCCGTGGGTGCTCGATGATCAGCTGCTTGTCGACGTCACCCTGGTTGTCGGCCTGGTAGGTGCGGCCCTGGAAACCGACCACCTGCACCTGTAGCACGCCTTTGACGATCTTGCCGACCACCCGCGTCTCGCGCGAGCGCTCCTGTTCGGCATCAATCAGCAGGCGCTGATCGATGGCGAACGAGATCAGCCGGGTCTGGCCGGGCGGCAGGGCAGTCAGCTGGGCATCGCCAGCGTAGGTGCCGTCATCGTAGACGGTGACCGGCCCCGGCGTCAGATGCAGTCCGGTGCTGTTGGTCAGGCGCGCGCCGGCCAGCGGATTGCGCGGCAGCACCGCGCGATTGTAGATCGACACCCGTTCGACCGGGATGTCGCTGCCGATGAACGGGATCATCGCGCTGCGTTGACGCGGGATCGACACTGTGCCGACGTTGTAGGTGAATAGCTCGCCAACCCCGGCCGCGGCCTGGGTCGCGACCTGGATCGAACTGGTAGCGTCGAAGGGACGGCCAGCCCCGTTCATCGCTTCGCCTCCGGCGAGCTCCTCCATGGCCATCGCCGACATCGCTGGCGCCGGCGCCGCATCCATCTGACGTGCCCGCTTGCCCTCCATCGCTCTCCCACCCGCCACCGGTTTAGCCGGTGCGACACCGCCACCATACGCCACCGGCCTCAGGCCGGCCTGTAGTTCGGCTTCAACCACCGGACGCTGAGCGTACAGCGGCTGGTAGAGATCCTGAATGAACGAGATCGGACGGCCGCTGACCAGGGTCAGCTTGACGTCCTTCCAATCGCTTTCGGTAGGATTTTCGACGATCGCCCAGGCCTGGGCGTGGGCCTTGTCTTTGGTCAGCAGCAGGCGGTAACTGGCCTTCCACACCGGTGCTTCGGAGACGTAACCGAGGCGGACATGGCGCTGGCCCTTGCCGGTAAACTGCAGCGAGACCGGCTTCTTGTCCTGGTCGCGGGCGGCGGCCAGGGCGGCCAGGGCCTTGCTCAGCTCAGCGCGCAGACCGGCATCGGCGGGCTTGACCGAGCGCAGGTCGGCGAGCGCCAGCGGGCGGATCGCCCCGTCAGTGACCAAGTTGAGCGTCCACACCGTCTCCTGGCCGCCGTTGTTCGGTAGGATGCGTTGGCGCTGCTCGCAGCCGACCACCACACCATCGATCGTCGCGTCCAGCACCTGGACCTGGACCTGGGCGCCGCGCAGCTGGTTGAGCAGCGCGTAGAGCGGCGGATTGCCGCTGACATCAAGCTGGAAGCTCTTGAGCGTCTTCTCCAGCGGATCCTGCGAGGGATAGCCGACCGCGCCGACCTTGCCGCCGTCGAGATCCTGCAGGACCAGCGATTTCAGCACGTCGTTGATCTGGCTGGTGCGGAAGCGCAACTCGGCGGTGGCGTCGCCGTCGACCAACCCGGTGTGCTCGAACCACCCCACGCCGCTGGAAAACAAGGTCACCGCGGCGACCGGCAGGTCGGCCTCGCCGGCAGGGCAGAGGGCGGCCAGGGTGAGGAGCGAGGCGGAGGCGAGACGCATGGCGGAGTTTCCTTGCACTTCTACGGATGGGTGGGGCCGACCTTAGCCGGCAGTCTGCGGATTGCCACGCCAGCCTCAGCCGCTATCACCCCCGTCCCATGTCAAACCGTCTCGAAGCCGGCATCGAATGGAGCATCTTCGCCAGCCGTTGGCTGCTCGCCCCGCTCTACGTCGGACTGATCGGCGGGCAGATCTGCTTCAGCTACACCTTCTTCCATGAGCTGTGGCATCTTGCTTCCAGTTTGAGCATCCTCAAAGAACGCGACGTCGTCACTATCCTGCTCGGCCTGGTCGACATGATCATGGTCGCCAATCTGGTGATCATGGTGCTGATTGGCGGCTACGCGACCTTCGTATCGAAACTCGACCTCGACGACCAGAAGGACCGCCCCGAGTGGCTCGACCACATCGACCCGGGCACCTTAAAAACCAAACTGGCCGGCGCGCTGGTGTCGATCTCGGGCATTCACTTACTGCAGTCGTTCAACGACCTGTCGAAGGAAGGTCACATGGTCGACCACGCCAAGATCGGCTGGCAGGTCGGCATTCATGTCGCCTTCATCGTCACCACCCTGATGCTTGCGTGGTCCGACCTCGTCTTCGAGCGTAAGCTGAAGATGGCACACGAAAACAACACCGCCCGCAACGCCCACTGAGAGATTCCCATGCTCAAGCACAACTCCTACTTCGACGGCAAGGTCCAGTCCCTCGGCTACGAACGGCACGGCCGCAAGCAGACCGTCGGCGTGATCGTCCCCGGCGAGTTCCAATTCACCACCGACGGCGCCGAGCGCATGACCGTGGTCAACGGTGAACTGCAGGCGCGCATTGCCCCAGGCGCCTGGGTCGTCTACCCCGCTGGCACCAGCTTCGAAGTCCCGGGCAAGACCACCTTCGGCGTCAAAGCTACCGCGCCCAGCGCCTACTGGTGCGAATTCATCTGATCAGCGGCCTGGCACGGCGGGGGATAGCGCTGCCTGGCAGTCGCTGACCGGTCGGCGCGTACGCCGATATGAGGCTGGCCCACAACCGACCAGCCTGGCGAAGATACGGCTGAAGTGATGGCGGTTGACGAAGCCAACCCGCTGAGCCACGTCCTCGATCGACACCGCGCCGGACAGCAACAACTCGGCGGCGTACGCCACTCGGCGTTCACGCACATAGGCCATCGGCGTCCGCCCGGTGCCGGCATGGAACACCTCGCCGAGATGCCGCGCGCTCAGCCCGCAGGCCTTGGCCAGCCGCGGAAGATCCAAATCCTCAGCGAGATGCTCCTCGACGAAACGCCGGGTGATCGACACCGGGTCATCGCCCGACAGACCAGCTATCAGCTGATCCTGCGCCACCGGATCGAGCGTGGCGACCGCCCCGGCCAACGCAGAGAGCGCCAACGCACGGGCCCGCAGACGACCTGAGGCAGTCCACGCCGTCGTGCCGTCGCAGAGGTTGCGCATCGTCTCGCAGGTCGATCCATCGGCAGGCAGGGCAATCGGCGCGCAGATCAGACCGCGGCCCCAGTCGGCAAGATCGAGGTGGAGGTAATACTGCCAGCCGACCCGGCTGGCACAGCGCGCCGAAAAATCGCCCCACGCGGGCAGCAGATGCAGGTGATGCGGAACCAGCCGGTGGACGCCTCCCGGATGCACCACCTCGGCACCAGACTGGTCGTGCAGATAGAGGCGCCAAAACGGATCGCACAGACGATGGCTCCAGCGCTGGTCAATATCAGCCTTCCAGGCGGTCAGGATGCGGCATAACGGATCGATCGGGGCGGCGGCGGCCATGCCCGAGCATCTCGTGAATGGACATGGAAGCCAGCGCCCATGGGCATGGCGATGGCAGCCCCGCTCCGACAGCATGTACCGTGGAGACCGCACCCATGACCTTCCGGCACGATGTCCTGACCACCGAAGGCGATACCTCGTGGTTCACCCGCGAACGCTTCGGCATGTTCATCCACTGGGGCCTCTACGCCCTGCCTGCGCGCCACGAATGGATGCGCCACAACGAGAAGATGCCGACCGGGGAGTACGATCAGAAGTACTTCACCCGCTTCGACCCGGACCTCTATGACCCGAAGCTGTGGGCTGATGCCGCCGCCGACGCTGGCATGAAATACTACGTCGTCACGACCAAGCACCACGAGGGCTTCTGCCTGTGGGACAGCAAGCTGACCGACTACAAGGCGACCAACACGCCGGCCAAACGCGACCTGCTGCGGCCACTGGTCGAGGCGATGCGCGGCAAGGGCCTGCGCACCGGATTGTACCACTCGTTGATCGACTGGCACCACCCCGACTACGTTGTCGACCCGCACATCGGTCCGTACCGTGAAGCCGCCGACCGCACGACGATGAACGTTGGCCGCGACCAGAACCGCTATGCCGAGTACCTACACGGTCAGGTGCGCGAGCTGCTCACCGAGTACGGTGACGTCGACGTGCTGTGGTTCGACTTCAGCTACCCAAAGCCGGACGGCAGCGGCAAGGGCCAGAAGGACTGGCGCAGCGAGGAGCTGCTCGCCCTGGTGCGCAAGCTGGCTCCGAAGATCATTCTCGACGACCGCCTCGACATCCCGCACGGCTGGGACGTCAAGACTCCCGAACAATTCAATCCGCTGAAGTGGCCAACCCACGAGGGCCGCAAGGTGGTGTGGGAGGCCTGCCAGACTCTGTCAGGCAGTTGGGGCTATCACCGCGATGAATCGACTTGGCGCAGCAGCGACGAACTGATCCGCACGCTCATCCACTCGGTGGCGCGCGGCGGCAACCTGTTGCTCAACGTCGGTCCGACCGGCCGTGGCGAGATCGACGATCGCGCCCTCTCACGGCTCAAGGACATCGGCGTGTGGATGAAGCGGCACAACCGCTCGATCTACGGTTGCACCCAGGTGCCAGACGGCTTCCCCGCCCCGCCCAACGGCTGCGAATACACGTGGAATCCGGCAACCAACCGTCTCTACATCCACGTCCTGGAATGGCCCTACAAGCAGATCGTCCTGCCCGGTCTGGCTGGACGGGTCGCCTACGCGCAGTTGCTCAACGACGCTAGCGAACTGCAGACCAAGGGTCTGGAACCCTGGCAGGAGCATTGGAAGGATGTTGTCGGCGGCCCGGACTGCCTGTTCGTCAACCTGCCGGCCGACAAGCCAGCGGGTGTCTCGGTGCCGGTGATCGAGTGCTGGCTGCAGGGCTAGACTGAGGCCCGATTGGGCGCGGTGGCCGCATCGACGATGCGCACCGCGTCCGCCCGGGCGGTGGTCAGCTTGCCGCCAATCGGCAGCCACAGTCCCGGCTCGGGTGCGCGCAGCGACCATTCGCGCGACAGGCTCGAAGCTGCGCCGTCCCCGCGCGCCAGCGTGCGTAGTCCGCACCACGCCGTGCGCACATCCCGGCGAGCGAAGCCCAGACCGGGGCAGCTTGAGGCCAACGCCGTCAGCAGATAGGCGATGTCCGCCTCTGTCACCGCGACAGTGTCGGGATCGCCGGTGAAATCCGTGTCTGTCGTGCCGACCATGGTGCCGCCCTTCCACGGAATGGCGAAGAATACCCGCCCGTCCTGCGGAGCGGTCAGCAGCAATGCAGTGTCCGTCGCCGTGAACGGCGCAGCCAGCGGCAGCGGCGGCAGTTCGATATGCACGCCCTTGGTGAAACGCACTTCGCGGGCCGGATCCAACCCAGCCAGCGCGCACGCCCACGGACCGCCGCACACCACGGTCGCGCATGCCGCGACCGTCCGACCGTCCTCTAGGCGCACTCCGGTGACTCGCCCGGCCACACGTTCCAGCGAGGCGACTGGCGCATGCGCGACGCACACGGCTCCAGCGCGCTGGGCCGCCGCCACTACGTCGCCGACCAGCGCGGCGTCGTCGGTGCCAGCATCGCCATAGGTGAAGCCAGCGACCAGTCCGTCACGATCGAGGAACGGCGCTCCCGCGATGGTACGTTCACGCGACCAGGAGTTCATACACGGCACCCCCGCCTGCCGACCGGCCAGCCAGTCATAGGCGCGCAGACCAAGATGCAGGTGCAACCGAGTCAGCCGGCCAGCCGCTGTCACCGGCACCAAAAAAGTCATCGGGCGCACCCGATGTGGCGCCAGACGCAGCAGTAGGCCGCGCTCGCGCAGCGCCGTGCGCACCAGGGCGACGTGTCCGTGTTCGAGATAACGCAGACCACCGTGGATCAGCTTCGACGAGGCCCGCGACGTGCCGCTGGCCCAGTCACGCCGCTCGATCAGCGCCACGCTGCATCCGCGCAGTCGGGCCTCCAGCGCCGTCCACGCCCCGTAGATGCCGCCACCGACCACGCACAGATCGACCGACGCCGGCAGCGCCGACGCCGGCGTCACCACCGGCTCGCTAGCGATCAACGCGTGCTGCGCCGTCCGTCCGTCAGGCATGAGCCACCCGCTGCAACGCCCAGGCCGGTCGATTCGTGATTACATCGGCAATACCAAGTCGCTGCATCCGCAGGAGGTCTGCCGCGCAATCGATCGTCCAGGTGGCGGTGCCGAGGCGGTGCGCGCGCGCCAGATCGACGCGACGCGCTGTCCACGCGCCGTGCCAGGCATCAACCGTCGTGATGCCAGCGGCAGCTGTCGCCCGCCACCACGCCGGATCGTCACCCAGTCGTTCGCAATTGCGCACCAACCGCAGCCGCGGCCAGTCGGCGCGCACCAACGCCAGCGTGGCTGGCGAAAAGCAGAGGATGCGCACGTGGTTGCGGTAGCGCTCAGCCAGAGTGCAGGTCGCTGCCACCAGCCGTCGCGTCCAGCCGACCCCGCCGTGCGGTTTCAGCTCTAGCCACAGCTCGCGGTCGCAATCGCAATAGCGCTCAAGCACCTCGGCCAACGTCGGCAGCGGCCAGCGCTCCCGCAGCTGTTCCAACGTCTGTCGACGAATCGGCTGTCTGCCTCCGCCCCAGCGGGCCAACGTCGCATCGTGGCAGACCACCACCGTGCCATCGACGGCCAGGCGCAGATCCATCTCAATGCCATCACAGGCAGTCGCGCAAGCTGCCGCGAACGCCGCATGGGTGTTCTCGGGCTCGCGTTCCGACCAGCCACGATGCGCGATGATCCGCATGTCTGAGGCTAGCACCTCTGTACCACGTCGGCCAGTCGTGACAGACGCCCCGCCATTGCCACTTCCCCGTCGGCCCCCGTGGAGATAATGCTGTCGTTGACAATCGAGAGTGTGGGGGCGAACAGGTTTCGACGGGACTGCACCGGCGAACGTGGCGTGCCGAGGTACAGGAGGCCTCGTTAAACCCCTGTAAAAAACACGTGCCGACGATCATGTCGCGTACGCTCTCGCTGCTTAATTAAGCAACCGAGATGGAGACCTCCGGGTGGCGATGCCCGGTTGACCCTCCATAACTTTCATCGTCTGGCTGACGGAGCCGTCCGATTACCGTCAGCGAGACCCGCCGGACTGGCTCATGGAATATGCTGCTGGCCGCGGCTTCCATGGGCGAGACTAAACGACCAGCTACGCACGTAGAAGCGCCGCACGAACAGTTCCGGACCCGGGTTCGATTCCCGGCGCCTCCACCAATACGGATGACCACACAAACCCACGTCCGCCGCAGGAAACCCCTGCGGTGGGCGTGGGAATGTTGTCTTCGTGGGTCGATTTAGACCCAGCCATTGCCACCAAGTCAGGCATCCACATGGACAAGCCAATGGGCTTGCCGTGACCAATCCTCACCTCCACTAGGAGGCTGTTCAGAACCAGCTTTTGCTCCTCTGGGGTGCGTTTTTCCAGTCCCGCTGCCCCAGCCTGCATCTGCTCCAGGAGGGCCTGGATGCTGTCAGCGTCGATGTGGGATGCTGACGACAGCCCTTCCATTTCGGCAACCTTCAGGTCCAGAGCAGACAACTCCTTTTGCAAGTCCTTGAGCCGATCGGCGACCCCCTTGATCGGGACATCGCCCGCTTCCGCGAGGCTCACCAGACGACCGATGCGCGCTTGCACCGCATCGCGATCTTTGATCACCACGTCCAGGTCAGCCTGTCGGGTGCTGGCCCGGCGTTGCAGCTCGATGGCCTTGCCGCAGCGTTACGGCGTTTCGAGCTTTAGCCTGGTATTCCGTTCAGCGGATCGCCACACACGTATGCAGAACGAGACCGCGCAGCCAACGATGCACCTGATCGGCTTCCAGCCGTGGATGCCAGAGCAATGAAACCGTGATGTCTGGCGTGGCGACCGGGAGAGGGAAGCTATGCATACCGGCGCGTAGGCTCCCGGTGTGCCGTTCGGGAACGCAGGCGATCAGGTCAGAGGCCCGTGCAAGAGCCAGCGCAGTCGAGAATCCCCCGACGATCGTGACGATCTCCAGTTCCAGACCGAGCTGACTCAAGGCATCATCAATAGGTCCCTTTTCGAGAACCTGCCGTGAGATTCCAATGTGCCTGCCTTTGGCATACCGGGCAGGAGTGATCTCGCCCTTGCTCAGCGCATGCCCCGCTCGCACGACGCCAATGAAACGATCATTGAACAGCGCCTGTGAGCGAACCTCTGGGCCGGTTGTCTTACCCACCACACCAGTTTCGAGATCGACGATCCCGTCGCGTAGAAATGCATTCTCTTTGTCGGTTTTCTGCACGAAGCAGAGCCGCACGCCAGGAGCCTCCTCGCCGACGCGAGCAATGAGACTCGGACCGAAGTTCTCGACGAAGCCTTCACGAGTACGAATCGTGAATGTTCTGACGAGTCGCTTGAGGTCGTGCTTCTCCGCAGGACGGAGGACCACTTCCGCATCCATAACGAGCTGATGGACCCGCTCTCGAAGTTCGAGCGCCCGTGGGGTCGGAACGAGAACTCGTCCGGCTCGAACCAGCAGCGGATCACCGGTCGCCTCTCGCAGTCGGGCTAGCGTTCGGCTCATTGCCGATGGGCTCAATCGCAATCGCTTCGCTGCTCGCGCAACGCTGCCTTCCGCGAGCAGGACATCGAGGGTGACCAACAAGTTGAGATCAGGAGTCGGCATGCCTCTCCCTCAGCGCTGGTGATCGTGAGGTGGCGTCCAACGCACTGATAACGTGCAGATGGCGCGACTTCCGGACATCAGACCGGTGATAAAATGCGGGCAGCTCTCGTTCGAGGGCTTCCACCAGCGGAGATCACACATGAACACCATCATTCCAAAACCGAAAGGAAATGACATGGCTAAGAACTCACTTGAAGCGTTTATCGAGGGGCTCCGGTCGACGTGGGGGCCGCTTACCACCGAGGTGGTCGAGCGAAGTCGCGCCCAACTGGTGGACTTGGTCAAAGCGCCGGTCACTGAGGAGTGGTTGGCGTCGCTGCATGAGGCAGCCCCGGCATACGCGGAACTGTACCGCGACCCGACGCATGGGTTCGTGCTGCTGGCGCACACTGAAAGCGCCGGGCTGTATCGGCCGCCTCATGACCACGGCAGAGGCTGGGTGATCTATGTCCTCCAGCAGGGCGAAATCGAGATGGGCTCCTATGCCCGCGTAACAGATGCGGACGGACAGGTTCGGCTCGTGAAACGGGACACAACGATCGTTCGACCAGGACAAGCCATGGTTTATCTCCCCGGTGATATTCACGACACGCGTTGCGTTTCAGGGCCGGCACTGCTGCTGCGCTTCACCGAACGCGACTTGAAAAAGGAAGACCAAGAGAACCACAAGGTGACGAGGTACGTTGAGCGGGACGGAATCTGGACTGTCGGGAAGACGTGTTCATTGACCGGGAGAGCATTGGGGCTGTCAGTGAAGCATGAGTAAGTTCCTCACCGAGTGCAGCATGCCGCAGACAACTGCGGCATGCTGTGGGGTGAAGCAGACTCATCGCACGACCGCGATCGTTGCTGTGCTGGCTGCCATGATGCTCGTGGTTCTGGACGCGGCCATTGCCAACGTTGCGCTGCCGTCGATTGCTCAATCGCTTGATGTGACTCCAGCCATGTCGGTGCTGATCGTCACGGCGTACCAAATGGCCCTGGTGATGGCGCTGCTGCCGTGCGCTGCGCTTGGCGAGAGCCTGGGCTATCGCCGCGTCTTCACTGCTGGTGTTGCGCTGTTCACCGTAGCGTCGGTGCTCTGTTCCATGTCGCCGTCCTTGCCATGGCTGGTCGCGGCACGTTTCCTCCAGGGGCTTGGTGGTGCCGCAGTGATGGCGCTCGGCGTCGCGCTGCTGCGCCACGTTGTTCCTCATGGGCAGCTCGGTGCCGCGATTGGCTGGAACGCCATGGTCATCGCTCTGTCGTCTGCGGCCGGTCCGACGATTGGCGCGCTGATTCTATCTGCCACGAGCTGGCCCTGGCTGTTCGCGGTGAACCTTCCTGTTGGTCTCGTGGTGCTGCTCGCCACCCGTGCGCTCCCACGTCACACTGGCACGGCACGCCGACTGGACTTCGTCAGTGTGGCGCTCAATGGGGGGTGCGTTGCGGCGCTGGTCATCGGCGCGGAACTGCTGCTGACGAAGCCTGCTCTGGCCGCCGTTCTGCTTGTCGCTTCAGCGATTATCCTGGGAGTGTTGGTTCGGCGGGAGATGCCGAAGGAAGTCCCGTTGATCCCTCTCGACCTGCTCCGCGTCAGCCCTTTCCGTATTTCGGTAATCGCATCAGCGTGTTGTTTCGCCGGTCAGACAGCGGCCTTGGTCGCGCTGCCATTCTACCTGCAACACGGGCTCAAACAGAACACCGTGATGACTGGGCTCTACCTGACATCCTGGCCACTGACGGTGGCGCTTGCGGCTCCGATCGCAGGTCGTCTTGCCAACCACGTAGCGACAGCATGGCTGTGCGCTGCGGGCGGAGCATGCCTTACGATTGGACTTGCCGCTGCCGCGATGTGGCCGTTGCACGACGGACCGTTGCCGCTCGTTGCGTTTACCATGCTGTGCGGCTTGGGATTCGGCCTCTTCAACGTGCCCAACAACCGCAACATGTTCCTCGCGGCACCAAGCGAGCGGAGTGGCGCGGCGGGAGGTATGCAGGGTACCGCCCGGTTAGTGGGCCAAACCGCAGGTGCGGTGATCATGACCCTGCTGTTCACCCTCACGTCCGTCGAGACTGCGCCTCGGATCGGTCTTGGGATTGGATCGGTACTGACGCTGGTTGCCGCCTTCGTCAGCCTGCTGGGAGTGAAACTGATTGCGATGACTGCCGCTGACGATCGGTAGTCGAGGCCATTTCAATCAACACCTCGCCATCAACCGCTAAGCAGCCATGGGGCACATGCCGCCCACCCGATCTATCGCTCGACGTAAAATAAAAGCCGCCCGCACCCTTCTCAGGCGCGGGCGGCGGCCTTCCTTCTGCTGATCACGATCAGTCTTGGCGTGCTCGCGCAGGCGCGCCTCCCCGACCTTGCCGGTCTTGATGCGGCGCGCCTGTCGGTCGGTGATGCCCAAGCGCTTGGCCAAATCGGTCGACGACATCTCGCTAATGGATTTTAGCCAAACCTGTTCATCGACCTGTGGGCCAGGATCAAGTTGGAGGGTCTTGCGACCCTGGCCATCCCGAGATAAGTCTGTGTTGACGCTGAAGTTGAGGCTTTTTGCGTCGATTCTCGATTCCTCCACTTTTTCACAATGGACCCGCACGCTTCGCGTGCGGGTCGCCGTGTTTTATGGTAGGCCCCTTTATTAGCGCTGATGATCTGGACGGAATCCCGATTAATCGTGGCGCGGGTTGAGGGTGGCAACCAAGCCATCGCCACGCTGAGCCCGACGGAGCAGGTCACGAGCTTGGTAGCTGGCAACGCTGTGGCGGAAGGCATGACCAGCCTCGCCCACGATGATCACCGCAGGATCGCCGTGCTTTTCCGGCAACTGACCGCGCCCCCACTCACCCGGCGGCAGCTTGTCCACCATGACGGTGACTCGCCCGCCGAGGGCGGATTCGAGGTCGCCGAGGAGGCGATCCAGGGATGGGAGCAGATCGCGGTCGAACACGGTGGAGTCGTTAGGCCGCCTGGGCACCCACGAAAGGGGTTCGTCTGACCGGGGGTTGGCCTACCCCAAGCCCATTCGACCAGGAGCTGTCCGCCGACGGCACGATGCCCGATCCGACCACGAGCAGGGCGGGCAGCGCGGTTGCCAATAGGTCAGCATCACGTACTGTATATTGACCAACAGGGGATAACCATGTCGACCTCTCAAAGCGTCAGTTATGTGAAAGCCCACCTGGCCGAAGTCATCCATGCGGTGAACGCGAGCCGAAATCCCTTGGTGGTAACTCAGAACGGTACCAGCACGGTCGTCATCCAGGACCACGACTCATACCAGCGAACCCGGGATGCGCTGCTCATGCTGAAACTGGTGGCGATGGGCGAAGCCGACGTCACCAGGGGTCGTACCACTCCGCAAGCAGAGGTCTTCAGTTCCCTGAAGAAACGACTTAAGGCGCGCATCACCGCCGAGAGCAAGGCAAGGAAGCCGGCGTGAGCCGATACACCGTTGAGTGGGCATTCACTGCCCGCGACGACCTGGAGTCGGTCGCCTCCTACATTGCCGAGGACAGTGCTATCAATGCGCTGAGTGTCGTTGAGCGCATCGAGGCACGCGCTGAGACTCTGGTGACGCTGCCTATGCGGGGCCGGATTGTCCCCGAGCTTCGCTGGCATGGGGTCATGACCTTCCGGGAGCTGATCGAGAAACCCTGGCGTCTCATCTACCGCATTGAGGCAGACCGGGTCGTCGTGGTGAGCGTGCTAGACGGTCGTCGGAGCCTAGAGGATCTGCTGCTTGACCGCTTCGTGCGCTGAGAAGCCTGCCTTTCACGAATCTACGCCGCGATGTGGCCGACACTGGCAGCCGCATCGCGCGCTCGTCGTAAAAGAAAAGCCGCCCGCACTCTTCGCGAGCGCGGGCGCCGAACTTCTCCCCTTCGGTTCTGGTCGTGCTTCGCGTGCTCACGCAAACGAGCCGCGCTGACTTTGCCCGTCTTGATGCGGCGCATTTGCCGGTCGCTCACGCCCAGGCGGCGAGCGACATCAGCGTCAGACTGACTGCGGATGAGTTCCAGCCAGGGGTCTTCATTGATGTGCGGCTCAGGTGCCACGAGCAGCACCTTGCGACCTTGTCGATCTCGCGACAAGTCTGTGCTGACGCTGAAGTTGAGGCTTTTGCGTCGATTCTCGATTCCTCCACCAATGAAAGTCGCAAACGCGACTGGCCCCACGCACCACCCCGCCGGTTCTCCGACGGGGGTGCTCTGTATGCCGTTGTGGCAAAGGGTTGTGGAGAACGAGCCTATCTTCCCTTTGGTCAGCCGTTCGGACCGAGAGAGAGTGAGCGTATCAATACGTGAACCCTCCAGCGGCCTGGCGATCCGGTCGGCCGTGATCACCTTGACGTCCGTCCAATCACCCTATCATGCCGCCTCGCTGCGCGGGTAGCTCAATGGATAGAGCATCAGACTACGGATCTGAGGGTTGAAGGTTCGAGTCCTTCCCTGCGCGCCATAAACCCTTGCAACTGTAACAGGTTGCAGGGGTTTGTTTTTTAACCGACAGCAAATGCAGGCGCCATCCCACCGCTATCCCACCGGCGGCGGTAGCGTCCAGATATGCAACACCCCCCAGCGGCGAAAATCTCCCCCAGGGAAAGTCCGACAAAGCCGACACTAGGTCCGTTGAACCCAATTCCGCCAACGTCCAGTAGCCTCTGGTTGCCTCGCGCACCGCGTCCTTCGCTCGTCCTGATCGAGCCCACGGCGGAACGGCAAGCTAAGGCGGCCGGCAGATCAACATGGAAGAGGTTGGCGTTTGCCACCGTGAAGCGAGTGGACACAATCAAAGCTGGACTTGCAGGCTGGTGCGGTGGAGTCGTGATCTTGCTTTGCGTGGATGCACCTGAGTCCGTAGACCAACCAAGGAGATATGCCATGTGCAGTCAACTTCTCCGATCCACTCTTGGGCTATGTGCGCTATTTATCCCCGTGCTGGTGTTCCTGCCTGCCTGCCAAGAATTACCGAACAACGACAAGCAGACCACGCTGCAATTGCTGAAGCCCTTGGGGGGCGTAGACGCCGACAACCCTGAGACGGAACGCATGCTTGGCATGTTCGCCTTTACCCAGGTCATCACCTACAAGGACGCGAACGAGAATGATTATTGGGACGCAGACGAGGTTGCCACGGGCGGTCCCGTGCGAATGGTCTACACCCACAACACCGACTGGCGCGGCTTTGTAGAGTTCGCCGCTTCGGGGGATGGTTGGAGCTATGGAAACGGCATTGACTTGCCAACGGCCTATAGTGGATCATTGGATTTCGGCGTCGTAGGTTCCCAAATAAAGCCGATCAGAAGCCAATCCGTTTCTGTTGTTTCTAATCGTGTTTTCAATCTCCCTTCCGGTGGCGGTTGATGGATTCAGCGCACAAGGGGCGGCCTCATTCCCCAGTCGCAACAGGTCTGCCCGCTGCCTAGCGCGGCGGATCTTCCCTATTCCTAACTGAGCGGACTAGGCGCAGCATATCCGTCCTTCTGCGCTTGACGCCGTGTCTCTGCATCTTCCGCACAACCGTGTCGGCGGGCATCTGGTCACCATTGGACCAAATAATGGAGCGTGCCAGCGCTAGCACGGCGTGATCCGGCGTTCCGTTGCTCACACTGCGTTCGTCCTCGGTCGGCCAGCTGATGCGCTTTGCTGATGCGGCAGGTTGCAGCGCTTCGGCAGCTTGCCGTAGTGCTTCGGCGGCATCCTCAATCGGTAACCCCCAAAATCGGCTGACGTTTACCGCCGTCCTAATCGCTCGACAGGTTAATTTAGTACGCCCGCGTGCCAGGCGCTCGGCACGGATCAACATGGCTGGCCCTCCCCCAAAAAGTCCGACATATCAGACAGAACCCCCTTCGGCAGCAGGTCGGGATGGATGGCGTACCGTTCCGCTGGCCTCCCACGATTACCAGTCTCGCCGGGTGAGGGTCGCACCGCTCCATGCTCGGCCAGCTGATCCAGCAGCGGGCGAAAGTCGGCCATGCTCGGCACGGCGCTGTCCTCAACCAGCCGGAAGAGATCGCGCGCCGTCATGCTCGCCAGCCCTCGCCGTTGCAGCGCACGCCACAGGCGCCGGGCATGGTGGGCCTCTGGCTTCTCGGCAGCCTCGCCCAGCACCGCCAGATGATGAGCCAGCAGGAACGGCGCCCAGGCGCAGGCGGCGCGCATACTCTCGCCGTCCACGACTTCGGCGCCGAGGTCGCGCAGCAGGGTGAACGCCAGGGCCAGGCGAGCGCAGGCGCCGGGCAGCTTGGAGGCGAAGCCCGACACGGCAGCGAGGTCGGCGCCCTCTGCCAGTCGCGGCTCCAAACTGCCACGCAAGTCCCACAGAATCCGGCGGGCCTCGGGGTCGATGCCCAGGATGCGCGGTTGCGAGGTGCAGCGGGTCGGCTCTCCGTCATGGCCCACGATGCAGCGCCCGGGCCACGGCAGGTCGAGCAGGCGCCCGATGGCATCGCCCCACCAGTCCGAAACGGCGCGCGGCACAGGAGCGGGATCGAGGAGGCGGGAACCCATGCGGCTCGGCGGATGGATCAGCAACATGCGGTCGATGAGCCCGCGTCCCTTTGCGGCTCGGTCGGCCAGGACGGCACGCACCGCCTCCGGCTGGACGGCCAGCACCATGCCCACCGCTGGACGGTCGAGCGGCACCACGCGCCCACCGGCTCGCCGTGTCGTGATCGGATCACCGGCATGCGCGCACAGCAGCAGGTCGATGGATGGCCCAGCGTCAGAATAGCGGCAGCCCATCAGCTCGGCGGCGTCAGCCTCGGCACTGACGATGCCCACCCGCTCGCCGTTGGCCTCCAGCGCATCGCGCAGCCCTTCCGGCGTGTAGCTCTGCACCAGCAGGTCAGGAGCAGCGAGGCGCACTGGCAGGGCCTCCAAGTCGGCGGCGAGGTCCGAAGCCTCCGCCTCCAGCTTGGCCCGCTTCTCGGGTGCGGCCTCTTTCGCAGCACGGGCGCGCACCGCCCCCAGGCGAGCCTCCATGGTGCGGCGGCGCTCAGCATAGCGGGCCAGAGGCTCAGCCATGCGCTTGCGCTCGCCAGCCGTCCAATCGTTGAACGGACGCACCAGCATGCCCAGGCTGGCACTTTTCCGCTCGCCGGGTCGCAACAGCGGCAGGACCCAAAGCGGCGCCGGCTCTCGCCAGCCCGGGCACAATTCCACCTCGGCGGCGCGCGAGACTGCCAGGGCAGCGAGCCCGACAGCGGCGCCCGCGATCAACTCACGCGGCACCTGTAGTGCCTCGGCTCCCGCGTCCACAAGTTCGGCCAGCTCTGGCAGGTCGCTCGGGATCATGGCCAGCAGGTCGAAGGGCGGAGGCTCGGCGGCGGATCGGATCGGCACGAGACTTGGCCACGGTGCGGACTCGGCGCGCGCCTCCGGTCGTGCGGACTCGGCGTTGAGCAGCCACCCGCGCTCACGGGTCGGCGGCACCTTCTCCACCGATGCCAGCGCATGTTCCAACTCGATGCGGCTCCACGGGGGTTTGGCCCGCTCCGCGTTCCAAACGTCTAGGCACCGCCACAGGACGGCGCCGGTCAGGTCGAAGCCATCGCGTAAAGCGCGCGTCACCGCCAACAAAGCAGCGCTTCCGTTGTTACCCTGCACCGATGCCGGCATGCGCTGGGCGTAAGCCATGGCTCGGCGTTCCGCCTCAGCCTCGGGCACATCGCGCGGCGGCGGGATCGGCGCCGGCCCAGGCTCCGCCCAATCGTCCAGCGGGAACGCCACCGCATCGGGGTTGCGGTAAGCCTCGGGGTCGTGGGCCAAGAACGCCAGGCGCGCGGCATCCTTCGCGGCGGCATCATTCACCAGTCCGATGGACGCAAGCCACCGGGTCACAGCTCGCCATGCTGTCGTGTAGCGGGTCGGGTCGGGCAGCAGCGCAGACACGCGCACAGCGCCCTTGAGCCCGGCGCCTGATGGGCTGGCCCACAGGCAGGCAATCCACGGGCAGGCGAGCAGCCGCGCGCGCGCCTCGGCCAACTCGGCAGGGGCCAGGTTGTCGAGGTCGATTTGCACCAGCCCGGACGGCTGTCTCTTATACACATCTCCGAGCCCACGAGACTAAGGCGAAGCTCGTATG